>Ga0209427_10007671_pt1 | contig 12195 bp, 9 predicted proteins | sample DeeMarSWOR136_30_FD_187465 | JGI IMG/M metagenome (GOLD analysis project Ga0209427, IMG submission 187465) | Marine sediment microbial communities from White Oak River estuary, North Carolina - WOR-1-36_30 (SPAdes) (version 2) | ecosystem: Environmental > Aquatic > Marine > Intertidal zone >... | reverse complement strand
GCTCATGCTGTAATCCTGATTCAATATACGGCGTCCTAATGGACATCGATAAAATAGCAAATTACAGGATTAAGAGCAAGAGGATACAGGTCGCTTTTGAATTGCGTTGGTATGCACAAATCCCCTCGGTATTGACAGGACGAGCTTTTTTAGCTAATATTCGGCCCGTGCAAGCAAAAAAAAAATCCATAAATATTCTGGGTATTGAGACGAGCTGTGACGAGACTGCGGCGGCGGTGGTCGCGGATGGTAAGATTATCAAGTCATCCGTTATAGCATCACAAACAAGACTTCACGAAAAATACGGCGGTGTAGTTCCAGAGATAGCATCGCGTGCCCATATCGAAAAGATATATCCGGTCATAACCGAGGCCATCGAGCGGGCCGAGGTTGGTGAAGATGATATCGATGCAATTGCGGTTGCGAACCAGCCCGGACTTACGGTGGCCCTGGTCATCGGGGTCACGGCGGCCAAGACTCTTTCGCTTATGTGGGAGAAGCCGTTGATAGCAATCAATCATTTACACGCACATTTACAGTCGGCGGTTCTGGGTGAAAAGGATTTGCAGCTTCCTGCGGTAGCTTTAATTGTATCGGGCGGGCACACGAGTCTTTACGATTACCGGTCACCACTTGAGCCGAAACTTTTAGGGTCGACGATTGACGACGCCGCGGGTGAGGCGTTCGATAAGGTCGCAAATATTTTGAGACTGCCCTATCCCGGCGGACCGAGTATTGAAAAGGCGGCGGAAAAAGGGAATCCGGAGGCAATTAAATTTCCCCGCTCGATGCTCGGGCAAGACTCGCTGGATTTTTCTTTCAGCGGTATCAAGACGGCCGTGCTGTATTATTGTCGCGGACAGGACATGAAAGGTGAAGATAAAGTAGGTTCGATGACGAGTGAGGAAATCGCCGACATTGCAGCATCATTTCAGACGGCGGTTGTAGAGGTACTTATTAAAAAGACGGAGCGGGCAATTGAAAGAATCGGAGCGAAGACTGTGCTGCTCGGTGGTGGGGTTGCAGCGAACAATGAACTTAGAACACGATTGCAAACAATGTGCAAGACGGCTGTGCCGGCGAAAAAGCTGTTGGTCGCACCAAAACAGTATTGCACTGATAACGCGGTTATGGTAGCCTCTCTGGCGTATTATAAGTATAAGGCCAGGCTCTTTGCGGACTTGAGCCTTGAGCCAAAAGCGACAGGTTGATTAATTGATGAATACGAAACGAAACGTAATTTTCCTTTTTTTTCTCGCAATTTTATTGCCTGTTACAGGTTGCGCAGAGTTAACACTTACTCCCTCGCATGAAGCTGTACATACCACCTCCCGTGGTATTGGGGGTCTGCTTGAACCAATCCGGCAAAGGTACGATCTGCCCGCGATGGCGGCGGCAGTGATTGTCGATGGACGTACGATAGTGTGGGATGCAATGGGAGTGCGAAAAGCCGGGAGCGAAGTGAAAGTGACGCCGAACGACAAGTTTCACATCGGCTCATGCACCAAAGCTATGACGGCCACCCTCATCGCCATGTTGGTTGAACAAGGTAAACTACAATGGGACATAACGCTGTCATCGGCACTTCCAGATATGGCCGATGAGATGCATCCGGACTATCTTAATGTCACATTGAGGCATTTGCTTGCCCATCGTGGCGGATTGCCTTCAAAGCACCAAAACTGGCCTGAGGGAAAGTCGTTTGAGGACATGCACAATCTGGACGGCTCTGCCATGGAACAGCGACTGACTTACGCGAGAATGATACTTCGTGAAGAACCCGAAGCCAGGCCGGGTACGACATATATTTATTCCAATGCAGGTTATTCTATTGCAGGTGTAATTGCCGAGCAGACAATGAAGGAGCCCTGGGAAAGCCTGATGAGAACAATGCTCTTTGAACCGCTGGGGATGAGTACGGCAGGCTTCGGTGCAATGGGGACGCCGGGCAGGATTGACGAACCGTGGCAACACATGATTAAGGACGACGAGCTTGTCGCGGTGGAGCCGGGGCGTTTAAGTGACAATCCACCCGTTCTTGGGCCAAGCGGCGCGGTACACTGCTCGATAAGAGACTGGGCGAAATTTGTGATTGAACATTTGAAGGGATCGAGAGGTGTCGGAGATTTGCTAAAGGGTGAGACATTCGAACTGCTTCACACGCCGGGCTTCGGTGGGGATTACGCATCGGGATGGGTTGCAACAGAACGAGATTGGGGGGAAGGCAAGGTCCTGACGCACACGGGGACCAATAACATGAACTTCGCGGTAGTGTGGATGGCGCCGAAGCGCAGCTTCGCCGTTTTGGTGGCTTCCAACCAAGGCGGGGGCGATGTTGCAACGGCATGTGACGAAGCATGCCGGATTCTGATTAAAGAGTTCCTGCTTAATGAAGCAGGCTCGAAAGGAAGGTGAAATATCCAGGCGGAACAATTAAAAAAGTTATTCGAACAGGTCAAAAACGGCACAGTCGGTATAGACGAGGCGGTCGAAAAGCTTCGCCATCTTCCTTTCGAGGATTTGGGATTTGCATGCGTTGACCATCATCGGCAAATTCGCCGTGGATTTCCGGAAGTTATTTACTGTCCCAATAAGACCACGGAGCAAATAATCGAAATCTTTGGGAGTCTTGCAGCCAAAGGCAATAACGTGTTGGCCACAAGGGCGGAGGAACATATTTTCGAGGCACTTTCGAAGACAAAGAAATTTCCACAGGCTCGATATGAGAAATTGGCAAGAGCGATTGTCCTTGAGCAGAAGGAGTTGGAGGGTCCTGAATCGGTGCTTCCTATAATAACGGCAGGGACGGCGGACCTACCGGTTGCAGAGGAAGCGAAAGTAACGGCAGAGATTATGGGCCAGCGTACGGAGATGGTTTGCGACGTGGGAGTAGCGGGCTTGCACAGATTGTTCGGACACCTGCCCAAACTACAGAACGCCAATGTGATAATTGTTGTAGCAGGGATGGAAGGGGCATTGGCCAGTGTGATTGGCGGATTGGTTAGCTGTCCCGTAATAGCCGTACCTACCAGCGTGGGGTACGGATCGAGCTTCGAGGGACTTTCGGCACTTTTGACGATGCTCAATAGCTGTGCAGCCGGTGTGAGCGTGGTGAATATAGACGGTGGTTTTTCGGCGGGGGTTATCGCAACACTTGTAAACAAAAAAATAGAGGCAAACAAGTAAGAATGGAAACAATAAGCCAAATTCCGAAGCTGATGCCAAGAGCGGTTGATGCTCATAAAGGCGACTTTGGCAAGGTGTGTATCATTGCCGGCAGTATTGGTATGAGCGGGGCTGCTGCGCTTGCGGGCCGGGCCGCACTGCGGTGTGGTGCCGGTCTGGTACGAGTTGCAACGCCGAAAAGCGTTCTTCCTATAGTAGCATCGATAGAACCGTCGTTTACCACTATCGCCCTGCCCGAAGACAGTGTCGGGCGAATATCGGGCAAGGCAATCAATACTTTACTCGATGTGGTCGGTGACAATGATGTGTTGGCATTCGGGCCGGGTGTTGGTGTCAGCGGCGAACTTCAATCTGTCCTTATGGCCCTGCTTGAACAGGATGGGCTAAGGCTGATTATTGATGCCGACGGCTTAAACAACCTAGCCAGGATAAAAGACTGGCCTGTCAAACTAAAGGCAAAACTGATTTTGACGCCTCATCCGGGCGAGATGAAAAGAATATGGTCGGGGGTGTTTAGAGAAGAGCTTCCGAGAGACCGCCAAGAACAGGCGGCACAATTAACACAGCAGACAAAAACCGTAGTGGCTCTGAAAGGTGCAGGGACTGTTGTTACCGATGGTAGAAAAGTTTATGTCAATCAAACGGGCAATCCCGGTATGGCGACAGCCGGGTCCGGTGACGTTTTAACTGGAGCCATAACAGCTTTGGCGGGTCAGGGCTTAAATAACTTTGATGCTACAGTCTTAGGCGTTTATATTCACGGTTTGGCTGGTGACATTGCAGCGGAAAAGGTGGGCCAGGTCAGCTTAATGACTACCGATATAATCGAATCGCTGCCGGATGCGTTTATGAGAGCTTAAACACATTCTTGAGAAAGTACCTGTTATGAGTAATGAAATCAAGGAATTTTTTGAAAAGTTCAAAAGTGATATAGCAAAGATGAAAGAGCAGATTCCCGATACCGTCAGCGGTTTTGCAGGGCTGTATCATAAAGTTATGAAGGACGGGGCATTGTCGATGCGAGAAAAAGAGCTTATTGCTCTTGGCATTGGTGTCGCCAAGTGCTGTGTGCCCTGTATCAGAGGCCACGTGGAAAATTGTCTTGACGCAGGGGCGACCAAAGAACAGATCCTTGAAGCGGCTTCGGTGGCGGTAATGATGGGCGGTGGGCCTGCTTACACCTACATTCCGGAAGTAATGGATACCCTTGATGCCCTGGAAAGCTGAGTAAATAACCACGCCCTTACGGACATGGCATTTTGGAATTTATCTTCGGTTACATGTTGTCTTCTCTGCCTTGACTCTGATGGATTCTATATTCTTGCTGTTCATCCCAAAGAAGCTATAATAGCGGGCAATGCGGTGAGATTTAGTCGAGCAGGGATGCCGCAATGCAGTGAATCGAAAATGAAACCTTAGTGAAAAAACAGAGAAATAAAGCAAGATGAGAGAAAGGGATTTATTATGGAACTAAGTTGGCTTGACATTAGTGTATTTCTGGCATTTTTCGGCGTGGTAATAGGGGTAAGCATGTACAAGAGCCGGAAGGAAGAAACCAGCGAGGACTTCTTCTTAGCCAGTCGGGGATTGTTATGGCCATTCATCGGTCTTTCGCTGATAGCGGCGAACATTTCGACCGAACACTTTGTTGGAATGGCCGGCCAGGGGGCGGGAATAGCAGGTCTGGCTGTAGCCAGCTACGAGTGGATTGCGGCAATTACTCTGGTCTTTGTTGCTATTTTCTTTTTACCGAGGTTTTTACGAAGCGGCATCTTTACCATCCCGGAGTATCTGGAATATCGCTACAATCCGACGGCACGAGCGATTATGGCTTTTTATACGATGGTGATATACATCGGTGTTACAATAGCGGCGGTGATTTATTCGGGAGGTCTGACGCTACAAACGATTTTCGGCGATTTAGAAAATCCAAGACATTTATTGTACGGAGTTCTGGTCATAGGAGGCATAGCAGGACTATACACTATCTGGGGCGGATTAAAGGCTGTGGCTTGGGCGGACCTTTTTCAGGGTTCGGCCCTGATAATCGGTGGGGCAATAACGATGGTCTTAGGCTTTATCGCGATAGGCAAGCTACATCCATCGACAGAAGCGGGTGCTGGAATATTTAGTACGCTATCAAACGGGATACAATTGTTCAGCGAAAAGAACGCCGACAAGCTGCACATGATACTTCCCAGAGACCACTCAGTGCTGCCATGGACAGCTTTGGTGGTTGGCTTGTGGATTCCGAATTTTTACTACTGGGGTTTGAATCAGTATATTTGCCAGAGGACGTTAGCCGCCAAGACTCTCAAACAAGGTCAACTCGGTGTTATTTTCGCTGCGGCATTAAAGCTGATTATTCCGTTTATCATTATCTTACCGGGCATAATGTCTCTGCAGCTTTACGGTGATAAGATGACCGGTGAGAGCGGCACTGATGCGGCATATCCACTTCTAATACGTCATCTCGTAGGGCCGGGGGCAAGGGCGTTTATATTCGCGGCCATCAGCGGTGCAGTAATAAGCAGCTTAGCGTCGATGCTGAATTCAGCCTCGACGATATTTACTATGGATTTAGTCAAGCGTCACATGAAGAAAGATGCGTCGGATAAGAGTCTTATATGGACGGGCCGGATTGCGACAGGCGTTTTCGTGGTTATCGGGATGCTAATAGCGCCTATGTTGGGAGATCCCAGATTTATGGGCATATTCACCTACATCCAGGAGTTCCAGGGTTATATTTCTCCGGGGATACTTGGAGTGTTTGTGTTCGGTATGATTTTCAAAAAGGCGCCGGCGGCGGCCGGTGTAACTGGTCTGATTCTTACAGTTCCGGTTTACGGCTTTTTGCACTGGCAATTCGGTGAAATTGCTTTTCTTAATAGAATGGCAGTTACTTTTGGCGTTATTCTTTTGGTAATGTTGTTGATGACTTTAGAAACCACAACACTCGTAACCGTATGTATAGCTGCTTTCGCAGCCTTTCTTACACGTGATTTCCTACAATGGCAGCTTGGGCATATACATTTTATTAATGCTGTAACAACTGGTGTTTTCTTAATCTCAGTATTATTGCTCGTTTATGTCAAACCGTTGTCTGAACCGAAAGTCATGCCGGTCAGAGAGAAATTCGATATGAGGCCTGCGCCCTCTGTTGTGTGGTTAGGGGCAATAGTGATAGCAGTAACGATAGGTCTTTACATTATCTTCAGATAATAGAGATAACTAACGAGGAATTAAAGAATGCCGGTGAAATCAATTGATAAGGAAATGGTGGAAAAGTTGAAAGGCCTGGCCCAGCAAAACGGGCTGGATATCAGCGGCGCAAAGGTTCGCAGAAGCTCATCACGGTTCTGTCTGGGCGTTGAGCACGGTGACTACAACGGCACGGAGCTTTTCGGGGTGGCAACAGACAGGTTTATCTGGATGGCCTATAAACCGAACGGCACCGATAGAGTTAAATTATTTAGTGGTAATTTCCCTGACGACGGGATTATTGAATTCAAATTAGGTGGTGTTCCTGAGCCTAAATCGGCGGCCATAGCTGAGATGTGGGGACGCTTTCCATACGGGATTGATTATATTTTAAGGCGTGAAGGTCATAAGCTTGAACAAGGCATTGACGGTGTTATCTATGGGAATATCCCCGGCGGCGGGATGAGCCGGTCGGCATCTTTGAGCTTGAACCTGATATTGTCACTGCTGGATGCGAACGAAATCGAGATTGAAGATAAGATGCAGATCGTAGACCTGGCGCAGGCCGTTGAAAACGATTATATAGGTTCCCCCTGCGGCAAGCTGGACCAGATTATGATATTGTTCGGGCGGGAAGGCATGGGAACATATTATAATCCGGCCAAGAGGACTATAGATTACGTTCAACTCGGTTCAGGTGCTACCGATTTTCGTATAGTAGTGCTTGATACGGGGACGGAGCGGCCCGGTCTTGAGAAGTCAACTTACAAGATTAGACGCGGAGAGTGTGAGGAACTGGTTTCTGTATTACAGAAAGCCGGTTACGATATATCGTGCCTTGCGGACATCAAGGACGAGGCAAAGTATGAGGAGATTATGGGCAGGTTCGGTAAGGATTACCCCGATTTGTGCGACCGTCTGAAGTATATTTTTGCGGCGCAAAACCGGTTCTATGAAATGCTCGAAGCGTGGAAGGCCGGGGACATTGAAACCGTGGGCCGGATTTTCAGGAAAGATGGTATTGGGCTGCGGGATGACTATAAGATATCGGGGCCGGAACTGGAGACGATGTGCGATATTGTCAGAACTGTGCCCGGTGTTTTAGGAGAGCGGATGTTAGGCGGTGGCGACAAGGGGGCATCCGGCGCTTTGGTCCGGGCCGAAAGCGTCGAAACAGTCCAGCAGGCGGTTGAAACAGCATACCCGCGTAGCTGCCCCGAGTATGCCGGCAAGTATGCCGTTCACATATGCAAAGTAGTAGACGGTATCAGGGTTTATGAGGATTTGCTTTGAAAGTGACACCTGCCTGTATAGAATGGTTATAGCAGGTCTATTATTAAAACAGGTACTTATGTCAGAAACATACTCAGCAACAAAGAGAGGTGAATATTCGGCTGTAGTCCATTCGAATAAGCGGATAGGTGAGCGATTCTATCGGCTTGGATTGAAATTTTCGGACGATGGCGCTAAGGCATTCGGTAAAGCACGGGCGGGGCAGTTTGTGCAGTTGGACCTCTCGGACACCCCCCTGCCACCGGTGGAAAAGATACCGGACGACCTAACTGATGTTGCCGGGCGAAAGATACTGCTGCGAAGGCCTTTTAGCTTTGCTAATGTTACAACGAAGGACAATAAAACTACTGTCGATATTCTCTATTGCGTCGTCGGCCCTGCTACTTTGCGAATGACGACGTTGTCTGCAAAAAAGTCGGTGAGCGTGCTTGGGCCTTTGGGTAATGGATTTTGGGTGCCGGATGGTAAAAAGACAGCGCTTCTTGTTTCCGGGGGAATGGGGGCAGGGCCACTCCAGCACCTTGCGAAGATTCTAACAGCCGATTTTCCTGATATTGATGTGATCGCGCTTGCCGGTGCCAGGAGTGCAGAGGCACTTCCATTTGAACGACAACTCGATGAGATATCACAACAGTTGGGATTTTCGCTTCCGGAGTTTGCAAAGTATGGTGTAGAGTCACTTGTGGCGACGGATGACGGCTCGGCCGGTTTTGCCGGGCCTGTAACCGATTGTCTTTTGGAATGGCTTGGAAGGCATAAATCGGCCGGCAAGGATATGGTGATCTATAGCTGTGGGCCAGAGGCGATGCTGGCGCGGGTGGTTGAAATAGCCAAGCAAAAGAATATTGATTGTCAGGTCAGCATGGAACGGCGGATGGCGTGCGGGATTAGTCTGTGTCAGAGCTGCGCGGTGAAATGCAAGACAGCCGGCTCAAATGAAACTTTTTATAAATTGTGCTGTCAGGATGGCCCTGTTTTCGATGGCTTAGAAGTTGCCTGGGGTATTGGATGAATAACATTTTTTCAGATCGTATATCAGATGTTCCGAGGTCGTTTATACGCGAGATTCTTAAAGTAGCGGTAGATACTTCGGTCATTTCGTTTGCCGGAGGGCTGCCCAACAGAGATCTTTTTCCAGTGGCAGAGCTTCAAGCGGCAGTGAACAAAGTATTTGAAGCCGCAGGGAAGGAAGTCCTTCAATACAGTAATTCAGAGGGTTACCCGGAACTGAGAGAGTACATCTCCAGAAGGTATTTAGAAAAGCAGGGGCTGGATATACCTGTTGAAAACATACTTATAACGAGTGGTTCCCAACAAGGACTGGATTTGCTTGGTAAGACTTTTCTGAATGAGGGAGATGATATAATCATTGAAGAGCCGGGTTATTTAGGGGCCATTCAGGCATTTTCCGTTTATAAATCAGTTTTTAATCCGGTGCCTGTAAGCGAAGAGGGTATGGATGTCGATGGTCTCAGGAAAATATTTTCAGCCAAGTCCCCCAAGCTAATGTATACAGTACCGAACTTTCAAAATCCTTCCGGTATTTCTTATTCGGGGGAAAACAGGTATGCAATTGCCGATGTTTTGAAAAATAAAAGCACTTTTCTAATTGAAGACGACCCTTATGGTGACTTAAGGTTTACAGGAGATGAAAAAGAATCTTTTGGAAAAATATTACCGGAGAAAGCAATTTTATTAGGCACATTTTCCAAGACTATAGTGCCATCATTTCGACTTGGCTGGATTACAGCACCGAGCAGTGATATTATGGAGAAACTCATAATAGCCAAGCAGGCTTCAGATTTACATACAAACTATTTCATCCAAAGAGTAATTTGCCAATACATCGCTGATAATGATTTGCAGAAACATATTGATAAAATAATCAAGGTTTATAACAGCCAGCGCCTGGCAATGGTCAGGAGCATCGAGAAATATTTTCCTTCCAGTGTTTCACATACACATCCCGAAGGCGGAATGTTCCTGTGGGCGACTTTACCGGAAGGAACCTCGTCAATGGAGCTCTTCGATTTGGCAATTAAAGATAAGGTTGCTTTTGTACCGGGGAACCCATTTTATATAAATAAAGATGAGACTAACACGTTAAGACTTAATTTTTCCTGTGTAGATGAAGAAACAATAGAAACGGGCATAAAACGGCTTGGAAAATCTATCGAAAAACTATTAAGCTGAATCAGCACAGGGACGGCAAAGAAAAAGAGGAAACCTTATGTCAGAAGAAGTTGATATATCGGTAGAATTTGCGGGGATTCGGTTGACGAATCCGGTTTTTACGGCGTCGGGTACAAGCGGGTACGCCGATGAGCTGAGTGATTTTATGGATGTAAACTCACTGGGCGGTTTTATAACCAAGAGTATTACGGTCAAGCCGAGGAAGGGCAATGCCACACCCCGTATTGTTGAGACTGATTCCGGGATGCTTAACGCAATTGGTTGGGCGAATATCGGATTGGATGCCTTTATTGAGGAAAAACTGGGGGCCCTCGAAAAGCTTTCGTGTTCGGTTTTTGTTAACATAGCGGGCGAGACGATTGATGAATACGTTGCGGTGGCGGAGCGGCTTGCAGGCGAGCAGGCGATAGCCGGGCTTGAACTGAATATCAGTTGTCCCAATGTTGAACTGGGCGGTATAAGTTTCGGGACCGAACCGGAGCAGGTTGCCGAGATTACTTCGGCGGTTAAAAAGGTGTCCGGCGATAAGGTTTTGATGGTGAAGCTGCCGCCTGCTGTTACGAATGTCAGCGTGATTGCACAGGTAGCGGTAGATTCCGGCGCTGATGCGCTTAGCCTGATAAATACGTTCACTGCAATGGTTATCGATATTGAAACACGCAAGCCGGTTCTGGCCAACAGGACGGGTGGATTGTCAGGGCCGGCAATAAAACCGATAGCGGTTTACCTTGTCAATAAGGTTTACAACGAGGTGACCAAAAGTTTAGGAATTCCGATTCTGGGAATGGGGGGAATCAGGACGGTGTCGGATGCTATCGAATTTATCATCGCGGGAGCATTGGCGGTGGCTGTGGGCACGGCGAATTTTATTGACCCGGGATGTACGGTAAAAATCGTTGATGGAATAAAGAAATATTGCGTCGGTAAAAATATCTCGAATATTAAAGAATTAGTCGGCTCGCTTGAAGCGAATCAAGATGCTGCAAATTAGACTTCGTTGCTGATATTGTGAAGGAGGTGAGGATGAGAACGAAACATATACATACTTCAGTTATGTTTCAAACCTTTCTATGCTTATCTTTAGCTCTGAGTACCGCTATGGCAAGCGGGGGAACAAGTCATGCTGTGCTGAAAGCAGAGTCATTCAAACACTACGTCGATACATTCAACAAAAATGATGAAGAATTATATATCCAGCATATTTCCAACGAAAAGGCGTGGGAATTTTTAAAGGCGAACATACCGTTGTTTGAATGTCCCGACAAGGATTTTGAGCGGACGTATTATTTCAGGTGGTGGACATATCGCAAACATATAAAGCTGACGCCGGATGGATTTGTTATTACCGAGTTCCTGCCGAAGGTTGGATGGTCGGGCAAACACAATACTATTAACTGCCCTGCCGGCCATCATTTTTACGAGGGCCGCTGGCTGCATAATCGGAAATACTTAGACGATTATGCGGTGTTCTGGTTTCGCAAAGGCGGCAGCGTGCGAAGTTACAGCTTCTGGGCCGCGGATGCAATGTGGGCGAAGTACCTGGTAACAATAGATAAACAACAGGTTACCGACCTGCTTGCTGACCTGGTCAACAACTATACAGAGTGGGAAAAAAAGAGGCTTGAACCGGATGGCTTGTTCTGGCAAATCGATGACCGGGACGGTATGGAGGTCTCAATAGGTGGCAGTGGCAAGCGTGCCACGGTCAATTCCTACATGTACGGCGATGCCGTGGCCATCTCCAGGATCGCGGAGTTGGCAGGCAAAAATGATATTGCCACAAAGTATAAGGCCGAAGCAGAAAGAATCAAACGGCTCGTTCTTGATAAACTCTGGGACTACGAGGCGAAGTTCTTCAAAACGCTTTCTCGGAAAAAAGAGCAGCTTGTTGATGTTCGCGAACTTCTTGGCTATGTGCCCTGGTACTTCAATATGCCGGACGCGGGCAAAGGTTACGAACAAGCATGGAAGCAGTTAATGGATCCAAATGGATTTTATGCGCCGTTCGGGCCGACTACGGCGGAGCAGCGTCATCCGAGATTTGCAGTTTCTTATAAGGGACATGAGTGCCAGTGGAATGGACCAAGCTGGCCCTTTGCAACTACTCAAACACTGGTGGGACTGGCCAATCTACTGAATAACTATAAGCAGGATGTTATCAGTAAAAGTGACTACTTTGAAACGCTGAAAATCTACACAAAAAGTCACCAGCTAAAGCGAGAAGACGGGCGTATTGTGCCGTGGATTGACGAGAACCTAAATCCATATACCGGTGACTGGGTATCACGGACGCGATTGAAGAGCTGGAGGGACGGCACGTGG
>Ga0209427_10007670_pt1 | contig 12196 bp, 11 predicted proteins | sample DeeMarSWOR136_30_FD_187465 | JGI IMG/M metagenome (GOLD analysis project Ga0209427, IMG submission 187465) | Marine sediment microbial communities from White Oak River estuary, North Carolina - WOR-1-36_30 (SPAdes) (version 2) | ecosystem: Environmental > Aquatic > Marine > Intertidal zone >... | reverse complement strand
AGAGTTGTAGAAGCAATCTGAAAAAAACATTCAGAATGAAAAATAGCGTTGTTTACAACGCTTTCATCTCTGAGCCTGTTGATTTATCAACAGGGCGGTTCGGAAGCGTTTTGAATTCGGGATAAAAGTTTGGGATTCAATATTAGCAAAACCGCCTGTGAACGAATCCGCCAAAGGTCGGACAGGTCCGCAGGCTAAGGGGTGGAAAAGCGCTGAAGCATTCTGGCGCTTATGCGGTTTAAATAATAAATTCCAATTTTCCGCTTGAAATTCATTTTCGGTTTGATTATATTTGTTATAATGAAGTCTATATAAATAATAATCATGCAAAATAATGAAAAAGTATCAGCGAAACCAGCGGTTAGATACGCCGTTTATAACGAACATTCAAATTGAAAGTTATGAAATTACGAAATGGATAGAATAATCCTTTTAATTTTTAAAATCTTTGAAAGGTTACGATCAATTCGGAGACGGAGATGACTTACGACTACATTGTGATCGGTTCTGGATTCGGTGGCAGTGTGGCAGCGTTGCGATTGGGTGAGAAAGGTTATAAAGTTTGTGTTATCGAAAGCGGGAAACGATGGCAGGCAAAGGATTTTCCAAAGACAAACTGGAAATTCTGGAAGTACCTATGGGCACCAGCTATTTTCTGTTATGGTATTCAGCGAATACATCTATTGAATGATGTACTCATTCTCGCCGGAAGTGGTGTTGGTGGTGGCAGTTTGGTTTACGCCAATACATTATTAGTCCCACCCGATTCTTTTTTCAACGATCCCCAGTGGAAAGGGCTTGTTAATGATTGGAAAAGCGAACTCTTGCCCCATTACGAAACAGCAAAGAAGATGCTGGGAGTGGTCAAGAATCCCAAATTTTGGCCCACAGATTATATGCTACAGGACTATGCCAGGGAAATTGGCAGGGAGCAATATTTTAAGGCTTCAGATGTGGGCGTGTTCTTGGGAGAACCAGGCGTTACGGTTCCGGATCCTTATTTTAATGGAAGAGGACCGGAGCGAACCGGCTGTTCAATGACAGGTCACTGCATGGTCGGCTGTCGTAATGGTGGTAAAAATTCATTGGACAGGAATTATCTCTATTTAGCTGAAAAACTTGGCGCCGACATTGTTCCTGAGCATAAAGTAGTTGATGTCAAACCTGTTAGGAATAATGAATATCTCGTAACTTCAGAAAAAGTAGCTGACATTTTTTTCAAAAGAAAGAGGCAATTTAGAGCAAAGGGAATTATATTTGCTGCTGGTGTCATCGGAACGCTTGATCTTTTAACGCGATGCAAAGAGAAAGGCTCGTTACCTAATCTTTCAGATACACTGGGACAGGTGGTTCGTACCAATAGTGAGGTATTAGCCGGCGTAACTTCTAAAAAGAGAAATCAGCAGCATTCATTGGGCGTGTCGATTACTTCGAGTTTATTTGTCAATGAAAACACTCATATTGAATTGGTTCGATACCCAAAAGGTTCGGATGTAATGGCTATCTTTGCAGGGTTAATGACTGACGGCGGGACAAAAGTTCCCCGTTTTCTAAAATTTATCTGGAACTGCATCCACCATCCTATTTTATTTCTCCGCACCAGATGGCCATTTGGTTGGGGACAAAATAGCGTTATTTTGTTAGTAATGCAAACACTTGATAATTATTTAACTGTTTTCAGGAAACGACGCTGGTGGCTGTTTTTCAAAAAAACGCTTGTATCTAAAAATGAGGGAAAACAGATACCGACTTACATTCCTGAGGCGAATCATGCAGTCCGTGGGATGGCAAATCGGATGGATGGTATCCCACAAAATGCAATAACTGAGGTATTGTTCAACATTCCGATGACAGCACACATTTTGGGCGGTTGTATTATAGGGAAAGATTGGGAACACGGCGTCATTGATAAATTTCACCAAGTATTTGGCTATGAAAATATGTATGTTGTAGATGCCTCGGCAATTCCTGCTAACCTGGGAGTAAATCCTTCGCTCACGATTACAGCGATGGCAGAGCGAGCAATGAGTTTTATCCCCCCAAAGTAAGATAAGATGGCATCTTATTCTACAATATTAGGCATGTATTGGCCGAAACCTAAAATTCGGATATTAAATGATGAAATGGAATCATGGAGTATTGGATTGATGGAAGAATAGCAGTTTGAAGATTTCTACAATTCAAATTGTCCAATAGTCAATCATTCTGTTGTATTTAAAATTAAGATAGAGTTCTGCAAAATATCAAAATTTCTGTCATTCTGAACGGAGAGAAAGAGAGTGAGGAATCTGTCTTTCCAAGAAATAGTGTGGATAAACCAGATTTCTCGTTCCGCTCGAAATGACAATATATCCTATTTTGTAGGTCTCTATAAAATTAATAAAATATGGAGGAAAATCATGCGTACACTAATTGTAATTTTGATTGCAATCATTGCATTGCCAGTAATGGCGCAAAAATCTTTCGAAGTTGACACCATCAAAACATCTGCAGGTGATCTGGAAATTACATTTATCGGACATGGGACACTCATGTTCAAATTTGGAGGTAGAATTATTCACATCGATCCAGTCAGTCGGGAGGCAGATTATTCTCAAATGCCAAAAGCAGATTTGGCTTTAGTCACCCACGAGCACGGAGATCATCTTGATCCTGAAGCGTTGAATTTGATTCGAACGCCAAATACCAAAATAATAGCCACAGAGATATGCAAAGATAAAATTCAGGATGCAATTGTAATGAAAAATGGAGATGTTAAAACAGTCGATGGATTAAAAATAGAAACTGTTCCTGCTTATAACATTGTGCACAAGAGAAAAAATGGCGATCCATATCACCCGAAAGGAAACGGAAATGGCTATGTAATTACCTTTGGTGACAAAAGAGTATATGTTGCCGGTGACACAGAAAATACCCCAGAGATGAAAGCGTTGAAAAATATCGACATCGCGTTCCTGCCAATGAATTTGCCGTACACAATGACACCTGAAATGGTAGCAGATGCAGCGAAGAATTTCAAGCCGAAAGTTCTCTATCCCTACCATTTTGGGGGGACCGATCCCAACCAGCTTGTTGAATTATTAAAAGATCAGAAAGACATTGAAGTTCGGATTCGGCAGATGCAATAGTAAGCCTAACCATTCCTTTTCGAGAAAGCTGGTTTTTAATTTTTAACCATGAAAGAAATGAACCATCTCAACATCGAAATCAAAGCTCGTTGTCCGAATCCCGAATTTGTACGTGAAGTCTTGTGGCAAGAAAATGCGATTTTTAAAGGAATCGATCATCAGACAGATACTTATTTTAACTGTAAATATGGCAGGTTGAAACTCAGGGAAGGAAATATCGAAAATCATCTCATTCACTACGATAGAGAAGATATCGATGGTCCTAAAAAATCGTTGGTAACACTCTATCGCCCTGAGCCACAATCTAATTTAAAAGAGATCCTGACAAAATCAATGGGAATATTCGTTATTGTTAAAAAGAAAAGGGAAATCTACTTCATTGAAAATGTTAAATTTCATATTGATATTGTTGAGAATTTAGGTTCCTTCGTTGAAATCGAAGCTATTGATTCAAATGGAAATTTTGATTCCAATCAATTAAAAAGACAATGCGAAACGTACATGGAATTATTCGAGATAAAAAATGAAGATTTAATCAATTGTTCTTATAGTGATATGTTATTGTCGTTAACAAACAATAAGTCGTAACAACTCAGTTCAATATATCTTTTAACGGTAAAAATATTTGACGTAAATTTTAAAGTAGCAATGGATCAATGGAGATTTTCCATACTCCAATAATCCATTGCTCCATTTCATTCTTGTGTCCATATTTTTATTGTTCAATGTAAAGCAGCCATGGTGAAAAGTTGATTAGTTATATTATATTTTTCTAAGGCATTTTGAAGATTAAAGATTTTTAAAAATACAGTAGTACTAATAAAATCGGAGCAAATTAATGATCCAAAAAGGGAGTAAATCCAACATGATCGGACCAACTATCGTAATGGCATTACTGGCTTTAATACTTTCTGTTCTCGCTTACTATAAAGGAGAGGGACAGCACATCTCAGGCTTACAAGCCGCACTAAAAATGACCATTCAAGTTCTGCCCTTACTAATTTTTGCTTTTATTATTGCGGGAATGGTTCAGGTGCTGCTGCCAAGAGAAATGGTCTCAAAATGGATCGGCGCAGAGTCGGGATTTCGAGGGATTCTAATTGGGACGGTTGCTGGCGGGTTTTCTCCCGGGGGACCTTATGTCAGCTTACCTATTGCAATTGGATTGCTGCGCGCTGGTGCAGGAGTAGGAACCATGGTCGCCTACTTAACAGGTTGGTCGCTTTGGGCAATTGGAAGGATTCCCCTGGAGCTGGGTATTCTTGGGTGGAAACTAACAATAATTCGACTTGTTTGTACGTTTTTCTTCCCACCAATCGCTGGATTAATTGCGCAACTAATTTTTGCCAGTGTAAAATTATGACTTTATTTTAAATTTTCAAAAAAAATACTTGACAATAAGTTTTTAAATTCGTATCTTTTACTAAATTTAAAATAATAATTTGAAATGATATTTGAGGAATTATCTTGCCCATCATTGGAAAAACATCAGAACTATATGATCGCCATTTTTGGCTTGTGAGCAATAGAATGAAAGTCGAGGGTGCTAGAAAAACGCCTCCGAATTGAAACATTTGGTATGTATTTTTGCATAGCACCCACTATTGGCTTTCGATAGTGGGTTTTTTATTTATGTCATAGGAAAAAGTAAAAAAATTATTACTCTTATTTTAAAATCGTTAAGTATGTTGAAATCATTCAAATTGAAAAATTTTAGCGCGCTAATGTGCAAGTAAGATGGCAGACGTGAGATGTGAGACGAAAAAATTGTAAATTGAAAGACTCTCTTCGTTTGACGTTTGATTTTTCACATTTCATGTATAGCATAAAAAATAATGATATATTGTTATCACACATTTTTTGCAAAAAATTGCAGGAGTTCATTTATCATATTATAGGGGTAAATCAATGCGTCTATTTTTACTACAACAACGTTCAATAAACCATTATCCATGCAGTGCTGAGTTGCGATGGACATGGGTGGATTATGTCCTCAATTTTATTATATCTTGTCTGAACATTATGTCTTTACCAGGATTGATTGGTAATAATTACAAAGATTTTTATTCAGGAAGAAATACATATAATATTTTTAGCTATTCGAGAATAGTGGAAAATAGTAAAGTACCGATATAAATTTGGTATTATCTCTATTTATCAAAGAAACTTAGCCCGCTATCGTTCTCGGTAGCGGGCTTTTTTATTTTATCATAAAACGAGAAAGGGTCTAAAAATGAGCTTACTTTCATTTGATGAAGCCGACAGATTTTTCGACATCAAAAGAAATATGATGAAAAATAGAAATCTGCTACTCTATGGCGAAGTTAATGACCGTGACTACAGAGATCTTTTAGAGTCGATGTTGATGTTAAACGGTGTATCTGAGACAGAACCCATCAATCTGTTTATCTGCAGCGGTGGCGGTGAAGTGGACGCTGGAATGGCAATCTATGACTTGATCCAGTGGATTCCAGCCCCGGTGTACACCGTTGGTATGGGAAATTGCGCCAGCATGGCTGCGATATTGCTCATGTCCGGACAGAAGAGGTTCATCTTTCCCCACTGCTGGATTATGTTGCACCAGACATCTGGCGTCGTTTGGGGTGATAAGGACACCACTGTTTCTCGTGCCAGTATGATGGAACGTCAGGAAAAACAACTTCTGGAAATTCAGGTGTACCACACCGGTCAATCTGCAGAACAGATTGCAAAAGACACCATCAAGGAAAAATGGTTTGATGCGGAGGAAGCACTGGCGTACGGAATCGTTGACGAAATCATCAAGCCTGTACGCCAGGCCACCGCCGTTTTGACACATGATAAGCTGAAGAAGATGCAAGTTCTTCCAGCGACAAAATAATTGTGAATTGAATAATAAGCCTAATAAGGATATAAATGATGTTTGCAGCTTTTGAAATAATCGGAACAATATTCATTTCTTACTTAATCTATACACCTATTTGTAAAATCAAAGATTGTATTGCTAAATTTATAAAAGCTCATAACGATGAAAAATGCAATCGTGATCCCTTGATTACCGAAGGTATGATTCAGGAGGCAATGGAGAACAAAACATTTGGTAATTTTACTTTGTCAGAGGCTGTTGCTATTTTGAAAGACAGTGAAGTCATTCCTTCTGAAGGATACAAAGTTGAAAAGCAGGTTATGCCTGATGGTCAAAGTCAGAAAAGAATTATTGTTTCTGCATCTGGAATTAAAAAAGATCCTGAATTAAGATTCATCTTCGAAGATTTCCTACTGTCAGTTGCTGTTGAAGATGGAGATTCAGCAATTGAGGCTTTAAAGGATCGTTTGTGCATTGACCGCAGCTTCTTGCAGGCTGCTGATTATAATTTAGTCAATAACTAATATTGGGTGTTGGCTTAGCAACCAATTGACACGGTGAGAGAAACGCCGCAAATAGATTTGCGGCGTTTTCTTTTTTAAAATTTCGCTTGATTGTTTTTGAAGAGTTTTGTAATGTAATTAACATTTTCACAAGCAAAATTAACAAGTGGAAAGAATACTGTAAAGATACAAAGTATTAATAAGTTGAAGCTTAATAATATTATTCTAAATGAACTATACAAAACAGATTTTTGATTTCAGATTTTTTTTCTAATTTTTTTGATGCCTCAGCGCTGTTGCGGCTGAATAGTTGCATAATAAATTTAAAATTCTCTTGTTTTTAATTTTCAAAATAGTTAAATTCTTTTGGTTTTCAGTGTTTTTAGAAAATGAAATTAAATAATTTTCCCAATGATTTTTAAAGATCTCCAAACAATAATTATTTATTAAAATAGAGTGTGTAACTTATTTTATCTTAATCCATTAATGATCTTGTTGATTTATTTGGTCTGACCTTTCTTAAAGGTTTAGGAAAGGTGTTTTTCAACAGAATCATTAATATATTGAAAAATTTGGTGCAGTCATGGAAAAACAATCTCAAGAGGCAGGTAATTCATCCACAGAACCTCCTTCCCAATCGCTTCCACCATCAGAGGAATCGGGGCTGGTAGTCCCAGATATTCAAAATGGTCAAGACAATGGATTATCACTCACTTTGCTGGATGGTGCGACTTCTCAGATACCCACTATCAATCCCGAACTAAAAACGCAGAAAAAAATTCGAGAAGCTTTAGCGAATAGGCCGTTGATTAATTGGCACTCAATCGATGGCGATCATGCTCTGGAGGACATTCGAGCCACTAATGGATGGGCAGAAGACGCCAGTGACAAAAGTCTGTTGTTTGATTCAAATATGATTAGAAGGCGTGAAGGGTTCAATGTGCTTTCAGCATCAATAGCAGGACTGGTTGCTTTATTAGAGCAACACAAAAAAAATGACCGTTACGTTGTTATTGTTACAGGGAGGAAGACCTAATTGGAAAATGACTCAGCATTTTGATTTTTGTGTGGCAACCGATTGGGAATATGATAAAGATTTTGTAAAACTGATTGAACGAGTTGCTAAAGAAAAATATAACATGACAACTTACCTGGTTGAGCTTTTTAACCTTAATGAAACCATTGATCGAATTGGTAATGGAGAAGTATGTTTTCATTTCTTTTATGATCGGGGATCCGATTCGTCTCCAGAATTTCTCGAACTTCACAATTTGATGTTACAAAACAATTTGCCAGTATTAGATTCCTGGGAACAATTGAAATGGGCATCGGATAAAGCCACCATGCACCTGGAGTTTATTGCTAACGGTTTAATTACGCCTTATACGATTATCATTCCGCCCTTTAAAACTACTGAGAAAATTATGTTATCTGTGGCGGATCTGGCGAAGCTTGGCCGTCCGTTTATCATTAAGCCAGCTAATACGACAGGCGGTGGAATTGGCGTTGTTGAAGGAGCTGAAACGCTTCAAGATATATTAAATGCCAGGAAGGTTTATCAAACTGATAAATATTTGTTACAGGAAAAGGTTACTCCAATCGAAAAGAATGGAAAGCGTTTTTGGTTCCGGGGCTTCTACTGTTGCGGATTTATCGAATGCTGTTGGTGGGATGATACAACCCATATTTATAAAACATTGAGCTCGGAATCTGTGCAAACCTTTCAGTTAGAAGAGCTATTTAAAATTGTCGAGATGATTTCCAGGATAATTAAATTAAATTTTTTTTCTACAGAAATTGCCTTGGGCCAGAATGGAAAATTTGTCGTGATTGATTATGTCAATGAAATTTGTGATATGCGCCTAAAATCAAGCCATCATGACGGTGTGCCTGATGAAGTTGTTCATAAAATAGTGAACTATATCGTTGATTATGTAAAACAAAATAAAAAAGGCTGATATGAAAAATATACTTGTCACCACGATAACTCCAGATGCTTTAGTCCCTATTCAGAGTTGTTTTGAATCGGGATATAAAATCGAGAGAGCTAACTCTCTCAAAGCTAGTGAGGAATTATTCTCTAAAAAAAGATATGAGTTTCTTTTTATTGATATTGAAATTCTAAAAAATTCAATAAATGATGTGGATTACAAATCCCAGTTTTTACCATTCTGGAGAGTTACTCCTGATGTCGACATCATTGTGATCTCTTCACCGGAAATGATTCGGGAAGCGGTAAATGCAGTGAAGGCGGGTGCCAGCAATTACCTGACTTATCCGTTAAACCCAGAAGAGATCAAATATATTGTAGATAGCCTTCAGGAATATTCGCGAATGCATTCCGAATTAAATTATCTTCGAGATCGTTTTTGGCGAAGCGAATCCTTATCCATGCTTCGTTCGAATAGCCCTCTAATGAAGGAAGTTTTCTCTAAAATTCGTGCCGTTGCCCAGACAGATAGCACGGTCTTGATTACAGGAGAAACAGGAACAGGAAAAAGCGTTATTGCACGGCTGCTCCATCAACACAGCAATCGGAGAGAAAAACAGTTTATCAGTGTTCACTGTGGTGGTATTACCGAATCTTTATTAGAAAGCGAATTATTTGGCCATGAAAAAGGTGCTTTTACCGGGGCTATTCGGCGAAAATTAGGTAAATTTGAAATCGCCCATGGTGGTACTATTTTTCTGGATGAAATCGGCACCATCTCGAGTTCCATGCAAATCAGTCTGCTGCAGGTATTGCAGGATCGGACTTTTGAGCGTGTTGGTGGGGAAAATGTAATCAAAGCTGATGTGCGAATTATCGCTGCAACGAATACCCAATTAATGAAAATGGTCGAAGAGGGCGCATTTCGAAGTGATCTCTATTATCGGCTTAATGTGTTTCCAATTGAATTACCTCGTCTCGAAGATCGCATTGAGGATATCCCCATTTTAGTAGAAAATTTTTTGAAAAGATTGAACAAAGTAAATGCCAAGCATATTAATGATATTCATCCTGACGTACTGGAAGCGTTTCAAAACTATTCCTGGCCCGGCAATATTCGTGAACTGGAAAATTTAATCGAACGTGCATATATTCTGGAATCCTCGTCAATTCTTACCTCAAAAAGTTTTCCTGCTGAACTATTTAAAAATGGGATAAAGAAAAATAAAAATTTATTGTTAGATCCTACGTCAACTCTTCAGGAGGTTCGACAACGAGAAATAGAGCGGATAGAGCGGCAATATTTAAATGAACTATTGTTGAAAAATCATGGAAGGATTAAACAGACAGCCAAAGATGCCGGGATTGGTGAGCGGCAACTGAATAAATTAATGCATAAATATGGAATTTTGAAAGAAAAATTTAAATAATCAGAATTACCAGTTCTACTTTTCTACAAACTCATTTTAGTTTATCCTCAAAAATCGGAACTCAAAGTTCTCATTTCAAAAATAGGTTACTTTTCACGCTTTCATACTTCCTTGATAATATATTACTTAAGGCTTTTGGCATAATTATTGCTGAAAAGATGTTCAATTTTTAAATATGTAATTGTTTTTTTAAGCGGAACACATTTGTCTGAATTTTAATCACCATCTCTTTTAATAAGAGATTTTTTTATGTCAGCTCATTATCTGAAGTAAAAGAGACATTTGCAATGAAGATTGCTGTTGCATATAGCAGTAAAAATGGTTTGCTCAAAGAATTTGAAAAACGACATCAAAAATCTGAGGAAATTCCACCAGACTTTTTTGCTGAAGGGGACAGCATGGAGACCATAAATTCAATAATGAATGCCATTCGATCAGGCGGACATAAAGTTTTTGGTATAGAAGCTGATGATTCAGCACCTGAAATTTTGGATCAAATTCGACCTGACCTCGTTTTTAACATTGCTGAAGGATTATTTGGTGATTTTCGCGAGTCTTATATTCCTTTGATATGTGAGCGGCAGGGACTGCCCTACACTGGCTCGGACCCATTAACATTGGCGATTTGTTTGAACAAAGCCCGTACCAAGGAAATTTTGAATTATCACTCAATCCCCACTCCTATTTTCAGGGTGGTTTATCCTTATCAAAATTATGAGTTACGAGATTTTTCATTTCCAGCAATTATTAAACCGATTGCTGAAGGAAGCAGCAAAGGAATTTTTGATAGTTCGGTGGTGGACGATGCTGAACAAGCCAAAAATAAAGTTGAAGAAAGTATAGCAAGGTATAATGAACCTCTCATAATTGAAAAATTTTTGGATGGGGATGAATTTACGGTTGCTGTCTGGGGAAACGGGAAAGATGTTGAAGTATTGCCAATTGTGGCAATCAACTATGACGATCTTCCAGAAGGTGCCAGACGTATTTATTCTTATGAAGCGAAGTGGATCTGGGATACGCCAAAAAAGCCCCTCGAAATCTTTAAATGCCCTGCACCGCTGACTTATTTGCAGCAGCGAAATATTGAAGATGTCATTCGGGACGCATATCGGGTGATGAACATCAAGGATTGGTGTCGCATCGACATTCGAATGGATGAGCAGGGGATCCCTCATGTGCTGGAATTAAATCCGTTACCAGGCGTTCTACCAAATCCTGAAGATAATTCCTGTTTTCCTAAAGCAACTCGGACAAAAGGGTATAGTTATGAAGCGATGATCAATAAAGTCATCGAATTTGCCAGAAAAAGATACGGTATTTGACTCTTGATTTTAGGATTTAGAATTTGATATCAAAAATAGTTTAGATTTTATATTGCAAATATGTTTCTGAAAGTAAATGAAATAGGGGGAAGAAAATAATTAGATGAATTTAACTAAACAAAAATTACACATTCTAATTGCTTATAATGAGCCACAACAGAAGAAAAAGAATGATGTGGATTATATTTCTGAGGCAGCAGTTAAGGATGAAGCTGATGTTGTCTATCAAGTCATTCTAAAGTCCGGCCACGTCCCGATTTATTTTGCGGTCAAAAATCTGGATCAAATTTTGAGCAAGATTGATCAGGTTCAGCCTGATCTGATTTTCAATTTATGTGAAGGTTTCAGGGGAAAAACCAATCATGAGATGTTTATTGCAGGATTATGGGAACTATTAGAAATTCCTTACACTGGGAATTCACCATTAACTCTGGGATTGGCGCAGGACAAGATTCTGTCAAAACACCTGTTTGAAGGAATGAATATATCGACCCCTAAGTTTCAGGTTTATGCTGAAACGCCTCAGGATACGATTCTGACATATCCCTTGATCGTGAAACCATCCCGGGAAGATGCCAGCCTGGGAATTACCCATGGGAATGCCATTATTCACGATCTTAATAGCTTAAAAAAGCGAGTTGATAAGTTATTGAAAAAATATAAACAACCGATTCTTGTGGAAGAATTCATTCAGGGCAGGGAATTTAATATGAGTATTTTGGGGAATAATCCACCCCATGTGATTGCAATTTCAGAGATTAGTTTCTCGGAATTGGACGATAAGACCCCACACATTACAAGTTATGAAGCCAAATGGCTACCAGATCATATCTTGTATCAGAAAACGCCAGCAATCTGTCCAGCCAAGATCAGCAATGATCTCCAGAAGCGACTCGATGAAGTGGCTTTACAAGTCTATGATGCTTTGAACGGCAGGGATTACGGACGCGTGGATACTCGGGTCGATGCAGAAGGAAATATTTTTGTTCTAGAATACAATCCTAATCCTGATATTTCGCCTGATGCAGGTTTTGT
>Ga0209427_10007669_pt1 | contig 12197 bp, 11 predicted proteins | sample DeeMarSWOR136_30_FD_187465 | JGI IMG/M metagenome (GOLD analysis project Ga0209427, IMG submission 187465) | Marine sediment microbial communities from White Oak River estuary, North Carolina - WOR-1-36_30 (SPAdes) (version 2) | ecosystem: Environmental > Aquatic > Marine > Intertidal zone >... | reverse complement strand
CCTGTCGCGCTTTATGTGAACACTCTCGCGTCGTCTAAGGCTTATTGCGACGTTTGCTGTACCAGCGCTAATGCAGTGAAAGTTATTAATTCGCTTAACGCGGACACAGTGCTTTTCGGTCCAGACCGCAACCTTGCTGAATACGTGGCTGAAAAGACCGGCAAAACGTTGATTCCGATTCCTGAATGGGGTTTCTGTCCTACACATGTACTTTTTCAGCCGGAAGATGCAATCATACTGAAGCAGCAGCATCCAGACGCAGTTATCATGGTTCATCCTGAATGCAGCGCTGAGATGCGCAAAGTGGCTGATTTTGTGGGTAGTACGTCAAAGATGTGTCGTTACGCGCGGGAAACTTTGGCGAAAACTGTTATTGTGGGTACCGAAGAAGGGCTTTTGCATCGTCTGCGCAAAGAGAACCCTGACAAACGGTTTATTATTGCGTATAAGGATGCGGTTTGCCCCAATATGAAATTGACTACGCTTGATAGGCTCTACACTGCGCTGAAAGAGGAGAAGCATGTAGTTAGGGTTCCTGAACCAGTGGCTAATAAAGCAAGAGTTGCGCTAGAGCGTATGTTTCAGGTGAAGTAGGAACTATACGGAAACGATCATGGGTTTGAGAATTTTTACGCCTCTTTTCGTAGCTAATTCGTCACTTAAATGCCGGATCTCGGAGGCTTTACCTTTCACCGCTATGGCTTCTAGGCAGTTGCGGTCGCCTAGGTGGATGTGCATTGTGGATGAGATTAATTCAGAGTGGTGGTGTTGTGTTTCGGTTAGGTTGCTTTCGAGTCCTCTTACTTCGTGGTCGTAGACCATTAGTAGCACGCCTGTTTGGTCAGTTTTTTCTTCTTTGAGCCATTTTCTTTCGGAGACGAACAGTCTTACGGCGTCTTGGATTGCTTTGCTACGGCTTTCGTATCCCATGTTGTGAGTGATTTCGTCGAATTCTTTGAGGAGTTTGGGTGGGAATGTTACTCCTATTCGTGTAATTTTTGCCATAGAGGTCACATGGATATTGTTGGGTGTTTGACCTAAAAACTTTTATATAAATCGTAACACCAAATTAATAGAACGTGTTACTGAGGTTTGTAGTTTGCATATTCCTGATGGACTAATCGCGACGAGCCAACCCGCTAGCATAACACTCGCTATAGGCATGTGGATAGTATCCATAGCCTTTCTAGCGTGGTCATGGAAAAAAGCCAAAAACACATATAGCCGCAGCATAACAGCACTGTTGGCAATTACCAGCGCCTTCGTTTTTGCAGCGCAAATGATTAATTTTCCAATAGCATTTGGCACAAGTGGGCACTTGGTTGGGGGCACTTTTCTAGCAGTATTGCTGGGACCTTACGCTGCCATGCTTAGCATGACTATTGTCCTTTTGATGCAGGCGTTCTTCTTTGCCGACGGTGGCATACTAGCGTTCGGCATGAACGTGTTTAACATGGCGGTTATCGGCGGACTAAGCTTCTTTTTAATAAAATTGTTTACGAAAGACCAGACCTCTAGCTACAAGCGTTTTATCCCAAGCGTTTTCGCTGCATCTTGGCTATCTGTTATGTTGGGTGCTCTGCTAGCCGCTTTGGAGGTAAGCCCCGCCTTCGCAGGCGGCGTTATGGTAACGGTTCCTTCAATGCTTTTTTACCATGCTATGATTGGATTGGGTGAAGGCGCAATAACCGCTTTGCTTATCTCGTCGATTCAGCGGATGCAACCTGCGATAATGGGCGGTTTGACACTATTGAAAGGGAGGACGAAACTATGAATAAAAACCTAGTAGCAGTAGCAGCAATCATAGTTTTTCTGGCATTTTTCATTCCACTTGCGTCAAGTAGCCCTGATGGCTTAGAGCGGGTGGTTGAAACCTTTGAAGTAACCAAGCAAACGCCGCTGTGGAATGGGATGATGTCAGACTACACAATCGCGGTTCTTGGAGATTCCTACGTTTCCACTTTGCTAGCAGGGGTAGTGGGAACCTTCATAGTTCTAATGGCGGGCACATTGCTAGGAAGAGCACTATCTCCAAAAAAAACCAAAATTATAAATTAACAATTTCGCCTCAACATCTTCATAAAAGAATAGAAGTTGCACTACATGGTCAGGAAGGCTACCACTTCTTTTTAGCTGGTAAAAAGACATTGAAATTTATTTTTAATTTCGTGCTAGAACATGTGTAAAAAGAATTTGCTTTACTAATAAATTCGTAATGGCAATCTATTATTAAGAAAAGAATCTCAACCAATAGAAGAGGTTAAAAGAACTATGCTGTAATATCTTACTTTTTAAGTGAGAGCAATGAAAACAGCTGCAACAAAAGCTGGGAAGATTATTTCTGCAGTTACAATAACAATTTTAGTTGCGGGCGCAATTTTACATGGAGTTACCGCCTTGCTGATGACTTGCTCAAAAGAATCAGACACTTCTCAAGGTGAAACAAGACTACAAGAACTACAAATCGAGCAAGTCGAAAAAGAAATTATAAACCCCAAGAGTCCCGCTGGGTCATCAGAAGATGTTTTGGCAAGTAGAGTTACATACAATACTTCTTCAGCAGTACGTTGGGGAGTAATGCAATTAGTTAGAGAGGAAACTGAACCGCAAAAAACGCAGGGTTGGCGTGAGGAATGGAATGCGACTGATTACTTAAGTGGTTGGGAGGAAATAAACGACATGAAAGGCAAATACGGATTTACCTTGATACATATAACCGATACTCAACACTTGAGCAAATACAACTTATGGGGCACTTTCACTTCTTGGCTTGTTTCAATCAAGAACGAATTAAACATTAAAACGATAATCCATACGGGCGATATAGTCGAGCACTGGAATAATACAACAGAATGGGAAAGAGCTGATGCTTCAATGCGCATTCTTGCTGATGCGGGTGTGCCTTACGTATGGTGTATTGGAAATCATGACTTTGACCTAAAGGACGATAATTACATTGGTTCGGAATATCTTTCATTCAATAGTTCTACTTTTGAGCCTGAAAATTGCTGGCTTAGTAGCTTCGACCAACAAAGCACCGCTATGAATTGGACATACGAAGGATACAAGTTTATAGTAATTAATCTTGCATGGCACTGCAACGAGACAGCATTGACTTGGTTAACTAATATTCTCGACACAAATACGGATAGCAACATCATAGTTGCTACTCATAGCTACATTAATTCTACGGGTGGGTACGGGTGGTATGGAACAGGCTTCTCATGGGAAGAGAACCTTAGGACTATATTAGATGATTATCCTAACGTATTTCTAACGTTAAGCGCTCATGACATAAGTGGAACTGGTTATCATTCAAACGTCAACGAGAGGGAGGAGATTTTCTTTAATCTACAAACAATAGATGTCCCCTCGGCTCGAATCCTCATGTTCAATGCGAATGAGGGAAAGGTCTATGTGCGCACTTTTCTCCAAAATTATGGGCAGTCGCCAGGTATATGGCTAGATAATTTGGAGCACAGGTTCACCTTTAACGTTGAGTTGATTAAGCACTAATTGGATAGGAATAAGGATTAAGAGCGGCTAAGGACTCCATTTCTTATGATCCTTATGCTTGATTGTGGCAGATACGCCACACGTAAAATCTGCAAGCATGGACGAATTCACTGCAAACACTATTATAGCTCTGGCAATCATTGCAATTTTGTTGGCCCCCCCGATGAGTATTTTTAGAGGTTCTGAGTTTAGTTTATCAGAAAAGCCATGAAGGACTTGGATTTGGCAAAAAACGTGCTTTGCGGGGAAAATTTAACTCTTGTAGTAGTGAAGAACGGCAAAGTGCTTTTTAGAACGGACTCTCACAGTATTTCTAGTTTTTTGGGTGCTATTAGTAAGCTGGGTGCCAAGCTTGAGGATGCCTCCGTCGCCGACCGTATAGCTGGAAAAGCTATAGCCCTTCTATGCGTTTACAAAGGGGTAAGTGAGGTATACGCTGAGGTTTTGAGCAGAAAAGCCAAAGCCCTTTTTGAGGAATACGAAATCCCTTGCGAGTGTAAAATATTGGTGGATAACATTCTTAATTTGAACAGAAGCGACATTTGCCCGTTCGAGAAGGCTGCCGCGGATATTTCAGACCCTCAAAAGGCTTTTGTGGTGTTTAAGGAGGTACTGCAGTCGTTCAAGGATTGCAAGTAGAGGCAGTGCATCTGCACGAACTGTTTATATCATAGCAATCAAGATTAATTGATTATTGTAAGGAGAACAAAGAAAATGGGAAATGAACCATTTCATGTAACTGACGCGTCCTTTGACGAAATCATTAAAAACAACAGAGTCGCCCTAATAGACTTCTGGGCTGGCTGGTGTGGTCCATGCCGCGCTTTAGCACCTACAATCGAAGAATTAGCCCGAGACTACAGTGGAAAAGTTCTCGTTGGCAAACTTGATGTGGACGAAAATCCTAAAACAGCGGAATGCTTCCAAGTCTTCAGCATACCAACGCTAGTTTTATTTAAAGATGGTTGCGAAGTCGAAAGGCTTGTGGGTCTATGCGCCAAAAACAGAATAGAAGACACGCTAAAGAAATATCTCTGACTGATTGAGCTTCATTTTTTCGTTTTCTCATACATCTTCTCAAATGTCCACCGAATGCTGGATTTTAGCTCTTTCAAACGGTCATCATCAAAATTTTTAACTACAATCTCACGTATCAAATCACCTTCACGCATAATGTTGTAGGCAAACATCATATCAGCTGCCAATTGTCCCATTCTGACGAGTTCGCTGTCTTTTTCCTGTATCTTCGCTAGCACTCTCTCCACAAGAAACGACTGGAAAGGTGGTGTGTTAAAACTGAACTCCTTAGTCTCATCCGGCAGAACATGCAAAGTCTCCTTGTCAACATAAATTATGGCCAAAGGAACATCATCCACAGTTTTTAACGGAATAACACTTTCAGGCTCAGTTGCCTGCGGAGTGGCTAATGCCTTTTCTTCAACCCTAATATGGAGCGTAGTCGGCTCTTCTTCTTCAGGTGACTTCACCTCTTTCATATCCCCACGTTTAAAGCCTTTTTCAATTAGAACTAAATTTACTGCCTCAAGCAAATCCTGAGACTCTTCAAGTTCAGAATTCAACTCTTCAATTCGCTTCTCAAGCTTCTTTTTGAAATCAAAAAGTATCTTAAGCCTATTGGAATCCTGCGACATAAACTTCACCCTGGCACTATTTTAGGGGATTGGGCTTTATCAATTCTTTGTCCTCTAGTTATACACGCCCTAAGCTTCACTGATCTGCTTGAGCTGATTGCGATACATCTCCACAATCTCTTCGGAACTCGTCGCGTCCTCAGCCGCCTTGTCTGTCCGATAATTGCCTGTAAAACGCGGAAAACGAATAGCCAATCCACTACCCTTACGGATGGAGTCCAAAGCACAAACGTGGATGGGACTTAAGGTTATCTCGGCACCCAAAACCTCCAAAACCACCTTAGGCTCAAACCAAACATCAGCTTTTAACGTCGACTGCACCCGCGAGTGCTTCCGTGGAACTATATGCACGCTTAGCAATTCAGGTAGCTTTTTCAAATCTTCATCCGTAAAGCCTGTACCCAATTTCGTAACCGTCTCAAAAGTGTCCGTCTTCTGGTTGTATGCTGCTAGAAGCAACGCACCGTAGATTCCAGCACGCTTTCCTCTGCCATAAAAAGCCCCAATTACCACGAGGTCCACCGTATCAGTCATCTCACTCTTATAATCCCGCTTGTACTTGATCCAAAGCCACCCACGTGCACCAGCTTGATAAACCGAATCTTTCGCAACTGACTTACATATTAAACCTTCGCAGCCATCTTCTATGGCTTCTTCAAAAAATGCCTCTAACTCCTTCGCGTTGCTTGTTCTTATTTGCTTGGCTACCCTAACTTGGTCATCTTCTTCTATGGCTTTTTCTAGCATCCTGCGCCGCAACGGATAAGTCTCAAGCGTTAAATCCTTGCCGTCCAAGTAGAGCGCGTCAAACATAAACAGCGAAACTGGATACTGTGCCATTGCTTCCTTAACACCGTATTTACGCCTACGATGCATTAGCTCCTGAAAAGGAAGCAGCTCACCAGTCTCAATATCAACAGCTACGCATTCAGCCTCCAGAATAGCTTCTTCAGCCTTCACCCTATCCTTAACAAGTTCAGCTGCATCCGGATACTGACCAGAAATGTTCTCCAGACGCCTCGAGTAGAGTATAACCTCTTTCCCTTTTTTGTGCGCCTGCACACGCTCCCCGTCATACTTGTATTCAGCAACGCACCTGCCACCTAACTTCTCCAAGATCTCTTCAGAAGACGCAAGCCGCTCAGCTAGCATTGGCCTTATTGGCTCGAAAACCATCACTTGAAACTTCTTAATACCAGCTACCCCCTTCTCAGCCACCACTTTCGCTACTCTGCCCAGATCAGAAGAAATGTTGTAGGCTCGTTCTATCAACTCCCGGGTTTCCTTGCCTCCACCATAAGCTATGGCCAAAGCGTCCAAAACCGTCATGTCCGCTATGCCCAGTCGCAAGTTTCCAGTAACAGTGCGCAGAATATACTTCGCTTCGTTCGGCGAAGCATCGGACAGAAGCCCTGCTAAAAGTGCCATTTTTGAGCCCACCGCGCCTGAACCAGACGTTTTCGCCATCTTGTCCAGCGTCTCGTAAACCCGCTGCGCAGTTAGAGCCTTGTTGAAAAAGGTTGACTGACGTTTTTTGGCGAGAATTTTCTGAGCTGTTTGGCCGATGTCACCGCTTTTTTGCAAGTTTGCCTCAATTTCACTCTGACTTCTACCAGACGCCCGTGCCAAAGCTTTTATGGCCAGCTTTTCTGCTACACCTATCTCCAAGTCTACAAAGTCTGGATAAATCTTGCCCTGAGTCAAATAAACAACTTTGGCAATAACAGCTTCTGGCGTATTTTTCAGCAAATCAACCAGCAATCCGGTCATTTCAAGCCGTTTCGTAGTAGCCTCGATTTTCTCGTAAGCTTCAGCAATTTGGGCATAATCCAAAACAGCAAACCTCATAAAATATACTCAAGAGCAGGGTTAATAAAATTTGATCTAACTTTCGCCACGGTCGCGTAGACCATAGGCGTAGCCTTAATTACTTAACTTTTCGTGTTTAGATTGTTAATTCAAATTGTTTGGCTTTCATTTGCTGTTTCAACTGGTTTATGCTTGCAACAATTACCCTGATGACAAAAATCAAAGAGCGCAAGAAGAAATAGACATCCTGAACCCTGAAAAATTTAACTATGCTTTCATGGAAAACTTCAGAAAGGCAAGATTCATTCTATTTGTTGAATACCTAAGAACTTGTTTGATTTACAGTCCATCCACTAAATGGGCTGTTCCGTCTGGACAATAGACTTTTTCGCCTTTTTCAACCACAAAGTAGCGTCTGTTGCACACTTTTCTTTGAGAGCAACCATCACAATCTCTTGATAACAGTTTTATTCGCCTCCTATATTTTTAACTGGCTTACATGCCTTTTGAAGGCAGATGAAAATGAGAATGGCTCTTTTAAACTTTTCTCATCATAAATCAACCTTTTCTTTCTGATGATTGCGCTTCTTGAAGTAGACAAGCAAACCAACACCTGTGATGCAAAATAAAAGTGCAGAGGCGATCGCCACAAGAGTTGTTGGAAAAGGCTCTGATGTTGAGTCTGGCTCTGGGGAAGGCTTTTGTGCTGGTGACGGTAAAGGAAAAAGGGATGCGTCGAAAGAAGTGGAAACAGGGCTTGCGAGCGGTGATTGGTCAACGCGGTCAATGTTCTGGTCGTTAATCTGTAGTTGGTCGCCTCTCCAATAGTTATTATTAAATGAATTGTTCACTGACGGTCCGCCCATGAAGGATAAGCCGATATTGTTGTTTATGAAATTGTTTTCAAAGATCTGGTTGTTTTTGTGGTGACCTAGAAAGTAAAGCCCAGCGTAATTATTCCCCGAAAATGTGTTTCGCGTGAAATTAGAATGCTCTAGACCGTTGAAGATGTGGCGGGTGAGGTCATCAATTTCTATCCCAGCGTATCCATTGTTTGAAATTGTGTTGTACGAAATATCGAGCGAAGTGCAATCTTGAATTAACACTCCTCGAAGGGAGTTATCGCTTATTTCGTTAGCCAAGAGACTGCAGTTGGCACTCCTCAGCATGTAAATACCTGTGTTGCCGTTTCGCATTGTGTTTTGAAGAATTATGATTTTTGTGGAGTTCCTGACATCAATCGCGTTTGAGTACTTGTCGAAGGTTACGTTTTTTACGATGATGTTGCTCTTGTTTGAAATTGAAATAAGTGGGCTGGCGCCTTTTACCTGGTGGTTTTTGTCGATTTCACCAAAAGCGGGTACAGAGAGAAGAAAACCGTTTCCATCGATTACTACGTCATCGATTTCTATCTCAAAGGTGCAATTTATGATGTTATCGGTAAACCTGTAGACGTTACCTTCGCGTTGAATCGGCAGAGTGGGGGGGTCTATGGCGCCACTGCTCCTGATGTAGCCTTGGTCCGTTGCGAGCTTTTCAGGTAATGGGATAATGTTCGCTTTTGCGACTATGCTGAAGTCTATTGCTAACAGTGCTGATGCGGAAAGGCACGAAATAAGTAACAACGTTAACGCTTTTCTTTTCATGAGCACCAAATCTATTCAGTTGCTTCTTATTCCCTGCTTGATACGGAGCTTTTTCGGCTGTAAAAGGGTTTTTATCAAGGTTTCTTGACTAACCCGCTTTTTCTTTGTCAACTTTTCTTGACCAAACCCCATTGCCCCGTTGCACCACGCGAAACCAACACGGCAACGGCGGGAGGAATCGAAACGCAAGAACACAAATCGCTTCCTTTTGTTAAACTAAACTTTAAAAACTACGGTTTTATCGTATATTATTTTAATCTTTTTTTACACAAGCGAGTGCGATGCTCAAGACACTTGGATTCCGTACTTATCCACTATGTTCTGCCACAGCGTGTAGTGATACTCATCAAGAACAGGTCCCATGTTAATTAAGGACAGGTATGTTTGGGCATCTTGATATTCTTCAGAAATAGAATTCATGACCTTGCCGTCTTGGATGACAATTGCATAACTTGGGCTGGATGGCAACTTGCCTGCTCCAACATAATCTCCATACCAATATGTGATAATTGTCGGGGTTGAACATTCGACAAATGCGTATCCAGAATAGTATGCATATTGAGATGGACATGCTATGCCAACGGCTGCATGATTCTGTGATGTGAATTTCAAAACTGAGCAACCATACCCAAGTTCTCGCAGAAGGCAAACCAACAAGTGAGATTTTTCGCTGCAGACTCCCTTGTTCAGGTAAAGAATTTCGTAGGGATATTTCCAATCATAATCGTTAGTTGAGCCCCAATCGTACGGTATGTTCTGAACAAGACTGATAGCTATCCGCACTTGGTCATCTTCATTTGGTGTGACTTTTTTTATGGCTTTAACAAGACTAACCAACTCGCCCTTCTCGGCGCCTTCATTTATATACCTCATGGTTATAATTCGGTCGACTTCCTCCTGACTTGGCGCCTCTCCAACGTAAGAGACTTGCGAATTTTCTATAGACACCAAATAATCGTACATGCCCTCATAAACGATGAAAGTTATTTCTGAAGACGCCCCTCTTAATACGTAGTTGTAATGCAATGTTTTAGGGTTTGTATGTAAATCCTGTAATCTGAATTCGACATTACGGCTGTAAGTAACCGAATACGAATCAGCTGACCTTGTGACATAACCATCTGGAGCGACGACTTCAATGACATAGGAACCAGGGGGTAAGTCAGCGAATGAAAAATGCCCGGTGGCGTTGGTTTTATTGGTCATCACTATAATTCCTTTTGAATCAATCACTCTTAATTCGATACCAGAAAGTCCATCGCCATCTAATACAGAGCTGCCGACTACGGCAATAACTCTTCCAGCAATGGCAATGGGTGAAGTTGCGGGTGAAGAAGTGGGTGAAGAAGTGGGTGAAGAAGTGGGTGAAGAAGTGGGTGAAATGAAGTAGCCATTGAAGAAATAAACTGCTACCAGTGCTACAGCAATGGTTATAAATAAACCCATGACCCTTCGAGTCGTAAAGCGCTTTTTGACCACAGATTTTGGTCCTATAAAACTACCGCTATATTCGCGTCTCTCGGGTGCACTTTGGGCTGGGGGTTTGTCAGGAGAAAGATATGGCGGTGATTTTCTAGGCTGGTTATTGCATCCATGATATTCCGGAAGTCTGTGCCTACTGCAGAATGTGCCACCACAGTAGGAACATATGAAGGGTATTGATACGTTTTCGCCACATTCTTCACATTTCATTACTTATTCAGTTATCACAACTAGTTTTTTCAAATAATAGCTTTTTGTCAAAGATGCCATTGACCAGCGGAGATGGTAAGAAGACAGGTTAAGCGCACTCACAGGGTCCTAATTTATCGTGCTTCCAGAAAATCTAGTCTCCCTGCACCTCGCATAGAGAACCAAATAGAGGAATACGGGCTTTCTAAAGACGCCTCGCGCTTTTTCACGTGTCAATAAACCTTGACGAAAAAGCCTATAACATTCCATTTGGGCGCAAGCCAAAGAGATATTTCCAGAGACCGCTTTTTTGCTACTTAGAAAGGACACAGCTCAAATTTTGCAGTCTTTTCCCTTACTTATCTAGGACGAGCCCTGACTCCTTCAGTTTTCGGAGGGCTTTCTTCTCAGTTTCCACGATTTCGTCAACTTCCTTCTCTGTGAGCTTCTTCTCAGCGCTAAGATTGTTAAGCAATACAATGAACAACTTTAGTCACCTAGCAGAGCATTAGAGAAACTGTACAGCCATTGAGCGCCCGTGTGTGTCATAAAGTGTTTAGTTCATCCATCCGTTTCTTTGCCTGAGTAACCAAATTCTCATCCAAGGAAATAGCTATAGCTCGTTCGAAATTATCCTCAGCCTTGGCTTTCATTTCACTCAGCTCTTCAGGACTAACACGTGAGATCATCTTGCTGAGACCCTTTTTGCTCTTCTCCCCTCTGTAACGCTCATAATATGCACTTCCAAGCCAATAATAGACTACAGGATACTTGGGATCCATTCCCGCGGCATCTTCTAAGCTCTTAATCGCTATATCGTAATTACCTCTAACGATGGCGTTAAACCCAAGGCGCACGTGATACTCAGCCGAATCTTTTGTTAGTTCCTCTGGCATATAGAGACAATATTTCTCGCTCTTTCTCTTTAGCCCTTCACGGAGTTCCTTAAGTTCTTCAAGTTCGCAAGTTCTCAGAATCTCCTCAACCAGAGGCTCAGCTCTAAGTATTCCAATCTTGGTTTCAAGGTCTGCCATACTAAAACCAGTCTTTGCGGCCTGCGTAACAGTGTACAACACTCCCCAAGGGGTAGTTCCTCCACGTTTCTGACTCTGTTTCGTCAGTTCGTGAGCAAATATAAATTCGCGAATTGCCTCCTCCCTGCGGCCCAGCTTCCTATAACAATCTCCTTTTAGCTCATGCGCCTTAGGTCCTAAATTAGAATTTGCTCCCAGCTCGGAACCCAGACTCTTAAATGATAGTTCTTCGGCACAAGAAATACTTTTTAAGGCTTCATCATACTTGCCATTGTCGAAGTGCTTCTTTGCTTCATATGCAACGTAAGAGTATACCGCGCTACCATCCTTGGCTTTCTTGCCAGTGGCCTTTGTTAATCCAACCTCTGCTACCTTGCTCTGCCAACACTCATCACAACAAACGAGTTTTAAACTGTCTCCATCTTTGGGGTGTATAGGCCTCTTCCTTGACCAGCCCCGCAGTTTCTTTTGGCAATAAAAACACTTAGCCAACCAATCACCTCCCTTACGTTTCCTTTCTTTTTTCTTCGGTAGTGTGATACAGAGCGCGCGAAAAAGGTCTCTCACCCACCGCTCTGCTCTCCCCTCCTCGATTGCAATATCGAATGGTCAATCTAATATGATTTATGTAACTGTTCTCTATGTCTATTTATATGAAGATTTCACTAGGATGCAACTAGCGCACGCCATTTTGCGTCCCCAAATATGAAAAGGGGTTATAGGAGACATCTTCACGTTTTTTCGACTTTTACACTAAAGTTCTATTAATGCATTGAGAACTCGGATTTTTTGCTTGGCAAGGGTAGGAGTGGCAGCTTCACTTTTGCCCTGGTTTGCTTTCGATTGTACTCACTTGCTTGGCCAGTCTA
>Ga0209427_10007668_pt1 | contig 12197 bp, 7 predicted proteins | sample DeeMarSWOR136_30_FD_187465 | JGI IMG/M metagenome (GOLD analysis project Ga0209427, IMG submission 187465) | Marine sediment microbial communities from White Oak River estuary, North Carolina - WOR-1-36_30 (SPAdes) (version 2) | ecosystem: Environmental > Aquatic > Marine > Intertidal zone >... | reverse complement strand
TGGCAATCTCTTGCAAAGGAATATTTGCACTCGATACTTTTTATGAGATTGCTGCGCTTCGCCCGCAATGACAATGTGAAAATATCTATCGCCTTCTTAATAGAAAAGAAAAAAATAAATAATTGAGACACAGATCTCAACTGTAGAATATTTGATACCAATGTAAATTTCCTGTTCAGCCCGCCCGAACTCAAACTGTTTTTTATTCAGTGAACTTTTTTCAAGAAAATCCGTTATTGATTATGAAGGGTAAATCCAGAAACACAAGGAGGCAATGATGAAGTTCAAAATGCTCTTCCTGACGATACTCTTTCTTAGCGCCTGTATGGCTTTTCCCTATCAGGATGTGAAAGAGCTAAGTCTATCGGCCCAGGGAATCGAGATGCTTGAAATCAGCTGCGGATCTGGTTTTCTTAGAGTCATTGGTTACGAAGGCCGCAATGAGATAGAGGTTGAGGCAGAAATCGAGGTCGAAGGGAGAAATGAGAGCACCGCGGAAGAATTCATCCGGAAATACGTGGAGTTATCTCTCGAGAAGAGAGGCAGCAGAGCGGTCCTTATCAGCAACTTCAAAGACTTTCCGAAATTTTTTTCCCTCGGGAACACGGTCATCAACCTCACCGTCAGCATTCCAAAGAACATGGACCTGGATATAAACGATGGCTCCGGCTCGATACGGGTCGAAAATATCGCGGGGAATGTCTTTGTGGACGATGGCTCGGGGAGCATGGATATCGAGAATGTAGAAGGCAGCGTGAGGATTGACGATGGCTCAGGTTCGATCGAAGTGGACGACGTTCGGGGCGATGTCGACGTGGATGACGGCTCAGGATCGATCTCTATCCGGAATATCGGAGGCAGCGTGACGGTCAGGGACGGCTCCGGTTCTATTTATATCAATGGTGTCGAAAAAGACGTTTTCATTCCGAGTGAAGGGAGCGGAGGCCTCAGGATCAGCAATGTCAAAGGAAAGGTGAAGTACTGAAAGCATAGGTCCCGGAAACCACCTCGAACACCGCTCTTCCTTTTTCCATTCGCAGGAATTTGACTCCTTCTGATTCTTCAGCCGGCTTGCCGCTTTCCATGACTTGAGAGGCGTCTTCTGCCGGAACATAGATCAAAGCTGTGGTATTGGCCGGAATGGTGACGTTCAGGATCAGTTTGCTGCCTTCAAGTTTCCATTCGCTTACAATTTTCCCCTGGATAGAATCGTATTCGGCCCTGGCGTATTCCAGTCCTTCGCCTGGATGGGGCCGGATCATGATCCGTTTGTATCCGGGGATTTCCGGGTCGAGGTCGATGCCGGCCACGAAGCGGAAAAGCCACTCCCCGACTGACCCGAAGGCATAGTGATTGAAGGAGTTCATTCCCGGGTCCTGAAACCCCTTCTCCTCTGTCCAGCCGTCCCATCTCTCCCAGATAGTGGTCGCCCCCTGCTTTATGGAATAACCCCATGAAGGAAATGTCTCGTTGAGGAGAAGACGGTAGGACACATCCGGATAGCCCATCTCGGTGAGAACAGGATTCAGATATCCGGCTCCGACAAACCCGGTCGAAAGATGCCAGTCCCGCTGCCTGATGTTCTCCACGAGGTGCCTGGCAGCGCTCGGGCGGAGGTCATCAGGGAGAAGATCCATGGCCAGAGCCAGAAGATAGCCTGTCTGTGTCTCTCCTTTGACCCGGCCGTCAGCGAGGACATATTCCCTCTGGAAAGCCTCCTTTATATTCTGGAAAAGCGTCTCGTAATAAAAGGCCTCGCTACTGCGGCCGATGGCTTCAGCCATCCTGGACATGAGCCCGGCATCATAAGCCCAGTAGGCAGTGGCCAGGAGGTCTTTGGGAGTATCGGCATTTATGGACAGCCAGTCTCCGTAGTTGTTGCCCACCTTGTTTTTCCGGATCAATTCCGGATTGGCTTCCTGGAGAAAATCCATCCATTTGACCATGGCCTCCCAGTGCCTGGAGATGATCCGCGTGTCCCCGTAAACACGATAGACAGTCCAGGGCACGATGATGCCTGCATCCCCCCAGGCCGGTGCACCCTCGAACCGCATCAGGACCTTATCCTTGAGGCGTGGCGCAAAATCCGGAAAAGCGCCTTCTCCGGACTGAGCATCCTCGACGTCGACCATCCATTTGGTGAAGAAAGCAGCCGCATCCATGTTGAGCGTCCCTGTCCGGATGAATATCTGGGCATCTCCCATCCAGCCCAGCCGTTCGTCGCGCTGGGGGCAGTCTGTTGGCACACTGATGTAATTTCCGCGCTGGCTCCAGAAGAGATTCTGGTAAAGCTTGTTGACCAGGGGGGATGAACATTCGAATCTTCCCGCAGGAGGGGCGGCAGAATTTATTGCGCAGCCGGTGATCGTAGCGGTAGAGGGGACGCCGGGGAACCCGGAGACCTCCACATACTGGAATCCGTGGAAAGTGAAACGGGGTTCAAATACCTCCTCGCCTCCGCCTTTAAGAATATAGGTATCCGTGGCTTTTGCATCGCGGAGGTTGGTGGTGTAGACGGTTCCGTCGGGATTGAGACGTTCGGCGTGGCGAAGGGTGATTTTCGTGCCTGATTCCCCTCTGACTTTGAGCCTCACCCATCCGGCGATGTTCTGGCCCAGGTCAAAAACATAGACGCCCTTCTTCGGCTCGGTCATCTTGACCGGCTCTATATGCTGGGTCACCTGGACCGGCTCGGAAGGCTGGGCGACAAGCCTGGCCTGTGGTTTCTCAACAACAACCACTGGCTTCCAGTCGCTGTCATCGAATTCTACGGCATCCCAGCCCGGCGTCTCCTTCCGGGCGTCATGGTGCTCGCCCATCAGCAGGTCAGAGCTGATGACCGGGCCCTCAGAACACAGCCAGGTATTATCCGTCGCGATAACCTCGATCGTCCCGTCTTCATACTCCACTTCAAGCTGAAGGAGCAGGCTGTTCTGTAGACCGTAGTTCCCCCGAAACTTGCGCCAACCCAGGTAGCTGCTGTACCAGCCATCGCCGACCACTGCGCCGATGGCGTTATGGCCAGGCTTGATGTCTTCGGTGACATCATAGGTGCGGTACTGGATGCGCTTATCGTAATCCGTCCATTCCGGAGCAAAAACGTCTTTTCCTATCTGCTGGCCGTTGAGGTGAAGCCTGAAGATCCCGCGAGCGGTGACATAGGCCCGCGCCCTCTTCACTGGCTTACTAAGAGCAAAGGTTTTCCGGAACCAGGGTGGCGGCGGGCCAGGTGCCAGTTTCTCTGGATTGAGAAACTGGGGAGCCAACTCCATTCCTATCCAGGAAGCCTCCCAGTCCTCTTCATTCAGGATTCCCATGGACCAGAAGGCTGTCTCTTGAGGTTCTTGCCTGACTCCGTCCTTGTCCCAGACAAACACCTTCCAGTAGCACTGCTCTCCTGAGTGAAGGTCTTTGCCTTCATAGACGATCTGGTTTGTGCGCTCGCTCTTTATCTTCCCGCTGTCCCAGAGATCGCCGATGTCTCTGGAGAGGTTCACTTCACTCGTGGAAACGATGATCCTGTAGGCGGTCTGCTTCTGTCCACGTTGGCCTGATTCAAGAACCCAGCTCAAACGGGGCTTGAGGACGTCAATACCAAGCGGATTCTTCAAATATTCGCATCGCAGACGAGTAATTTTCAAATCCGATTTTTTCTCCTGCTTGACCAGAGTACAAGCAGAAATCAGGACGAGTCCTGCCAAAGCCGTTATCCCTATCCATTTTTTCATCTCAACCTCCTATAATGGGGTCGCATCTCAACATTCGACATTTTCAAGTTTCTGATTATTCCAGGTTCATCATCCAGGAAGATAGCAATACTTTCTATTCGAATTCAATCATACTATTCGAACTCAATCAAAAAAATATTTTAATTGTTAAAATGCGATTCCCTTCTTCTTGAGCATTAAAGCTTATTCCTTTCAACTCAATCCAAATTGAGAAATGTCAAATGTTGAGATGCGACCCCTTTTTTTTCATGGCGATTGGAGCGAAAATGAACCAGAGCAGCATGCCGATAAACATCAGCCGGGCATGAGCCTGCCAGGTGAGAGTCCCAATGAACACAAAGAACGAGGGGACGACTGTCAGGATTAAACCTGCCACGGCGATAAAAAGAGCCAATATTCTCATTTATCCTTCCTAGGATAATATTTTATTCTGTTTCATTCTCTGCTCCACAGAACTCAGGAGGACATAGAGGACCAGAGCGATGAAAAATCCAGGCAATCCTTTAAAGAATATCTCAAGCGGAAGCAGGAAGGCGACGACAAGAGTGACCAGCCAGCTGATGGCCGCAGACCAGCTGATCTTGGAGCGGCTGGCCTCGGCAAAGTTTCTCCTGAGGCCCAGCCTGGGCAGAATCCAGAAATCGGCGAAGATGACCGCTCCCATGGGCATCAGGATCAGCCCGTAGAGAGCGACAAAATCCAGAAGCCTCATGACCAGCGCCGGGAAGCAGGCTGCAATAGTGGTGCCCAGCCCTGCAGCTGCCGTGACCTTCCAGCGCTTCCAATCCGGTGTGGCGGCTTGGAGAGCGAGCCCAGCCCGGTAAAGCGTTGGGTTGGCGGTCGTCCAGCCAGCGATCACCACGCAGACCGCTCCCGCCACCCCGGCTCCCATGTAGGCGATCGGTCCGGGCGCAACAGTCACATCGGCGGCCGCACAGAGGATGCCCGAACAGACCCAGGCCACATAATGCCCCAGAAACATCCCGAAGGCGCTGGTGAATCCGTAGGTCCATTTCCGGGCATAGCGCAAAATCGAGAGGTCAGCCATGCCGATATGCATGGCCATGTTGCAGAACCAGGCAAAGAACATCACGTGCCAGAAAGTGAACTTTGACTGGCCTTCGACCGGAATCCCGGTCCATATCTTCTGGGTGGCCACGGTCCAGAAATCCCCGAAGGAAGTCAGGCCCAGCTTTGGAAGAACAGCCAGGGCTGCAGCCACGAATACCAGAAACATCCAGGGCGAACAGATCTTAGCAAAGTTAGCGAACTTCTCGAACCCGAGGATAGCCAGGCTGGTCACCACAAACCCCACACAAAAAACAACGACGATCCAGGTGATGCTGGTGGGAAACATATCTTTTAACTCGGGCATGGGCATGCTCAAGGGAAGCCCGACAGCCGTGGCAGCCACGGAAATCATCGCGCCGGCGAGAAAGCAAAACATCAAGGCGTTGACGACGTTGTAGACAAAAGTCAAGTAGGGACCGCAGATCTTCCGCAGCATCCAGTAGAGTGTCAGCCGGGTTTTAACAGCTATCGGCGCGCAGAGAAAGGCCCAGCTCAGAACAGCCAGGATATTCCCGACCAGAAGCCCCAGGAAAAGGTCCGGAGCCGAAACTCCCCGGGCCACGAACAGGGCTCCGATGACGAACTCTGTGCCGGCCACGTGCTCACCGGAATACATACCGATGAACTTCCCGATACCCTGCAGTTTGTTTGGCGAGACAGGCTCGCGGTCGAACTCGTAAAGCGCGTCGAGCCTTTCAGTTATTGATGGTTTTTCCAGAGAATGCATCCTATCTCTTTTCAGACGAGAGTTCAGGATGGATGAAATTCCATAGCGTTTTTTTCAGCTCTACATTATTATTATTTAATCCGTTTTGTAAAGCTCTCCGTATCATGGGAGGCAGTGGAATTATCGTTCCATCATATATGGGCTGAAGAATCAATCCCTTTTTATATAAACAAGAGAAAGGCACGGCCTGTTTGAGCAAATCATCCCCAACAATATATCTCTATTGACAATAAGCACTCATTAAAGTATCAATGATGTAAATCTTTTCACTGGTGAAGTTACATCTGTCTGAGTTTTGGACAATGTCTGACAAAAATTCAATCAAGGGGAAATAACCATGAAATTCAGGACAAAGGGCTTGATATTCATCTCAGTATTCTTTCTGATCATTGGATTTACGTTTGCTCAGGAAGAGGATGTGGAAGGGAGCAAGGACCATCCGCTGCTTTCCAGAATGGATAATTATTACATCAGCGGATATGAAGAATTCGAATATGACTCCCATGAGTTCTATGACGCTGAGGACAACGAATACGTGATCGAGGGCCACAAGTGGGTGATCGAGTACACCCTGAAGGAAGGGATAAAACCTCCCGGCCAATTGAAAGTGAGGCAGAATTACATCAATGCGATCAAGAAGATCGGAGGAACGATCCTTTTCGACAAGGGTGTCTACATGAAAGTGGAAGCGGAAAACAAAGAATCCTGGATCGAGGTCTGGGTCAGCTCGGACGGTAGCGACTACACGCTGACCATCGTGGAAAGGACGGTCATGAAACAGGAAGTGGTCGCCGACCCGGACGCTCTGGCCGGAGATATAAAGGCGTCCGGACACGCAAAAGTATACGGGATCTACTTCGACCTGGACAGCTACGCTATCAAGCCGGAGTCAGAACCGACTCTCCAGGCCATCGCAGACATGCTCAAAGCCAACAGCTCTCTCAAAGTCTATGTTGTCGGACACACCGATATGACCGGCAAACTCGATTACAACATGGAATTGTCACTCAAACGGGCGCAATCGGTCGTCGATACCCTGATCAGCCAGGGAATCGCGGCCAGCCGCCTTCAAGCCCAGGGTGTGGGCCCTCTCTGCCCGGTCAGCACCAACAGCACAGAGGAAGGCCGGAAACTGAACCGCAGGGTCGAGCTGGTGGAGATGAAATAATAAAATTTCGAAAAAAAAATCTTTATTATTAAAATTCAATCGGCTTAGGACAGTATTTCAGAAGGGAGGCATATTAAAGAATTTTTTGGCCGTTCAGTAAATTATTCGTAAATCCAAGGCACATTAACCTAGTTAAATTCTATTACTTCTAAAAATAGCTTTTAGCCCTTACCCCAAAAGCTTATTAGCTGCCTAGTGGCCCGGCCCTTTTATGGAAAATTGCATCCCTCTGGCTGTTGCATGGGATAGAGATTACCGTACTTTATATAGCTTTAGCTTGTTAATTATCATTTATGTGGACTGAACAGCACGAGCTTTTACAAGGGAGTATCAAATTACTTTCGCTTAATGATTAAAAATCTATTTCTCTTCCTTCGGCTTAAGCTCATAACCAAGTTGCTGCATCCAACCCAACGAATCGAATTCTTGCCAAGCCTCTACAATTTTGCCCTCTTCAAATCGGAATATGACCAGCCAACTGACCTCTAACTTCTTCCCCGTGGGAGGGATTCCTTGAAATTCTTGTGTATGAGTGGCAATATCAACTCCTCTTGCTATCACCTTATCATCCACTGCCACGATATCTTTTATTTCGTAAACGGTGTCTGGAAAAGCCTGAAATGTCTGGATTGCTATTTCAAGGTTTTGTTCTTTAGTCAATGGGTTACCCGTATTCGAGGGAAAGTACAAACGGTACTCTGGAGCACACACCTCAAAACCTTTTTCGATATTTCCTTTTCCTAATTCCTCATACAATTGGAGCACAAATGCTTTATTCTGCTCCTCAACCTCTGCCTGGGCTTTCATCGCTTTAAGCTCTGTTATTGCTGCCTTGTCCTGGCAACCGACCATAAAGCATAGAATCAGAGCCAGAGGTAAAACCATCTGAAGTTTTTTCATAGTTCCCTCCTTGACTTTCAATGAGATAATCCCTTAAATTGTCATAATTACATCTAACATCGAAATCCATGTCAACTTTAATATCAGTCATTCCAGTTTATGACTATCCATGACGAGACGTGTAAAAAGGGATCGCGTCTTAACATTTAACATTTCTCACAATGGATCGAGTTGAGAGGGTCAGGTCTTAACATTCAACATCTGCTGATTGGGTCTCGGTAAATAATATTGTGACCTTCAGAGATTACGTAACTGGGATGAATCATAAAAATGGAAATGTTAAATGTTAAGACGCGACCCCAACCTGTTTGAGGGCGGTGAGGCGTTTCCTGGCGTCCTCTGGTTCGGGATAGATCTCATCCGTATCTTTCCAGAAATCGAGGAATTTCTCGTAATGCTGGATAGCTCTCCCCTTCCAGCCCTTTTCCTCATACAGTTTGGCCAGCCGGTAGTGATAGATAGGATGGATGAGACATCTGCACTCCGCATCAGGATCAAAGGTGACCAGCCGTTCATACTCGGTAATGGCTTTATCCAATTCCCCTTTTCTCCGGTAGGCTCTGGCCAGAACATCCTTGATAGCGGGGAAATTGTAAGGAGCCATGTACTGCATCAGTGGAGGTTTGCCCACCGGCCGCGCGTTCTCTAAGTGGATAATCGCCTCCTCTAGAGAACCTTCTGCCAGGAGGATCTCTCCCTTGAGAACATCATACCCGAATTGGACCCAATTCTTAAAGAAAGGTTTGATATCCGGCAATAAAGATTCCATCTCGCTCAGCCTGGATTTGGCCGAGTCGACCGAGCCTTCTTTCAGATCCACAAACCCAAGATAATTTGCGTGGAGTGCTTTGAAGTCTACTGTGTTCGTTGGATTTATCTTAAGGTAAATATTGAACCACTCAGTAAAATTCTCGCGGCTGAGTTCAAACTCTCCCCTGTCCTGATAAACATAACCTGACAGCCAGCATGCCATGGCTCTAGATGTTTGACTCCCGCCCGCATCGGCTATGTCGGCCGATCTCTGCAGCTCATAAAGGGCCTGATTCAAGTTGCCATGCCAGTATTCAAAGAAGCTCTTCCAGAAATAACCTGTCATCTTGGCTCCTGGAGTCGGGGCTGCGGCAATATCTCTTTCCACCCATTCCAGAGCCTCTTTGTAATCTTCTTTCAAAGCATAGATGTATCCAATTCTCCAGTTCGTCTGAAAAAAATCAGGTTTTATGTTCAAGGCTTCTTTGTATCTGGCAATGGCCTCATCAAGCCTTCCCATGCGGAAATAGAGCTCGGCCATGGAATCGAAAGGATTGGCATCATTTGGATTCATGGAGGCGTATTTCTTAAAATATTCGAGCGCCTTTTCATAATTTCCCATATCCGAGTGCATGTAGGCAAAGCCGTTAAGCGCATACCCATAGTTCGGGTCGAGCTCCAACGCTCTCTCATATTCTTCAATGGCTTTATCGAACATTTCTTCTGTATCATAGTACTGAGCCATTTCAAAATGGACCTGTTTCTCTTTAGGATATTTTTCAGCCATCTCCTGAAGGATACTCAGCTTGTCCTCGCCTGAGGCATAATAGGCTTCAATGTAAAGCCTTTCTTTCTCCGATGCCCTCTGGGCTAAAGCCTTGGCTTTTTCGCTGGAAGCGTTTCTCTCTCTGCTCATTCCCAGGTTGCCAAGGACCCGGGCCAGATAAAGGTAGGCCACAGCAAATTCCGGGTCAAGCTCCACTGCTTTCTCAAGAGACTTTCGGGCATCATCATAATAAAACTTCTCGTAATCCTCTCTTCCCTGGAGAAAATAATTGTAGGCCTCTATTGACGAGGTGGTCATGTCTGCTATGCGCAGTTGGGAAGGCTCAATTTTTTTCTCGGACAGGCCTATGCCCCGTGAAATCTCTTTGCTCAGCTCGCCAATCTGCTTATCCAGAATACTCCCGACACCTTCCCCTTTCGATTGGGCGGACTTCAATATCTTTTTGGTTTTTATATCCAGGACTTTGACGTCCGTGGCAAACACGTCTCCGGCTTTGACGAAGCTACCCAGGACAATGGCTCCCACATTGTCCATTGAGCAGAGTTCGAAGCCTAATTCACTGTCGATGACTTCCGTATCCTCCTTTCCAATCTGCTCAAGAAGGTCATGCATCCTTTCCCAGGTCATCACACTCAGGTATTTGGACTGTTCGAGGCTGGTGATCAAAAGGTTGGGGATGGCCTTCTGCAGGTAGTCATAGGATTTTTCCCCGGTTTGGTTCTCGAAGCTGATCACGGCTATGGAAGTCCGGGCAGTCTCTCTTTGAGGAAGCAACTGCCAGACAAGTATGGCGGCCACAATGACAGCGACAACAACAAGAGCCGGGATAAACAGTTTCTTCATGCTGAAGGTGACGGTAATTTCCTTGGATGTGATGGGCTTTCTTTTAGGTACAACTCTTTCCGTGGTGGGCATACCTTTTTCTATAGCTTCCAGTTCCGCCCGTACTTCTCCTCCACTCTGGTACCTTTTCTCTTTATCTTTTTCCAGACACTTCAGGATCACCCGGCTGAGGTCATCGGGAATCTGGGAATTGAGCTCTCCTGGATTTCTAGGGGCCTCGCTCTTGTGCTTCATGGCGACTGCTATGGATGTCTCACCCTCAAAAGGAAGCCGTCCGGTCACCATTTCATACAGGATCACTCCCAGAGAATAGATGTCCGAGCGCTGGTCAACTTCCTTCACCTCAACCTGTTCAGGAGACATATACTCCGGTGTCCCGATCATCACGCCAGCGCCTGTCAGGCCTTTGGCTTTAAGCGAGCGGGCGATACCGAAATCCATGATCCGGGCGTTCCCCTCTTTGTCGAGCATGATGTTCTGCGGCTTGAGGTCACGGTGAACCACCCCCAGCCTGTGGGCCTCAGACAACCCGTCGCAAACCTGCTTGGCAATAGAAATGGTTTTTCCGATAGGAAATTGTCCTATTCTTGTGATCGTGCTCTTCAGGTCCTCTCCGGATACCAGTTCCATGGTGATGTAGTGGGTGTCCCCTTCTCTGTTCAGGTCGTACATGCGGCAGACATTCGGATGCCCGATCTTCCGGGCGAACTTGAGCTCGTTCCGGAAGCGCTCGATCGTCTTCTCTTCCGTGGCGATCTCTGGCTTGAGCAGCTTGAGGGCGATCTTCTCGTTGACTTCCTTATCCAGGACCTTGTAAACCTTGCCCATACCGCCCTTACCCAGTTCTTCGATCACCTCAAACCTTCCGGCAAAAATCGTCCCGGTCTTCAATTCTATTGGCGTGGTCTGGATAGTCTTTGTCGGAAGTGCAGATTCTTCTTCGGAAGGATGAAGCGGTGAAGCGCAGTTGCCGCAGAATTTGGTGTCGGCAGGATTCTCAAAATCACACTTGGGGCATTTCATACCCGTCTTTCCCTTTTTAAGCTTGGCAAAAGAATATCAATTCACAGACCAAGAGTCAATCAAAATGAATCGATTGTCAATGCCACGCAAAAACTTCCGGTTTTCTGCCACGCAAAAATTTCCGGTTTTACCATGGATTAAGCTCGCCTTTATAATTGTATTTTTTTCATGGATGTTCCAGTGGCGGAGCGATGCCATTTCTTTGTATTTTACCTATGAAATTACTCATAAAAAAATGGATCAGCACCCATTTATGTTGATAGAGAAATGTCACTGATTGCCTTTGATTTGCATCAGACCAATCTTTTTCATATCATAAACGCACTCAGGAAGGCATCGGAGGAAATGCTCTCTATCGGGAATCAAGCGAAAACCTCCTGGCGCTTCCTGGTATGTCAGGACGGAGGGATACTTCCGATGAAAAAAAGAATATTCAAAAAATCCTTTTTCTCAGCTTTGGCGATCCTTTTTTTACTGAATCTAAACAGCCCTGCATTTTCCGCCGATACAATACCGCGGGCCCAATATCTCGCCTACGCCAAGGCCGCGGCGGACTGGACCTGGGACCACTACGATGAGCTGATCGAAAGATGGAAGAAAGGCTTTGACCCGGAAAGCGTGTTCGGCTACCGCCCCCCTGGAAGCCTGATGGAGATGTCGGTCATCTACAGCCATCTTTACGAGAAAGAAAAAAAGCCGGAATACGCCCGACGGGTTAAAAAGATCCTTCTTGAATACGGAGACTACCGCTCTCAATACCCTGAATCATCCATCCAGAAGCGCCCGGATTACACCGACGGCGTGCCGGCCCTTCCCGACTTCTTCACGGTGATGCGCTACATCCGCGCTTACGACACGCTCAACCGGCTGAAAATCTTCGACAGATCAGAGAAGGAAAAAATCGAATCTTTGATCGCGGAGAGCATGACCTATCTTCTCCGAACTCAGGAATGGGGGCCGATGAACAGGACAGCGCTGCGGGCGGAATCCCTGGCCTGGGCCATAAGAGCCCTTCCCCAACATCCCGAGGCAAAAAAATGGGAGATGCAGCGCCGAGCCCTCGGGGATGACAACTGGGGAAACTGGCAGATCGAGGATGCTACCATCTACCATGGAGTCTGGCTCTATGCCCTCTGCGGCTATTCCCACGCCCTGGGAAAGATGGATGAGCTGTTCAAAACGCCCGAGATGTACTACTAC
>Ga0209427_10007666_pt1 | contig 12198 bp, 9 predicted proteins | sample DeeMarSWOR136_30_FD_187465 | JGI IMG/M metagenome (GOLD analysis project Ga0209427, IMG submission 187465) | Marine sediment microbial communities from White Oak River estuary, North Carolina - WOR-1-36_30 (SPAdes) (version 2) | ecosystem: Environmental > Aquatic > Marine > Intertidal zone >... | reverse complement strand
AGATGACATGGAGCTTGGAATTGACCTTGATAAACTTAATGGAATTATGAAACTTGCAAACACTGGTGATTTAGTTACTATGGAATATGACGAGGAATCAAACCGTTTGATTGTGAAAATCGGCAACCTCGTACGACGGATGGGACTTCTTGATACAGCAGGTATGCCTGATTCAAAAGTACCTCATTTGGATTTACCAGCAAAAGCAATGGTCAAAGCATCAGAGCTTAGTAAAGGAGTTCGTGCTTCTGAAGCTGTATCTGATCATCTTGCTTTAAGCGTAGATAAAGATTCCTTTGAACTGTTCGCTGAAGGGGATACCGATACGGTGAACCTCAAACTACCAAAAACCCTCCTTTTGGAATTGCACGCACCAGGAAAATTCAAAAGTCTTTTTTCAATCGACTATTTTAGTAATATGATTAAACCTGTAAAAAGCGATGATCCTATCTCTATCAACATAGGAAATGATAATCCAATTCGAGTTGAATTTGATTTTGCAGAAAAACACGGGCATGTGACATATCTATTGGCACCTCGTATTGAATCAGAATAAAACCCCAGCTTTTTAAAACTGCTGAGGTGCATAGGATTGTGAAAAAAATCAAACGACATCGGTATATTTATTTTGAAGTGTCATACGTAGAAGATAGTCTCTTCTGTACGCATCCGGAACTTATACAAACCATTCAAAAGCAGACTTATAAGCTTTATTCAAAAAGCACAAAGGAACTTGGACTTTGGGTAATTTACTTTGATGGTACTATTGGAATCCTTAAATGCTACCATAAAGAAAAAGAAAACGTTATAAAACTTCTGCAATCTCTTACAAAAATTGGAATAAAAACCGTTATCATCACTACCTATAAAACATCAGGAACTATTCAAGGGATTTCGAAGAAGAAATTAAACTACACTCATTGAACATTTAAAAAAAACCCTTGTTATTTTTTAAGATACTTCCATGTCAGGACAGGGTTTTTCACCGCACCGATTTCATCAAGACGCAGAACCACTGTATTATGCGGAGCATTTTTGACCAATTCAGGATCTTCCTGTGCGATTCGTAACAAGGCATCGATATAGATATCTATAGTTTTTTTAGACTCTGATTCAGTTGGTTCAATCATTAACGCTTCCTTAACAATCAATGGAAAATAGATGGTTGGTGGATGTAAACCATAATCTAATAAACGTTTTGCTATATCTAACGCACGAATACCTTTCGTGGTCAGTAAACGCTCCGCGCTAATCACAAACTCATGTTTACGCAAGTCTTGATGGGGAAGGGTGTATAAATCGGTGTCAATAAGTTTCTTCTTCATGTAATTGGCATTTAACACCGCAATTTCAGATGTTTCCTGAAGACCATTTTCACCCATTAGAAGAATATAGACGTATGCTTTCAATAGCACAGAATTGTTCCCATACATAGCCTTTATTTTTCCTATAGAATCTTTAAATGCGTAATCAAAACCATAGGAATCAGTTTTTTTGACGATTCGTGGTATTGGAAGAAACCGTTTTAAAAATTGTTTGACGCCAATGGGACCAGCTCCTGGTCCTCCACCACCGTGGGGTGTGGAAAATGTTTTATGAAGATTAAGATGCACGATATCAAAACCCATATCTCCTGGCCGTGCTTTCCCCATAATCGCATTCATGTTCGCTCCATCATAATAGAGAAGCGCACCAGCCTGATGAACAAGTCGTGCAATTTCAATGATTTCATTTTCAAAGATTCCAAGGGTATTTGGATTTGTAAGCATGAAACATGCGGTCTTATTAGACAGAGTTTTTTTAAGCATCTCAAGGTCAACGGTTCCTTCTTTCGTAGAGGGTATCTCAATGACTTTATATCCGGCCATGGCAGCACTTGCTGGGTTTGTTCCATGTGATGTATCTGGAAGAATGATTTCATCTCTATTGAAATCCTTGTTTGATTCATGATAGGCACGAGTAATAAGAAGACCGGTGAATTCCCCTTGTGCTCCCGCTGCTGGTTGGAGGGAAAAGGCATCCATCCCAGTTATTTCACAGAGCATATACTCAAGCTCATACAACATCTGTAATGTTCCCTGGACGGTTGACTCGTCCTGATAGGGATGTAACAGGGTGAACTGGTCCCAACGGCTTATGTCCTCACAAATCTTTGGGTTATATTTCATTGTGCAGGATCCCAAGGGGTATATACCCGATTCGATCCCATAATTCATTTGACTGAGACGGAAAAAATGGCGCATAACTACTGTCTCATCTAGGGTTGGAATCTTAACCAATGTTTTTCGTTGTAAAGAGTCAGGAAGCATTGGTTTAAATGTGTATTTTTCCTTGGGTTCTTCTTCAAGTTCATTGAGAAGAGGTTCATTCCACACCGCACTATGATACATGATGTACCTCCTTAAGCAATGATGTCAGATGTTTGATACTTTCATCGGTATGAATTTCGGTGATACCGAATAATATGCAATTTGCTAATTCTGGATAAAATCGCTCCAATAGTAAGCCACCGTGTATTCCGTGTTGTAGTAGATGCTTATGAACGGTGTTTGCATTAGGGCATTGAATAACAAATTCGTTGAAATGGATCCCAGAAAACTTTAATGAATATCTGTTAATCTGGGTAATTATCTTTCGTAATTTTTGTCCCTGCTCAAAGTTCTGTGTGCTTAGCTTCTGCAACCCTTTTCCTCCGAGCCATGAAAGATATGCAACTGCTGCAAGCATGCATAATCCTTCATTTGTGCAAATGTTGCTTGTTGCTTTTTCACGACGGATATGTTGCTCTCTGGTCTGCATGGTCATGCAGAACGCGCGTTTTCCTTGTTGATCTTTTGTAACACTGATGATACGACCAGGGATTTGACGTAGGAATTCGTTTTTGCAAGCAAAAATCCCTAGCGTTGAACCACCAAAATCAAGAAGGTTGCCGAGGTTTTTTCCTTCACCAATTACAATATCTGCTCCATAATCCCCTGGACTTTTACAAATCCCAAGAGATAGCGGGTCTGTACCAACGATAAACAACGATTGATTTTTTGTAATTATTGAGTGGATCTCCTCAACTTCATCCTCGAATATACCAAAAAAGTTTGGATTTTCTAAATATAAAGCTGCGGTATTTGAATTAATAGTATTTTGTAGTTCACCAAGTTCAATTTTTCCTGTTTTTTTGTCATAAGCAACCTCCTTTATGCTAATTCCTGCTCCTTTTGTATAGTTGGTCAAGATGCTTTTTTTTTCCCAGGAGATGTTTTTTGGTATGACGAATGTCTTTTTTCGAGTAATGCGGGTGGCCATTAAGGCGGCTTCGCCAAGCGCGGTTGCCCCATCATAGAGAGATGCATTTGAAATGTCCATGCCGGTTAATTCTGCAATTAAACTCTGATACTCAAAAATCGCTTGAAGAAACCCTTGAGATGCTTCCGGTTGGTATGGTGTGTACGCAGTATAAAATTCTGATCGGGAGACGATGGACTTCACAACAGAAGGGATATAATGAGGTTTATATCCTCCCCCTATAAATGAGGGCATTTCATAGAAAGATTTATTATATTTAGCAAGTCTTCGCATATGATTTTCGATTTCTTGTTGAGAACGTCCTTCAGGGATCTGGAGTTTTTTTATTTTTATTTTTTGTGGAATATCGCAAAAAAGATCATTGATATCATGTAATCCTAACTCATGTATCATCGTCTTTTTCAAGACAGAATTCGGAATAAATTGCATAGCTAACCCCGTCTAGGGTAACTATAAGTTATTAAAGAAACTTATCATTCAGACTCATTAGAATAAAAAAATGAGATTGTATTGAGTTTTTCAATTGAAAAATGCCACATGTAAATACATAATGTGTTCCAAATTGTATCATCGAAGTTTCCTTTGATTTTTCCGATAATTTGATATTCATAGACAATTGTGTTGGAATCTGTAGTATAGCTGGTTAAAGTATAGTATTTATTAACTCCATTTTCAGATACGGTTTTATTGATAATTTTCTGTTGTATAGTATCATGGGTGGTATAATATAGGATAATATCATTTTCTTGAATGTTATACCCTTGATGATTTGCCTTCTCAAGAAGAATAAATCCTGCGTTTGCATCAAGAAAAGATATCTTATCGATTTTTATGAATTGATATGAATTTGGATATTTAAATGAATCAATAAAAGTTTCAATACCAAAAACATGTGTTATGGTTAGAAATGGTAGATTTACAATAAGGAAAAACACAAAAAACATCAATATTATATGATTTTTTCTTCTTATCGGGTCATCACCTCATCTGTTGCTTGTTGTTTCGTGCTAATTTTTGTCAATAGATCTATATAAAGTCTATCCTGAAAAATGTCAAAAAAGAATATAACCAAGTGATAGAGACCTTAAGTAAGAAAAAAACATTAAGAAGGGAAACACATTACATAGAACTGATGCAACAGAAAGAAATATGGATTGAAAAATACCGACCAAGAACACTATCTGATCTTGTCGGTCAGGAGAACATCATTGAACGCTTAAAAGCCTATGCGACGGCAAAGAATGTCCCTCACCTGATTTTCGCTGGCCCCCCTGGAGTTGGAAAAACAACTGCGGCATTAGCATTGGCTCATGAGGTGTTTGGAGAGCATTATTGGTCACAAAATTTCCATGAACTCAATGCAAGCGATGAACGCGGGATTGGTATTATTCGTGGGAAAATCAAGGATTTTGCACGCACTGCACCCATTGGAGCAGTTTTTAAAATCATTTTCCTTGATGAAGCAGATTCACTGACTCAAGATGCCCAGGCAGCTCTCCGACGAACCATTGAACGATACACTCATATCTGCCGGTTCATACTCTCTGTGAATTATTCATCTAAAGTAATAGAACCGATTCAATCCCGTTGCGCGGTTTTTCGATTTAAACCAATTACTGGAGAGGATATAAAAAAATATATCAGGAAAATTGCGACAAAGGAACATTTAGAGATCGCCCCGGATGGTCTAGAAGCACTTATCTTTATCGCACGTGGTGATATGCGCAGAGCGATAAACGTGCTTCAAGTCGGAGCATCCATTGATAAAAAAATTACAGCGGACCTGCTCTACGAAACATCTGCGACTGCCCAACCAGAAGACATTAAAACGCTTATAAATACCGCTCTTGGTGGAAATTTTATGGCTGCCAGAAATCAGCTATACGATTTACTTATCACATATGGATTGAGTGGTGAAGAAATTATAAAACAAATTCATCGCAGTATCTTTGATTTAACAATTCCTGATGATCATAAAGTCCAACTCATGGAAAAGACTGGAGAAATCGAATTTCGCCTTATTGAAGGAAGCAATGATCATATCCAGCTTGAATCACTGTTGGCTCAGTTTGTTCTCTTCGGAAAGCAATTAAAATAATTTGTTTTTTCTTAAAAATTGATTTAGGATTGATTTGAGTTTATCAGTGGTTTTTTCTCCAACGCTATAACGAATTCGTACAATAGGTTTTTTCGTTTTTAAAATCCTTGTCAAGTCAATAGGTGTACCACTAATAACAACATCACAATCAGTGTTATTGATTGTTTGTTCTAGCTCATGAATCTGTTTTTTCCCATATCCCATTGCAGGGAGAATATTTGTTAAATGTGTATATTTATTAAACGTATCAATGATCGAGCCAACTGCAAACGGTCGGGGATCCACTATTGTCTTTGCACCATATTCTTTAGCTGCAACAGTGCCTGCGCCGTATTGCATACCACCATGTGTAACTGTTGGTCCATCCTCAATAACAAGGACTCGTTTTCCAGTAATCATATTTTTATCATCCGTCTGAATTATTGAAAAACCATCAATAATTTCTGCGGTTGGATTAATAGATTTGACATTTTTTCTAACGGTCTGAATATCTTGTTTACGTGCAGTATTCACTTTGTTAATGATGATAAGATTAGCACTTCGAACGTTTATCTCCCCAGGGTAATATGTTAGTTCGTCACCCGCGCGGTGTGGATCGGTAATAGTAATGAGAAGGTCTGATTTAATAAAAGAAAAATCATTATTGCCACCATCCCATATTATCACATTTGCCTCCTTTTCTGCTGTACGAAGGATTTTTTCATAATCAACACCAGCATAGATTACACCTTTCATATCGATATATGGTTCGTATTCCTCGCGTTCCTCTATTGTACAGTTATACTTATCAAGATCAGCATAACTTGCAAAACGTTGACAAACTTGCATTGTAAGATTTTTATCATAAGGCATTGGATGACGGATTGAAGCGACTTTTAATCCTTTTTTTTGTAAAATTTCAAAAATTTTCCTTGAAACTTGTGATTTTCCACAACCAGTTCGTACTGCACAAACAGCAATAACTGGTTTTTTTGAAACAAGCATTGTACTTTTTGGGCCTAATAACATAAAATCAGCACCAGCAGCATTGACAACTGCTGATTTTCTCATGACATATGCATTAGGAATGTCGCTATAGGCAAATACTACAGCATCAACATCAAATTTTTTGATCAAATTCGTGATTTGTTCTTCTGGATAAATAGGAATGCCTTTTGAATAGTATTTCCCTGCGAGTGATGCTGGATATTTTCTCCCAGCTATATCAGGAATCTGTGTCGCAGTAAATGCAACTACGTTATACACTGGATTTTTACGAAAATACACATTAAAATTATGAAAATCTCTTCCTGCTGCTCCCATAATAATTACATTAATTTTTTTAGCCACAGAAATCCCGTCTTAGCCAGGAATCCAATGGGAGTATATATATTATTCTCAAATACTCTCAATAAAACCAAATGTTTTTTCCATTAACTACAAATACTATCAAATGTTTCTAATAATGAGTGTGAGGAATATAAATCGAGAAGCTATTTTATTAATCATTAGTATTCTTTTTCCTATCATTCTCGTTGGATTCATAGCTTTGTATATCTCCGGCCATGATTTCATACTGTTTCTTTTAAAGATAGATGTTATCTATTATATACTTATCGTTCCCTTTGGTCTTGGTGCCATCGTAGCAGTTCTCTGGTATAGAAAACCAAGAAATTAAAAATTCATAACATTTCAACGACTGTAAGATAGAATATAAAAGAAAGCTATAAATACAAATAAAAGATATCAAAAATAACCGGATGTGATGCACAAAAGATAACGTAAGAATTACTCTTATCAAGAGGCGTTAGTGTTCATTAACATAGGAAAATGGGATGCATGGGATTGGTAGGAGAGCTCTAATGGAGGGGAATCATGGAAAAAAAAGAGAAAAATAAAAAGATTCCCCTCCAGTCATTACAAAAAAATGAGCAGACTGATATTGATAAAAAGGTTGATGATCTTCTAACAGCTCATAGCCAAATATATGAAAGGGAAAATAAGCAGGAAAGACTCAATGATTATATATCACTACATGAAAAAAAACAACCTTCAATTTTTTACATCGCTAGTAATAAAAAGATCAAGGCTGTGAAAAAAACGTCAAACAAACGCAGGTCAAAAGGTAAATCCTGTGGTTTTTCCGCTAGAAAAAATCCAACTAATAAAAAAAATCTTTTAAGACCATCGATACATAAAAAAAGCATTAAACGAACTGTTCAAAGCAAAAAAAATACGAAATCGACTATAATTGATATAAAAACACGTATTCAACTACAAAAACCGAGAATAGAAGCACAAACAAAAAAACAAAGCGTAATTGAAGAACCGACAGAAAATGAAGAAATTCTCCCTGTCTTTGAAGAATCAATTGCACAAATTAAACAAGAAGAAGCGGAGTGGCTGGATGATCAAATAAAAGCTAGAACAACAAGTAAGATTTTTCCACAGTCAATAATAAAAGAATCAGAAGAAAATGAATCTGAAATAACATCTAAGGATGCAACTCCTCGTAAATCGGAAGAGGATCAAAAAGATCCCATGAGTCTCAAAACAGAATCAAATGTTACTACCCCTAGGTCAGATAATTCATTAAGCGATGCGACATCTTCACAGACCGAATTATTATTAGAACAGGAATTAATAACACCCTTGCAGACTGCTAATGAAGAAGAAAGTATAATCGATAATGTCATCACCAGTGAACGAATTAAATTCTTAGATCAAGCAAATAAACTTAAAGCCAATACCTTGGAACGTATGGGTTATTTAGAAAATGAAATCGAAGAAATTGATTTTTACCCTATATATGAACCATTTGCGTATGTGGATATTATCCGTGAAAAGGAGTCATTAGATAAACGATACGTCCTTCTTGAAATGCAACTAACTAAGGACGAGGAATACATTCTTAAATATATACAACAAACATTGGATGTTTATGGTTTTAAAACCTCAGATCTTGAATTAAAAGGTCAAAGACAGTACCTCCATGAAAAAGTCGATTTAATCCTTAAAGAATATATGCTTTTTATTGATTCTCTCACCAAAGAAAAATTACTCTATTATCTTGAAAAAGAATCGATTGGTCTGGGAAAACTTGAAGCGATAATGAAAGACCCTAACATCGAGGACATTTCCTGTGATGGTTCTGGTGTTTATATTTTTCTATATCATCGTCTTTACGGGTCTTTAAAAAGTAATGTCCAGTTCAGTGAGGAGGATGAATTAACAGCATTTGTTGTCAAACTTGCACAGAAATGCGGAAAACATATCTCAATTTCAGAGCCGATGTTGGATGCAACAATGCCCGATGGCTCTCGTATCCAAATGACACTAAGTGCAGAAGTCACCACTAAGGGATCAACTTTTACTATTAGAAAATTTAGTGAAGATCCTTTTTCACCACCTGATCTTATTGAATTTCATACTATGTCATCTGAAATGATTGCATATATGTGGCTTGCGGTGGAAAATGGAATTAACGCCCTTATCGCTGGTGGAACTGCCGCAGGAAAAACATCCACATTAAATGCACTTTGTTTATTTATTCCACGAGAGTCAAAAATTGTTTCCATTGAGGAGACACGAGAAATAAACCTACCGCATCCGAATTGGATCCCTGGCGTAGTCCGATCTGGGTTTGGAGAAGTTGTGGGCAATAAGGTTATTGGTGAAATCGACTTATATGATTTGATGAAGGCTGCGTTACGCCAGCGGCCTGAGTATATTCTTGTTGGTGAAATACGTGGGAAGGAAGCCTATGTGCTGTTTCAGGCGATGGCGACAGGCCATACTACGTACTCAACATTTCATGCGGATTCAGCGCAGTCTCTTATTCATCGATTGGAGGGAAAACCAATTGAGATTCCACGAGTAATGCTTCAATCTTTAGATATTGTTACAATCCAAATACAAGCAGAGGTAGGTGATAAACGAGTACGTCGATGTAAACAGATTATCGAAATAGTTGATATAGACCCAATGACAAAAGAGATATTGACCAATGAAGTATTTCGATGGGATCCTGTAAAAGACCGGTTCTTTTTTTCTGGGAAAAGCTATGTCTTGGAACGAATTCGGAATCAACATGGGTTGATGAAGGAGGAGATGCTGGAAGAGCTAAGGCAACGAGTAGAGATTCTCGAATGGATGAAAGATAATAACATCCACGCCTTCAAAGATGTAGCTCGTATCATAACCTCTTACATTGATAACTCACAGGATATCATTGAGAAAATACGAAAAACCAACGAAAAAAAAGAAAAGCAACCAGAATTTATCGAAAAAATTGATTATTCAATACCATGCTAGTTACAAATTTAATATAAACAACTGATGATTGTATTTAAAAAATAAAGCTAAATCGGAGGGATGCCGATGACACTTACAAAATACCAACGGATAAGTTACAAATGGTTTGGACGATTAGGTGAAAGAAGAGCAAATAGTCACTTACAAGAGGCGTTACAATCAGCCCATATGGAGATTCGTGCGGGTGCATATCTCTCCTATGTTTTGTTGAGTACGATGCTTGGGTTCCTAAGTTCTTTGATAACGATCATCTTATTTCTGTTTATCTTACTTCCCTTTGTTCATGTTTTCTTAGATACGGGTTTAATTATTTTTTTTCTTTTCATGCCTGTATTTATAAGTGTGATTATTTATGCGTCTTTGCTTTTGTTACCAAAAACTAGAGCAAAAGCTCGTAAAAAAAAGATTGATGCCAACCTTGCATATGCCATCAACTTCATTTCTGCGATGGCTTCTGCAGGTGTCACTCCAAGCGAGATTTTTAAAAGCCTTTCAAAGCAAGGTATCTATAGTGAGGTAAAAGAAGAATCTGCTTGGATTTATAGGGATGTTAGCTTACTTGGCTATGATATCCTTAGCGCAATTAAGAGAAATATTGCACGAACTCCTTCACAACGATTCAAAGAATTCCTCCAAGGGATGGTGGTGACTGTTACCTCAGGTGGTTCTTTAAAATCCTACTTTATACATAAAGTAGATCAATACCTATGGGAAAATCGTAACCAACAAAAACAACTTCTTGAGACTTTAGGGATTATGGCTGAAAGCTATGTGACTGCTGCTGTCGCTGGCGTACTTCTTCTTCTTATTGTTATCCCTCTCATGATGATTATTACTGGGGATTGGAATGCTATTTTCCTTTATGTATTAATTTTGATGGTTGTACCGCTCATTCATCTTGGATTTGCTGTAGTCATTCGAGGTATGTGTCAAGGGGCGTAAGTATGAGGAAAAATAAAGAAGAACATAAAAAAAATTATCTTAAAGATCTTCTTCTTACTATGAATAGAACCCAGCTTGTTGTCTACATAGTGACCGGGATGTTTGTGACTGTTTTTATCCTCCTTGGCATTCTTTCATTGGTTGGTATTTTTACAGGGTTTGGTGGTTTTATCGATTATTTTGTTTTTGCCCTTTTATCGGGAGCTGGCATCTATGGTATGTACGAAGCAATGCAAGTCCGGAGGATTTCAAAGATTGATACGATTTTCCCTGATTTTGTTCGTGATCTTGCTGAGTCTCGTCGAGCAGGGATGACATTTACAAAGGCGATACTATTTGCATCAAAAGGAGAATATGGGATCTTAACCCCAGAGATAAAAAAGATTTCTCAACAGATTTCTTGGGGAGGAAGTGTTACAGAAGCATTACAGGCTTTTGCAAAGCGTGTGAATACGAAATCGATACGAAGGACAATTACCCTTATAATTGAAGCTAGCAACAGTGGAGGGAACGTTGCTGATGTTCTTGATGTCGCGGCAAAAGATGCACGAGAGATTAAAATGCTTGAAACAGAACGAAGGACCAATATGGCATCCTATGTCGTTGTCATCTATGTTGGAATGTTTGTATTCTTAGCAATTGTATTAATTTTATGTACCAGCTTTATCCCTGCGATGATCGGTGTTGAGGGATCACAAAGTGTACAAGGTTTGATGGGTGGGAGTGAGAATGCCTCCCAAGAAGAGATTTCAAACGTGTTTTATCTAGCATGTCTTGTACAAGCATTTGGATCCGCATTGGTCGCTGGTGTCTTTGAGGATGGTCGATATACCTCCTCAGTGAAGCATATCTTTCTCATGGTTTTTGTCACATGGTTGATGTTTAAACTTCTTCTAGGGGTATGAAAAAGAGATTTGATATCCTCATATTTCTCTAACAGCAATTAGCCTATACCTCAGATGTTATTATCTGGTAGGTGTATAGTAATAATAGAGTAATAAATGAGAATATTTTTTCTGCAATTTCTTGAATTGATCACAATCCATCAGAAGGAAACCAAATCAACCTGTAATATCTTAGAAAAATCAAAGTTAACCTACATTGGTAGCATTAGAATCACGAGGTTGCTTTTTTAGTTCATTAATTTGAAATTACAACATAGAAATGTATGCGAAAAACTCTGATGAAATTTTTTTAAAAAAAGAGAAGAGGGGGGAGTCTATGCGACTCCAATTACGAAGAACAGCAAGACTGTTCCTGTTGCATTTGCGCTCGCATCGTCTGCTTCAACAGCGATTCCTGTTTTCCCTAAACCAATGACAAAGTCCTTTACTGTAGCTGTCTCACCTGCTCCAAGGCTTGCGATGGTCCCTGATTTTGTTTTCCCGATGAAAATCAAGCTTCCATCTAAGTCTATTGTCCAGCTTATGTCAGTAAGATTGGTTGTTCCTGTGTTCTTGATTTCGGCAGTGATGCCTATCCCGCCTTTTATGGTTATGCTGAGATCTGGGGCTGGGTGCTGGATTGTGAATGTCTCGTTTTTCTCGTCTTCTACGTTACCTGCG
>Ga0209427_10007661_pt1 | contig 12200 bp, 8 predicted proteins | sample DeeMarSWOR136_30_FD_187465 | JGI IMG/M metagenome (GOLD analysis project Ga0209427, IMG submission 187465) | Marine sediment microbial communities from White Oak River estuary, North Carolina - WOR-1-36_30 (SPAdes) (version 2) | ecosystem: Environmental > Aquatic > Marine > Intertidal zone >... | reverse complement strand
CTAAATGGTATTGATCTATTGTCGTGTTTGATTGATTTTTCTGTGGTAGAATTAATTAATAGATGAAAAGTAGTAAAAGAAACGCAATTGCGGGTCTAATCGACTAGGATAGAAATGTTGTTTGACTAAGGGGAAAGGCTTATGGCCCATGGACTGCCCATAATTCGTCATCATTTAATCTATGATGTGAAAAATCCGTTTCACAGGAACTAATAAATGAGTCAGAGCAGGGTTTCCCCAAAACTTGTTGCTGGCATAATAGTAGCCCTATTCTTCAGCGTTGCCCTGTATTTCCGAATTGTCCTCCCTCATGACCAGGTGTTCTCGGGTGACTGGATAAAGTTTACCAGTGTTGATGCTTACCACTATATGCGCCTGGTTGATAATCTTGTGCACAATTTCCCTCATCTCATCTCCTTTGATCCCTATAGCTATCCTCATGGTTCGGAGTTAGGCAGTCTAAACTTTTTTGTTTACCTTCTTAGTGGTACCATCTGGCTCGTTGGCTTAGGTTCACCCACCCAGCATACTGTCGATATTGTCGGCGCCTATTTCCCAGCCATTGTAGGTGCTCTTACCGTTATTCCGGTCTATTTCGTCGGTAAAACGCTGTTCAATCGCTGGGCTGGGGTACTAGCTGCTGGCTTAGTCGCAGTATTGCCGGGTGAGTTCTTAGCACGGTCAAAACTGGGCTTCACTGACAGGGATGCCGTTGAGCTTCTGTTCACCACTTTGACTATGTTGTTCCTGATTCTAGCTATTAAGAGCGCCTGGCAGAAGCAGTTGACCTTCAGTCATCTGAAGCGCCGGGATTGGCCAGTAGTCACTAAACCTCTGATTTATAGCTTGCTGGCTGGCATCGTCCTCGGCATTTGCCTTCTTACTTGGAAAGGTGCGTTCCTCTTTGTCTTCATTATCTTCGTCTATTTCATAGTCCAGTTCATCATTGAACACTTGAGACACAAATCCACCGATTATCTATGCTTTGTTGGCACTATCACTTTTTTGATCGCTCTGATAATGTTCCTGCCAGCTTCTCCGAGCCAGTTTTACCTGGCTCCCCTGGTTATCGCTTTACTTACACCGGCGGTTTTGGCTGGTGTCTCCTGGCTGGTGGTAAAATGGAGGATAAAGCCAGCCTACTACCCATTAACCCTGATTGGGCTTGGTATAGCGGGACTGGTAATTCTCCATGTTGTTAACCCTTCCCTCCTTGGCACAATACTGGGAAGTCTTGGCCGTATCTTCGCTCAACCTGCTACTAAACTTACCATCCTTGAAAGTCAGCCTATCCTTTTCCCTAGCGGTAACTTCTCTCTTTCAGTTGTCTGGGCCTATTTTACCACCAACTACTTCCTTAGCTTCATCTCCTTAGGTATACTCATTTACTTCACGATTAAACGGGGCGAGACTGACAATACACTATTCCTTGTCTGGAGCGTGTTGATATTGGTGTTTACTTTGGCGATGCGTCGCTTTGCCCTTCTCTTTGCGGTTAATGTGGCTCTGCTCGCTGGCTACCTGTCATGGCTAATCCTCGCGTTCACTGGCTTCAAGCAAACCACGGCTAAGACCCTAGAAACTCCGGAGAAGGTGAAGAAAGCTAAGAAAAAAAGGATGCGGAAAGGCGGCTTCAGCCTCACCGAGCGGAAAGGAGGCTTCCGCCTCAGCGAAAGGCATATTTATATGGCTTTTGGGATAGTAGTCGTCTTTTTCCTCAGTTTCTTTCCTAATATCGGCCTAACACGAGCCGAGGCCAGTCGGGCACCGTTTACCCCCAGTAATGCTTGGAGTGAGTCGCTTTTCTGGCTGAAAGATAACACTCCAGACCCTTTCGGTAACCCTGACTTCTATTATAACCTCTATGAGACTCCATTCCACTATCCCGAAACTGCTTATGGGGTAGTGGCTCGGTGGGATTATGGCTACTGGATAATTCGAATCGGTCACCGTCTCCCCAATTGTGACCCCGGTGGTGGTGCCAGAGGAAGAGTAAGCCGTTTTTTAACGGACCAGGATGAAGCTTCAGCCAATGAGAGAATCAATAAACTGGACTCAAAATATGTAATCATTGACTATGACACGACCACCGGTATGTTCCATGCCCTGGCAACTTATGCTGAAAGCAGCAAGGAGGAGTTCTACGAAGTCTACTATCTAGCTCAAAAGGACGGCAGACTTGCGCCGGCATCTATTTTTTACCCAGAATACTACCGTTCCATGGTAGCTAGACTATATAACTTCGACGGCCAAGCCGTAACTCCCGAACGTTCAATAGTAATTTCTTATGAGGAAAAAGTAGTTCAGGAGAGCGGGCCCATTAAGCTAATCACTGGTGCTGAGTACTTCCCCAGCTACGAAGAGGCAACTGCCTATATCTCAAGCCAGGAGTCAGATAACTACCGAATCGTGGGTGATAATCCATTTATCAGCCCGGTGCCTTTAGAAGCATTGGAACATTACAAGCTAATTTATAGCTCAGATAGCTGTATAATGCAACCGGGCGTTGGTATGATTCCCGAAGTAAAGATTTTCGAGTACATTATAGATTAACACAGGATGTGGTCGTCACAAAGACTGGCATTAAACGTTTCCCCAGACATAAAAAGCGAACCATCCAACTCGACTATCTGAACGCTCAACTGTGCCACGGGGAATCATAATGCTCGGTCTTTTTAGCATCCAGATAATCACGAATTTGAGGAGTCACCCCAAAATAAGTGGTTAACAAACTTTTAAAAAAGGAAGGTTTTTATCCCTTAAGTAAAAAATGCTACTTTATGCAGCAAAGTAACAAAACAGACTTTTGTTCAATGGGTAACAGAACAAGCTATTGTTAGCTTGTTCTCACATACTTGACATAGTAACACTTCGACTATCTCATTCTGTTAATGATCTGCTAAGAAATGCAATATTTCCCGAGTATTTATTCCTCTCAACTCTTTGAGTATATTATAACCGGGCCAGTTCTTTAGGGGCAGGTCACTGCTATTCTTCCATACTTTCGGTTACCAATAATAAAACAGAGTGTGATATCACTACCACCTCATACTATTAATTTCCTGTGTTAAGATTTTTAGTGCGGTTATTTTTACTGTTTAAACAGTTGATCGATTTGTTTTTCGATTTCAGCTAGGTGCTTTTTCCAACCTGGGCGACGGCGTACGAGTGTGACCCAGGCGGCTACACCGCTGAGTATGACCATTGCAGTGATGCCGCCAATTAGCCACCCGGAAACGGGAGTGCCTGTATCATCTTGGTAGCCCTATTTAAACGCCATGCTCCATCAACAACGAGTAAAATCTTCATCCTGAACATCCTGTATCGTTTTGAATTGTCTTCATATCCATGGCTCTGACAATCTTGAAGATTTAATCCTTAACTTCAGTCTCTGTATTTGCTAACTTCTCCAACTCCTGGCGTATCGTGGTACGTAGTGCTTCTCTCACCTTTTCTACTACTTCAGGTCCAGCAGCTTCCGCTGCTTCTAGTGCTCCCACGGTTGCCTTTACTACCGCTGACTCTACGCTGAAACCGCTCTGTTTGGCCACTTTCTTGGCTGCTTCCATTGTCTGTATCGTCGCTGCAGTCAGGTCAGTACCTGTTTCAACAGCACCCTGTACAATACCCTGACTAGTGCCCTGTATCCCGGTTAGCGGACTTACTCCTGCCTCGCCTGATGCTGTTATTACGCTCGTTGCCACCGGAACCACCACGTTTTCAACAGCCATGGGCTTATCATCGACGACATGCATTGCCCCACGCGCTGCCTCACGCGTGACCTCGACACCATGCGCCTTAACTTCTTTTTTAGCTTTCCAGACGTCAGCTAGACCATTTTCTAGCGCTTTGACTAGCTTCTTGGTAACTCTACGACCGCGCACTGCGGCTATAGTAGCTGCTCTAGCTGCTCCAGCGATTTGGTAGGAAGTAACACCTAGGGCTACGTCCAGGCCCGGAATTGGGACTCGCTTCAAATAACCGAAGGGGAAGTTGCTTAAGAGGTTGTATCCCGGTACTGAGCTCATTGGGCGCGAGATTTCCCGGGTGGGGAACATTAATGACTCAAGGAGCACCTCACGACTGACTTCTCCCTCTTCACGAATTGTAGACAACGTACCCAAAGTTATCAAGCCAAATATAAAGGCAATGCCAAACAGGAAATCAAGGCCGATAATATTAAGAGCAGAAACCTGCACGTAATCAAGCGGGCTTGTCCATGTAAAAGTAAAATCAAGCTGGCGTGTGCTGAAGAAGTCTGCCAGTAGACCTCCACAAAGTGGCCCCAATCCAGCCCCGAGATTGGTCGCCAGTGATGCTCCAGCGAGGTAGGAGGTTGCTTCGCCCTGTGGTGATAGTTTCAAGCCAATAGTTCCTACGGTGAGAGTTACCCCAGCATTGGCGATGCCAGCAAAAATGTGAAGGACTACCAGTAGCGGTATGGTAAGGAGATAGCGCTCTGGCATGGTGGTGAATATCCAGCCGAAAATAACCAAAAGATACAGAGAGGCACATAGAGAAAGAACCGCCTTGTTACTGAATCGGTCAACGAAACGACCCCAAACCCGCAGAAAGACTATATTAAAGAATTGACTCAGGATACTGAGAGCAATAACCAAGGATAGAGGTAACCCCAGGCGCTGCAGCATATAAACCGCAAAAAACGGTATCGCCAGATTTGAGGCAAAGCCCCAGAAAAACAGAAACTGAATGAGCTGTCTGAAATTTCGGTCACGGAATGGCGCCGTAAGTCTTTCCCGTATCGTTGGTTGAGGCCCCGGCACAGGCTGCATCAATGGCTCAGGCATCAGTGACATAAAGACAGGGCTTGCCATGCCAAGGAACAGAGCACCAAATAGTAGCACATAGGTATATCCCAGGATAACCCTCTGGTCAGCCATCTCACCCTGCCAGAAGTCAACAAAAAAAGCCGCGCCCAAACTGAAAACAACTGCGGCTATTGTGGAAAATACCAGACGCTTGGAAAAGATTCTCCCGAGTACTTTCTGAGGAATCAAATCGCGAATCCACCCATTCCAACTGCAGTTAGTGGTCGCCCCCAAAAGACCCCGAATTGCCATCAAAATGAGCAGTAGAGATATGGCTCCTCCACTCGGCACCTTAATAAAAATGGGAATAAGTGCCATTGGAAACCACAACATCTGGGCCGGGAACCAGGTAATTAAAGCAATGACCTTGCGCCTTCGGAATCTCTCTACAAGCCAGATTGCGGGTATCTGGAGAATCTGCATGATGAAGGGGAGGGCGGCTAAAATACCAATCTGTAAGTTGTTGGCACCCAGCGCTAGTGCATATGCCGCCAGAAAGCCACTTGTGGTGATACTGAATAAACCCAGAGCCGCCATTCCCTCAAAGGTAAACCAGCGCAGCCCCAATGCTAAGTCTTGGTCGGATATGGTCGGTTTGGGCTTGAGAAAGTTGAATATGTTCATGTGAACCTGTTTGCCTTATCTACTTGAGGAAATACTATTGAGAGACCATGTCAAAATGCTTTGCCAGATTATTAATCGACATGCTCTTACGTTTCGCTCGTCTTCTGCTTTTTCTTGCGTTTCCAGCCAGCAGTAGAACCTTCCTAGCTTTTCCTGATAGCCACGCAGAGTTTTTGGACTCTTGCCTTCGGTTCGGTATACCAGAAGATATTCTTCTGCCAACCTATCCAATCGTATTTTTGACTTGTCCACTTGGTTCCATACCAACCTTTTTGTTTTCATCATAGTCAAGCCTCCTCACTGGGTCAAGAATTCATGACCCAAAATTGATATTGACTTGACCCCTCGTTGATGTGGGCCCGACACACAGTTCATTTTGGGTATAAAAAACTGCGTATCCTACATCTTGTGCAAACCACGCAGTCTAATACTAGATATAGTGTGGGACCCCTGCCGGGACTCGAACCCGGGCACGCGGTTTAGGAAACCGCTACTCTATCCACCTGAGCTACAGGGGCAAATCAAACATCACTATTTTAGCGATATTATCAGCTGGTGGCAAGTTGGAGAATGCGCTTGACTTCCAGAGACCGAGCACACTAAAATCAATTGTTATTTGGCATGACAGTTAAAGGAGGCACGATGGCACAGAGCGAAGTTAGAGTAGCTTGGGAACCGCTGCACGGATTCACCAAGGAGGTATTTGTCCGGGTGGGTATGACCCCCGAGGGTGCGGAAGCGGAGGCGGGTGCGCTGATATGGGCTAACCTGCGTGGGGTGGACTCCCATGGCGTACTGCGGATTCCATGGTATGTGGAAAACGTGGACAAGGGTGTGATGAACCCGAAGCCTAACATTAAGGTTATCAAGGAGACGCCGGCAACTCTTTTAATTGATGCCGACCGCGCCTTGGGTCCGGTGGTCACCATTTTCGTCGTGAACCTGGTGATGGAGAAAGCGAAGAAGGCGGGCATCGGTTGGGCGCTGATCCGTAACCTCACCCACCAGGGAGCTCTGGGTTACTATTCGCAGATGATGGCGAAGCAGGACATGGCGGGAATCGTTTTTGTGTGCAATCCACCTAACATGGCACCCTACGGTGCCAGGGTTGCCGGAGTGCACAATAGCCCGATAGCCATCTCTGTGCCGGCAAAACGCCACCACCCACTAAATCTAGACATGGCCACCAGCGTAGTGGCTGGTGGAAAAATCTGGCTCGCTGTCGATAAGGGTGTACCCATCCCAGAGGGCTGGGCACTGGATAAAGACGGCAAGCCGACCACTGACCCCAAGAAGGTTGGTGCTCTGCTGCCCTTCGGTGGTCCCAAGGGCTCTGGGCTGGCACTGATGTTTGAGTGTCTGACCAGCGTCATGGCGGGTAATCCAATGCTGGAGCCGGCGCTTTTTGGAAAGGAAATAGGGCCCCCGGTACAGGATAAGAAGACAAAAGCCATAGGGGAGCGCCTGAGCTATGTCCCCCGGCACATCCAGAACAGTGTTGTGGCAGCCATTGATATCCGCACGTTCACCGATGTGGAGGGTTACAAGGAGCACATCGATAACCTTATTGATGGGCTAAAAGCTCTGCCCAAGGCAGAAGGGTTCAGTGAGATATTCGTTCCCGGTGAGCCTGAGGAGAGGACCTTTGTCGACCGCTCCCGCAATGGTATTCCGCTTCCAGAGGGTACTGTCCGCAACCTGAGGAGTATCGCCGAGAGATTTGGCATCAAGTTACCGCTTGGTATGTAAGCTGGCAATATATAAGTTCTTCCCCGTGTATCAGCTCTCTAGACCAATTCCTACTTTCCGGAAGAGCTTCTTCAGCTCATGGCGAGCAAGGCGAGTGGGTTCCCCTCCCCTTTTTTCCCAACGCTGGACTGTGGAAAGGCTGACATTTATCTTTCGCGCTAAGTCTTCCTGTGTCCACTCTTTCTTTTTTCTAAGCTCTATTAGTTTTTCCTGAAGTCTTTCCATATAAATTAACCTATGTGCGCTGCATAAAAGAAAGTTTCATCTCAAGTAGCACGTAGCATTGACAATATTTTTGCATCTTTAAGGCTGGAGGGGGTTGACAAATAGGGCAAAGTTCTCTAAAATGCAAGCTAGTCCCGTATATGTTACGGGGCTAATTTTTTGTGAGGAGGTTTTGTATTATTGAACCATAAATGGTGATGTCCCATAGCATCTACGGGATTTAAATTAAGGAGGTTTCATAATTGTGAAACACAAATTAATATTCTCTTTATTGATATTGGTGCTTGTCCTGTCACTGGCAATACCCGGGTGTGCTGCGCCAGAGAAGAAGCACATCATCTTCGCCACCGGTGCCTGGTCAGGCGACTGGCTGACTCTCTACCCCATCAAGATACTGCTGGAGGAAGAACTCGGTTACACCACAGAGATTGCGGATACCTCTACTCCGATGGCCTGGACAGCTATCGGAACTGGTTCGGCTGACCTCTGGTCAAATGCCTGGTTACCCAATCAGGAGGACTTACAGGCAGAGTACGCTGACACAACGGTATCACTGGGTACAATCTATGGCGGTGGTCCCCACGACCCCTGCTTGCAGTTTTGGGCAGTACCAACCTGGATGTCCGAGCAATATGGCATCACCAGCGTCACCGACCTGGAGGACCCCCAGTACGTCGAGATGTTTGATGTTGATGATGATGGCATCGGCGATGTTCTGGGCTGTGACGCTTCCTGGAAGTGTGCCGAAATAAACGACCAGATGATAATTGATTATGGGTTTGAAGGTATCTACGAACAGAAATACGGGGCGGAGGCGATGATGACGGTGGCTATTGAGGGATATCTGAAAAAGAATGAACCGGTCCTTTTCTACTTCTATACGCCACACCCGATATTCGTCAATTTTCCCATTGGGGAGAGCGTGACGATACTGGAGGACCCGCTGGGCTCCTGGGGAGAGTTGGCGACCATTATCAAGGCTGCCAATAAGGAATGGGTTGAGAAGAACCCCGAGGCAGCCAATCTTATCCGCCAGGTGGTAATGACCCAAGACGACATCGCCTGGTCAATGGTGCAGATAGAGGAGAGGGGCGATGATGCCGAGACCCTGACGGCGATTGCCCGGGAGTGGATGGCAGCGCACCAGGCTGAGGTAGATTCGTGGCTGGCGGCAGTAAAGTAATCGAATAAGGACGGTTAAGTTTAAGAACAAAGAAACCCCGGTTAAAGCGCCGGGGTTTCTTGTTGATTAGTCATTGTAAGTCTAAAAAGTCCTCGCTCCTCTTTTCTTCCTACCCAGGGTCTGGGTAACCCTATCCAAAATCATCGCCACGAGGACAATGGCAACTCCGGCTACGAAGCCGCGACCGACGTCCACCTGCCCCAGTGCCATGATTACTTCTCGACCCAGCCCGCCGGCGGCAATCATCGCTGCCAGCACTACCATGGATAGAGAGAGCATAATGGTCTGGTTTATACCCGCCATGATGGAGGGTAAGGCTAGGGGCAACTGCACCTTGAATAAGAGCTGGAGGTCTGTGGAGCCAAAGGTGTGTGCCGCCTCAACCAAGTCTTTGGGTACTTGTCTAATGCCTAAGTTAGTCAACCGCACTGCCGGAGGCACGGCGAAGATTACGGTGGCCATGACTCCGGGCACGGTGCCGATGCCAAAGAACATGAGGGCAGGAATCAGATAGACAAAGGCGGGCATGGTCTGCATGACATCCAGTACCGGCCGCACTATATTATCTATACGGTCGCTGTGGGCAGAGAGTATGCCGGTGGGGACACCCAGCGCCACGGAGATAAGCACGGCGGTGGCGATGAGCGCCAGGGTAGCCATGCACAGTTCCCACAGCCCAAGCATGCCAATGAAATATATGGCGGCGCCGGTAAATATGGCCACGCGGATACTGGCCAGCCGCCAGGCCGGCAACATGATTAATACCAGAACTGACCACCAGGGCAGCCAGAGCAAAAACTCCTCCAGACCATTCAGCACCGTTTGGGTAAACCATTTTATGGCATCAAACAATGGGTCGAGTTGAAATACGAGCCAATCCACCACCTCACCGACCCAAAAAGCCAAGCTCCATGGCGAATCAGCGTCCAGCGGTGGGTAGAAATCTCCCCTGTAGCTGTTGAAGAGCCAGCCAAGCAGTAAAATAATGCTGACCACTCCAAGCCAGAACAGCCACCGGAGAGCCGGGCGCCGGTTAAGTCTTTGGACAAACCCGTTTGGGGGCTTACTGTTTCGTGCCATTATTTGTTTCTTCTCCAGCCATACCCAGTAATAGTTCGGTGCGTGGCACTTCACCGATAAGTCTTTCATCTGCATCGATGACTGCCACCGGGTTATCAGTCGCCGCGGCTAGGGGTATTACTTCTTCAATTGGCTGGTCGGGGCCGATTTGAAGGGCGTTCCCCTTCACCACCTTACTCAGCCTGATGACTCCTTCTTTCATGGCTTGTCTTGCCTCATCAGCGGTGATAACTCCTCTTAGCCTTCTTCCCGGGTCGAGTATGAAGGCATACTGAGCATTATTCTGGCGCATCTCGTACAGCGCAACCTTGGGTCCCTGCCAGCTATACAAGGTAACCGCCGGCTCCTTCATGATATTTCTCACCGAAACGACCTTACTGCGGGGCACATCACGGACAAACTCGGTGACGTATTCGTCGGCTGGTTCGACGACGATCTCTTCAGGACTGCCAATCTGGACTATCTTACCGTCCTTCATGATGGCAATCCGTTCTCCCATCTTGAGTGCCTCACCAAGGTCATGAGTGATGAAGATGATGGTCTTGCGGACTTCACTTATCAAGCTTAAAAACTCGTCCTGCATCTGGCGGCGAATGAGGGGGTCGAGGGCACTGAAAGCCTCATCCATGAGTAATATCTCAGGGTCTACGCTGAGGGCGCGTGCCAGACCGACACGCTGCTGCATGCCACCGCTGAGTTCATGTGGATAGCTGTTCTCCCAGCCTTTGAGTCCGACCATATTGATTACCTCACTGGCCCGTTTGCGGCGCTGCGCTTTATCTATACCCTGTACCTCAAGCCCGTAGGCGACATTATCGATGATGGAACGGTGGGGTAATAGGGCGAAATGCTGGAACACCATGGATATCTTATGGCGCCGGGCCATTCTGAGTTCTTTTTCGTTCATGGCAGCCAGGTCAGCGCCATCGATGAGGATTTGTCCCTTGGTGGGCTCAATGAGCCGATTGAGGCAGCGGACGATGGTGGATTTGCCACTGCCGGATAATCCCATAATGACAAATACTTCACCTTCATTGACATCAAAGGAGACATCTCTCACGGCGATAACATGACCGGTTTGCTCCAGCACTTCATCCTTGGTCATGTCTTCCTTGATGAGGTTGAGGGCATTTTGCGGGTCAGTGCCAAAGATTTTCCACACGTTTTGACACGAAATTTTGACCCTGGGTTTTTCCTCTGCTTCGCTCACAGATTTTCACCCTTTGATTTTAAATTAGACGATCAGTTTATAAAATCTCTCGGGAATGAAGAAACTGGAACAACTGGAACAAAGATAAGGGGACAAAGAATGTGGCTCTAGCTCCGTTACGACTAGGCCAATTGAAAATTTCCTCCAAATTATGAAATTTGGTGGTTACGGTTCAAAGATGCCATACTTTTATACCAAAGATTACAAAGTTAGTCAAATCGAATGATGAGCAGTCAGGGGGACAAAGGTCGGTTGTGGGGCGGGGAAGTACAAAAAGCATATCTGGCAGGTTAGCCTCCGTAAGCTACCGCATGCCCAATAATGTATTATCCGAATTGTTCGTTCTGGGGGCTAGGCGGTTAATTCCCGCTGGCAGGGCAGTAACAATTGACAGCCAAAGACGAAAGGAGTTTGACAAAAGTTGGTCAGATGCGTAAAATGCTTACGCATAGTTTACGTCAATTTGGCTATAAACAGGCGGCCTGAGTAAAAGAATTATCTCAAGAGGGGGTAGTTATGACTTCGGCTACCGAAGAAAGAGAAATAAGCTTTACCCCTGCTTACCAGCTAGCTAAGATGATCAGGTCAAGGCAATTATCGCCAGTGGAATTAATGGAAGTTACCTTAAAGAGAATAAAGGAAATTAACCCAAAATTAAATGCCTATATCACTTTAGCTGAAGAGGAGGCAATGAAAGGGGCTCGGGAAGCAGAGAAAGACACTAATACTGAAGCAAATCTAGGTCTACTTCACGGCATACCCATCTCTATCAAAGACCTTGTCGTAACCAAAGGGTTACGAACAACTATGGGCTCTTTGGCTTATCGGGATTTCGTCCCTGATAATGAAGGTACCATGGTGCAACGGCTCAAAGCCGCCGGAGCTATCATTGTGGGCAAGACAAACACTCCCGAGTTTGGGCTATGCTGCGTAACTGAAAACAAGCTGGGTGACGCCTGTCGTAATCCTTGGAATACGGAAAGGAATTCTGGTGGTTCCAGCGGTGGGTCAGCCGCCAGTATTGCTGCCGGTATCACGCCACTGGCGCAAGGTAGTGATGGTGGCGGTTCGACTAGGATTCCGGCATCCTTCTGCGGCGTTTTTGGTCTGAAGGGGAGTTATGGTCGTGTACCTAAGGATGTGCAACACTGGGGAGTATCTCATGTCAGTTGTCTTGACCCTATAACTAAATGTGTAAAAGATGCAGCACTTATGATGAATGTGATGGCTGGTCCTGATGGACTGGACTATAGCTGCGTCAGGACAGCGCCTCCTGATTTTCTCAAAGCCCTTGGTGATG
>Ga0209427_10007660_pt1 | contig 12202 bp, 7 predicted proteins | sample DeeMarSWOR136_30_FD_187465 | JGI IMG/M metagenome (GOLD analysis project Ga0209427, IMG submission 187465) | Marine sediment microbial communities from White Oak River estuary, North Carolina - WOR-1-36_30 (SPAdes) (version 2) | ecosystem: Environmental > Aquatic > Marine > Intertidal zone >... | reverse complement strand
TGGCTATCTCCTCGCCCCGCTTCAAATTCTCGAGCAGCTTGTGGAACAGTTCGCTGTCGCCTTCTATTCTGCCGATTATGTTGACCGGGCTCGCTGGCCGAATCTCGTCGCCCTCGCTAACAGGGGTACTTCCGAAGAATACGCACAGCGCGTTTCCACGCGGCCAGTAGGCGATGTCGCCGAGTTCTACCGTTTCCCTGGCGTCCTCCAGACCTGCCTCCACAGGAATAGAGAAGTATATCTCCTCTCCCCAGACATTGACACTGGAATTAATAGGCAGAATCTCGATGACCCTGGCGGCCGTCCCTGTTTCATTGAGCCAGGCGTCGGCCTCAAGCTCGCCCACTCTTATCTTCAAACCCGTTTTCATCTCATCCCGGTTTCTTTATCCAGCCATGCCAGGTAATCAGGATTACCCTCGATAACCGGCAGAGCGATTATCTCGGGCACTTCGTAGCTGTGTATCTCCCTGACCAGGTTCATGACCTCAGGAAAGAGCTCCGCTCTCGTTTTAACCAGCAGCAGGCTCTCCTCATCTTCCTCGAGTTTGTTCTCCCACCAGAAGAGCGAGTTTACACGGGGCACTATGTTAACGCACGCAGCTTTCCTCTGGCTGACCAGCGCATCTGCAATCTTTCGAGCCTCATCATGGCTTCCTGCAGTGATGAGAATAACGAGGTAGCCTGCCTTCTCCATTTTATACTCCCCCACCCTCGAACTGTGCCCGGACCGAAAGAGCGCCTTACTTTGAGCCCGCGACAGGATTTCTCAGCGTCCCGATCTCCTCTATAGTGACCTCGACAACATCGCCGGGATTCATAGGACCGATGCCCGCAGGGGTGCCTGTAGCGATAATATCGCCGGGCAGCAGCGTCATGACACCCGAGATGAAGCTTATCAGGCTGGGTACGCCGAAGATAAGGTCGCCGGTGCGGGCGGACTGGCGCAGTTCGCCGTTCAGGCGTGTCTCAAGCTTAAGGTTATCGGGATTTATACCGGTCTCAATGCAGGGGCCTATCGGTGCGAAGGTGTCGTAACTCTTAGCCCGGGTCCACTGGCCGTCCTCAGCCTGGTTGAAGCGCTCCGAAACGTCATTGACGCAGGTGTAGCCCAATACATACTCCTGCCACTTGTCCTGGGGTACATCTTTCGCTTTTCTCCCGATAACGACGCCCAACTCTCCCTCGTAGTCCACGCGCATCGAATTGGGGGGCAGGATTATCTCGCTTCCGGGCCCTATAACTGCGGTGGACGGCTTGAGGATTATAAGCGGCACCTTGGGTATATCGAGCTTAGTCTCCTCGGCGTGGCTGCGGTAGTTCAATCCCAGGCACACTATCTTGGAGGGGAGACAGGGAGCGAGGAGTCTAACTCTATCGAGCCTATAGGTAGTGCCATCGCGCAGGAGAGGGTTGCCGGGGTCTTTGAACTGTGTAAAAGGGCTGCCCTTAATGCCGATGATGGCATCGCCATCAAGTAGCCCGTATCTGACCTTACGCTGAGCGGAGAAGCGAACGATTTTCATAGGTATTACTTGTTTATTTATTACCTGGTGCTTTCATTATACACAGTTTTATGCTCATGCTTCTACAAGTATGTCAATTGGAGAACACTGCTGCGGGCTCGGGTTTAATACCTGCCTATTGACTTCGTGATGCTCAGGTGTTATTAATAGGTGCACATTTGGCCGCGATGCCGGCAGGGCTATTTGGTATGAAGATAACACGGTCAATTACCCTCATTCTGATTACATTGCTTCTCTTATCCGCGCTGCCTTGGACTCCACAGACGTCATGGGCGCAGCAGCTCCCTGACCTCATAATAACCGATATATCGAGCACTGACAGCCAGGTTTGCTACACGTTGAAGAACAATGGCCAGGCAAGCGTGGGCAGTGCAGCAATGCCCGTAACATTCTGGAATGCACTATTCATCGATGACATGCAGAACCCGGTAGAGGTGGCTGCCTTCAGCACCACTCAGATACCGGGAGGGTACATAGTGCCGGGGCAACAGATACAGAGGTGCTTCATCTACCAGGGGCAAATGACTGAACAGCATGTTATCAAAGTCTGCGCAGACTGGGGTCAGGGCGAGGTCGAGGAAAGCAACGAGCAGAACAATTGCCTCGAAGAGACCTGGATACCGGAGCTGCCCGACCTCATTGTCGAAAAAATAGAATGCGGCCCAGGCAACAAGCTGTTGGTGACAGCGAAGAACGCGGGCTCGGCGTTTCTCCCGGCCGGTTGGTCGGCACTGGCAGAGGCGTACTTCGACGGCGACAGGCAGGGCTTCTTCGACCTCAGGTTTCCCACTTCAACGTCGGGAGGGGGTATCGGCGTGCCCGGAGGCAGCTCTATGTATCTCCTTGCCTGGGATATCATGACAACGGTTAATGTAATAGTATATGTTGACTATTTGGACAACATCGATGAGTCCAACGAGCAGAATAACTTTAAGACGGAAACAGTAGAACCCCTTACCACGCCTGAACCTACAGGGACACCCACTTTCACGCCCGTTCCTTCAGCCACGCACACCCCTTTGCCGCCGCCTCCGCCCCCACCTTCCAGCCCCACACCTACCCCTGTTATCATTATCGGTCCGCCAATCATAGTTACACCCTGCTGGTACTCGATTTCAGGCACGATTCACGACTTCAATCACGATGCGGAGACACTCAAAATAGAGATATGTGATGCTGAAACTATCAGCCTCCGTCCGTCGGACCCTTCGATGCCGGTGCTGCCCCCGATAACACAGTGCAAGGAGGACGGAGCCGTCTGGTACGCCGACGTGGTCAGGCAGTTCTACGGAGACCTCCCGAGCCCGGACCTGACGTACACCTTCACCGGTCTCTGCGCGGGGGAATACATCGTAGCGCCTGTCTATCAGTCGAGCGGCGAGCTGTGCCCATGGCACGGCACCTGGGAGTCGGCCAGGGGGCAGGTTGTTCGAATCGAGGACTCCAGCGCCACGGGGTACGACTTTACCTTCGTTCCCGTAGACTCACGGGCGCCCTCGGCCGTAAGCATAAACATAGAGCCGGAAGAGCCGGAACTGAAAGACGACGTTACAGTTACTATACTTGCCTGGGATAACGGGGAGATAGACGCTATCTGGGAGAAGACGGACACTGTATACACCGACGGGTCATCACACCCCGGAACGTGGAACAGCCTGACCGTAACGCCGGGACTGGAAGGCAGTACCGCGGGAGCGGAGTTCTCCATAACCGATGACGATGTGGCGCAGGCTACGGTGAGGGCTATGGTCTGCGACGGCGGCGGCAACAGCCGCAGTGCCATCAGGACTATCATATTCGATACCTGCGGCGATGGTGAACAGAGCTGGGGCGAGACCGGCGTTGACTGCGGCGGCAGGTGCCCGTCACGGTGCATGAGCTGCCTCGGTGACTCGACCATAGGCGCCCTTCCTTCGGCTTACCTCTACGGCTATGGTTCGGACGACCTGGCCTATATAAGAAGCATGGCTGATCAGGCTCTCTACGATTTCGCTACTGAGAACAGTATCGATGTTAGAGACCTTGACACCAGCGATGAATATATCGACGCTGTCTCGTGGTGGGTGGCGCTCAACATGGGATACCGCGGGGACAATATCAACGAGATATGCATGAACGATATACGTGGTGTGGATTATGACCCCGATGACTACGACCACGGGGATTTTCCTCAGCCTGCGCATTATACGCTCAGGTACAGCGGCTGCTCCTGGTGCGACGGGCTCACCTATACGGTTGAGGAGGGTCATGAGGAGGTTACAAAGACCTGGCATGCTGATCCCGACAAGCGGTTCTACGGCGATTGCGAGGACTACGGGATACTTACCGGCGCCCTGCTCCGGTCGCTGGGCGTGAGCCACAGGTGCGTGTTCACCGCCGAGGAGCCGGGGCACTCGTTCAACGTTGTCTACTACCAGGGCAAGTTCAGGGTGCTGGAGCCGCAGGGCGGCGACCCCGGCCGGAAATACTACGGCGTGGAGAACATCTGGAACGACAAGCTGGGAGCTTTCGCCTGCTGCGATTTCGAAAAGGTGAAACCGTGGGAGTATACCATGAATTACCCCGGGTGCGAGGGGCCTGTGGTATCCATCGCCGGCGGAGGCTTCGGAGGAAAGACGCTCTGGCTCGACTGGACCGGCTGGGGTGAGAACGTCAAGCCGGACGTTGCCGATTTCAACGGGGATGGGAAGGATGATATAGCCGCAATGCGTGTTATGGCGTATGGGACCTCCTTCGAGCAAAGGGAGTTCAGGTTCGTCTCCAGCGGCAGCGGTTTCACCAAGGACTTCCCTGAGACAGAAACCGGGGACAGCAACACGGACTTCTTCTATACTGTCGGCATGGACGACAGCGTCATGGCGATACAGGGATTCGATGCTGTGGAGCATGAAGGCAGCAGGGTGCAGAGGTACGGACATGTGGAAAGCCCAACGGCTAATAACTTCGTAACATTCAACAGGAACACGCACCCCATTCAAGATGTCACGGTAACATATAGTGACGAAACGATGCCGGTATTCTCCATTCACGACGGCTGGCTGGGCATAGAGGCTAAGGATACAACGACATACGACCACTGGAGCAAAGTGAACCGGGCGCCGCAGCTTCAATACGTCCCCGGTTCGGATGACTGGACTATCGAGACCAGCCTGAGGCTGTCTGATACAGACCCCTCCTACCATGCTGGCCTCATGGTCTACTTCGCAGAAAACGATATCATCTACTACGGACTTCATAATGGCGGTATGCAGCAACTGCGAATCGAGCGCAGCGGTGATGGGGTCATCGGGGCGTCGCGATACTGGCCGGAAACAGAGGTAATGCTGAAAATAATAAAGACGGGCACGAATTACGTATTCCATTTTAAGGCACCTGATAGCACGTCATGGGGTTCGCTGGCATCGACAACCATAGATGAGGAACCCGTCAAGGTCGGGTTCATATTGAAAACCTGGGTACCTACAGCGATTAAGGCGGAATTCGACCACTTCGGCTACTCCAGCGATACCCTCAACTTCACAGACAACTTCGATGGCGCCCTGCACGACCGCTGGACGATTTATATACCCCGCCAGACGTGGCACGGCTCCTTCTGCGAAGGTAGTGAGATTCCCTTCGTCGGCGACTTCGACGGGGATGGCACAGACGATATAGTAACCTTCATCAGGGAGATCGACGGCGAAGAGGTCGCTGATGTCCGTGTCGCTATGTCTCAGCCGGAGAAGATGGATTTCGGACACAGCCTGCTGTGGCATAGCAACTTCTGTCTGGAAGACGAAATCCCGGGGGTGGGTGACTTCAACGGCGACGGCAGGGACGACATAGTAACCTTCAAGCAGGATACCGGGGAAGTGTTCGTAGCACTTTCCTCGCTATTCAATTTCCAGGGCGACGGATGGCTGTGGGCGAGCGACTTCTGCTATTCCGGTGACACACCGCTGGTCGGCGACTTCAACGGAGACGGGCGGGACGATATAGCGTGCGTATCCGTAGATGACGGACGGTCACGGATATTGGTTGCCCTGTCCAACCCGGCCTCGGTCAGCTACACTTGGCCTGTCGATTGCCATCCCTGCTTGTCGGCGACGCACTATACCAAGGCGTACTGGCCCGATATCTGCCGCTGACATGAATTACAATGAAGATGATGTTTAAACTGATGGGGAAATTACCTGCCGCGGGCTTTGTTGTCCTGTTGCTTTTACCTTCTCTGCCTGGAGCAGGCGCGGCGGGATTCTACGGGGGCGACATTGCCATAGATTCCCTGTCGGCGACGATAGACGTAGCTGACAAGGCGGACATCACTGTTGAGTACGAACTCACCAACAGCGGGGACGGTGCGGAATCGGTAAACCTGACCTACTTCCCTGCGGATGTAGTCGCCCTTATCGATGGAGGCGAGTTGTCGAACCCCGTTGCCTTCGAGAAGGGAGAGACGAAGAACCTGACGCTCTCTTATTCCCTGACCCTGGCGTTGGCTGAATATCAGGCACTCGTGTTTGAGCCCATGCTGCGCTTCGACGATATGGCACACCCGGAGAGGGTGGGGAGCTACGATGTGGAGCTGACACTTCCGCAGGGCGTAGAGAGGCTCGTCTACTCCAGCATGGACTACGACGATACGTCCACTGAGGACGGCAGGCTCGTTCTCATCTGGAGCAAGGAGGACATCTACCAGAGCTCTATCTCCGTTGCCTGGAACACCCTCGACGTGAACCTCGCGGCGGTGAAGACAGCCAGCCCCGAGAGCATCACGGCAGCGGGTGAGCTTGTGGAGGTAGAAATTACTATAGAGAACATGGGGGATGAAGAGGTACAGGATATCACGCTCAGGGACAGCTTCTTCCCCGGAACCTTTGAAGCGGTTGCGCCGCTCGATGAGTTCGAGACGGTTGAGTCGGAGTTAAGCGACCCTCACCTTTACTGGACGAAGGAGATAGACAGCCTGGCAGCCGGCGAGTCGGTGACCTGTACCTACTCGGTGATTGTGACAGCGCTGGGACTGGAAACGCGGCTGGACAACCTCGTTGTCTCGGTGACCGGTATCCCGGTGAGCGTATCGAACGACGTCGTCCTTTATAGTGAGCTCGAAGAGCGGTACGGGCTGCAGGTGTCAGAAGGCGGATTCCCCACCACGGCTGTTATCGTCGTGTTGGTTGTTATTGTCGCGATAATCGCTCTGCTCTATCTGCGCAGGGCAAGAAAGCGGGTATAGCTTCGCACCACCCCATACTCCTGGTTTGACCCTGCCGGCATAACCGGCGGCGACGCCGAGCGCCTTGACAGCGGTTTCGATATCTATATACGTGGGCAGCCCACGCGCCTCCAGTTGCCGCGATGTCTCCTCGACCAGGAAAAGCTTCGTTCCATATACCCAGATAGTCACCGGCTTTGAGACATGCTGCATCAACCGCTCGAACATGTCGGCGAGAGGCTGCATCGGCGCCATCACGCCCGCATAGAGGATTATCGTAGCGCAATCAACACGGGCATCGGCAAGCACCGCCGCCAGTATCTCTTCCTGCGTGGATAGAGGATCGGCTGACGCAGCCAGCACCGGCCCCATGTCAACCGGGTTGCCGCTGTTCCGGGGCAGCAGGCTAATGAGCTTCTCAATCGTTTCGGGAGACAATTCGGTGACATCCAGCCCCGCCTCGACTGCTGCGTCGGCGGCCGCGACGCCGGCACCGCCGCTGTGGCTGATGATGGCGATACGGTTGCCCCGTGGCGGCTCACGGTAGGCGAACACCTTGGGGATGTCCCAGAATTCCTGCCAGGTATCGACCCTGATAGCACCGGCCTGTTTGAAGGCGCTGTCATAGACCCGGTCGTCACCCATGAGCGAGCCGGTGTGGGATGCCGAGGCCCTGGCGCCGGCCTCACTGCGCCCCGTCTTGTATAGCAGCAGTGGCTTGCAGGCTGACGCCCTCCGCGCCGCTTCCATGAACCTCCGTCCGTCCTTCACATCCTCGAGGTGCATTGCGATAACCTTCGTCTCGGGGTCATCCCTCAGGTAGTTCAGCATATCGGCCTCGTTCACGTCGCACTTGTTACCGAAATCGCACATCTTGCTGATGGGATATGCCCGCTCCTCCAGCGGCTGGCACTGCGCGGCAGCGAGCCCGCTCTGGCTGCAGTATGCTATTCCTCCCCTGTGGATGTTCTCATAGCCGATCATGTAGGGGATGGTCAGCAAACCGTTAGCGGTATTGAGCGTGCCTACGGTATTCGGTCCTATGATGCGGATACTGCTACGGCGCGCGATGTCCACCAGGTGCTGTTGCAGTTGGGCTCCCTGCTCGTTCGCCTCGGCGAAGTTCTCGGACACTACGACGGCGGCTTTTACTCCCTTGAGGGCGCACTGCTCGATAATCTCGGGTACCGTCGCCGGGGGTGTGATGACGACTGCTAGTTCGACGGGCGCAGCTACCTCGCTGAGATAAGGGTAGGCTTTAAGGCCCAGTACCTCTTCATATCCGGGGTTGACGGGGTATATACTGCCCTTGAAACCGAAACTGAGCATATTCTTTATTGCCCCGTAGCCGAGCCCTGCCATGTCCTTTAATGAACCGAATACGGCGACGGAGCCGGGTTCGAAAAAGGCGCTGAGGACATCTTTATCTCGTGGCTTCATCTTAGTAGTCTACGACCATAACTGTAATTCTTAAATAGGGGCGACCCAACGGGTCGCCCCTACAGTATGCTCAAAGAGCCGGCGGCTTACTGTCAGACCCTCACCACCATGGTGCCGGCGGCGAGGTCGTGTAAGCCCCGCTTGGTTTTACTAATGGCGATGATGAGGAAGGTGAGGAAAGCGAGTCCAAAGGCTGCTATGTTAGCCCAATGCAGTACGTAAACAAATATGATTATAACAGGCGGATGAACTGCTATCACGCCGGTGGCAAGATAGCTTATATAGCGCAGGAGAGCGGCGACGATACCAACAGGTCTGCCGTCTGTCTTGACAATATATGCCCCCATGAGGACCATGCCCGGTGTTTGCCCGCGCCAGGCCCAGAAGCCCACGAAGTAAAAGAAGCTGAGAGCAATTAATACGTATGAATCAATAGTGGCTCTCGGATTCTTCTCCATAGGTTCAGCGAAGGCGTCTCCGGTTGGGGTTGGGGGAGGAACTGGCGTTGGAGTAAGCGTGGGGGTAGCGGTACTTTCGGGATCCGGCGTTGGCAGCTTATAGAAGTCTGCCCTGATATCGTAGTCATCGTACATGATGATGGTGGTATCGGATGCGGTGAAATCAGCGACTGTATCTATATCGCCCCACCACTGCAGAAAACCGTAGCCCTCGTCTGCCTCTGCCGTTATCCTCGCCTCGGCATCGGTATCGTACCAGTAGGTATCCTCGCCCGGTTCGACGACGATACCGCCGACGGTGCTCCTCGTTTCCAGGGAGGTCACAGGCACGCTAAAGTTGACTATGAGTGCAATTATCGTGGTTACAATGAAGATGATTATTGTATCGACAATAAACGCAACCAGCCTGCGCCCGGCCCCGACGTACTCCGGCTCCCCTTGCTCGTAGTATTCGTCGTAGTACTCATCGTCATAGTAACCCTCGTCGCCTCCCGCCGCGGCTTCCTCCTCATACCGCCCCTTGTCCTCCCTCTCGGATTTCTCCTTGTCATCGAGGGTACTGCCCCAGCCCGTGAGTTGAGGCTGCTCCCCTTTCCCCTCAGAAGAGGATGGACCTACCCAGGCTTTCTTTTCAGGATCCCAGGTATATCCGCTGTTGGACTGGGGTGGGTCGTTACGTTTTTGACTCATTGGAATATTGCTAATAGCTTGATTTACATTGCGCCCATTATATCGGAAAAGCGAGTGGAACGCAACCAGCGGGTCGCTTATTTTCTCATTGCGAGGAGCGCGTCAGAGGCAGGTGACGAAGCAATCTCAGGGGTGGCACTGGACGGGGCGATTGCCGCGCCCGCCTGGGCGACCTCGCAATGGTTGTGAGAGCGTATGTCATTGCGAGGAAACCGCCTATGGTGGGGACTGCTCCGGCTCGGTCAATCCGAGGATAACCACCTCGGAATCGGGGATGGAGCGGTAAACAACCTCCAGGCCTCCGCCGGACTGGAACCCGTGATTGAGGCTGCGGACAGCCAGGGAATCAGCGGGGAATGAGTCGTACTCCGCATCAAGCTCTGCCCATCTTAAAATAGTGGAAGCGTTCTCAAGGTCGGTCTCGGCGAATATCAGGTAGTCGGCGCCATATTTTTCCATAAGCTGTACTGCCTCCTCGGGGTCGGCAGTGAAGTATGCCATGCCCACATCGTGCAGCCTCTGCAGGGTATAGTTATAGTAACCGTTGTCTATCACCGGCCACCGCTGCCCGATATCCAGTATCCAGTAGCCGTAGGTCCAGTTAGTCATGACCACTGCATCTTGGGGGGTGTTCTCGTTGAGATAGGTGCAGGAGTCCTGCCAGTCCTCGGGCGCCGCCAATCTGCCAGAGCCCATATGGTACGTCGCCGAGGTGCAGAGGATTACTAGAAGGCACACCAGCAGCGCCACGCCTGCCTTCTTGAGTTGCTCGAAGCGCTGCTCGACCTGCAAATCCCAGAGGAAAACCAGGCCCAGGCCGGAGAGCAGGCATGCTGCCGGAACGGCGTAGAGCAGGACCCGCTTGGCGAACACGCTCAAGATGAGGAGGCTGAGGAACCAGCAGGTGAAGAAGATGCCGCCCTCGTCGCGCCTGGTCCAGGTGGCGTAAACGCCCGCTGCCATAGGGATGAGGAAGAGATGGTAACCGGCTACGATGTCGGTAGCATCTACTCCCACCATCTCGGCGATGCGTGCTCCTGAGACGAATTCCCCGCTTCCCCCGGCTTGAAGTATCCCGGTCATGGTGCCCAGCTTGGAGAGGAAACCCGGTTCTCCTCCCAGCGCCCCTGCCAGGATAAGGATCTCCCAGAGAATGTTGCCCGCGATGATGACGGCGAACGTGCGCCAGCTCACCTCATGGATGGCGGAGGACAGCCTGCCCACAACGCCTGTAGGCTTAGTCGGCTTTGGCGCAGGCGTTACTGGAGATAGAGCCCTTGTTGTCTCCGTCTCGGCGGGCGGTGGTATTGCTGTCCCGGTTGGAGCAGCCGCAGGCGTTGGCGTATAACCGGGGGTGAAACACCCCACCACGAATCTGACCAGGAAATACGCCGCCAGGATAACCAGCAGCAGCACCCTCCCGGCGAACGCCCACTCCAGTGAAATCATGACCTCGATGAGGAGCACGCCCAGCCCTGCCACCAGCCACCCCACCTCCCTGTCTCCTATCTGGAGCCGCCACCCCCGCGAGAAGTAGAACAGAAAAGCCGCGGTCATTATCAGCAGCATGCTCAGGCTGTCGCGGTCGACATAGCCCGCCCCGCCGATGATGCAGGCATGGTACATGATAGCCCAGGAGAAAGCGGAGAGCAGCCCTACCGTCCGGTTGCATATCCTGGAGACAACCAGGTAGATCACAACGAGGCTTATCACGCCCAGGAGGGGGGGCAGGAACTTGCTCACGAACGCTACCGAATCGGCGCCGATGGCTTTGGAGAGGTAGGCAATGGGATAAGCAAGGCCGCTCTGGAGCGTGTAGATGCTGTCGGCGGGGGCATTGGGGGGCGGGCCCTCGCCGGCAAGGACACGCTGCGCCAGCCAGTGGAAGAAGTAGGAGTCGGCGCCTATCACGTAGTAGTGCCCGTCGTTATTGAGCAGGTGAAAGCAGCGCAGGAAAAAGGCGCATGCCGCCAGACCGGCTACCGCCAGCGCTGTCCACCAGCCTGATGCTCTATCACGCCACTGGCCGAATGACAGCAGTAGCCCCTCGTAAGACATGTCCCAATTCTAGCTTTGAGTTGAGACGGTGTCAACTTCGCTGGCAATGGTGGCGAGAACCATATACCATTGCGAGGAGTCTGCCTCAAGCGGACGACGAAGCAATTTCAGGGGTGCTGTGATAGGTGTTACATAATACGGGGGGGGATTGCCGCGCCCGCCTCTGGCGGACTAGCAATGGTGAGGAGGAGTGCCATGTCGGCTGATAACCGAAAGCTCATAAAAAAGGGCGGCTCCCGCTCAGCGGGAGCCGCATCTCCTCATCTTAGAACCGCTTACCCTCAGCAGCCCTCGCCCCAGTGCTGAGCTACCAGGTTCACATCGAGGACGTTGATATCTCCGTCGTCGTTGACGTCCTCACGTATCCAGCCGGGTGTACCCGAGTCACCCCAGTGCTGACCGATGGGTATCACGTCGAATATATCGATACAGCCGTCCTCGTTAACGTCCCAATCGGGGTAGGGCGTGGGTGTCGGCGTTGGCGTTACCGTAGGCGTCGGCGTCTCTGTCGGTGTAGCCGTTGGAGTTGCCGTCGGGGTTTCTGTGGGCGTAGCCGTAGGTGTCTCGGTTGGCGTGCTGGTAGGAGTCGCTGTCGGCGTAGGTGTTGCCGTTGACGTGGGGGTAGGTGTCAAAGTCGGTGTCTCGGTTGGCGTGCTGGTAGGTGTCTCGGTAGGCGTCGCCGTGGGCGTTGGCGTCTCCGTAGGTGTTGCCGTTGGCGTCTCCGTAGGTGTAGCCGTCGGCGTTTCTGTGGGAGTGGCTGTAGGCGTGCTGGTAGGCGTCGCTGTCGGCGTAGGTGTAGCCGTTGGCGTCTCTGTGGGCGTGCTGGTAGGTGTCTCT
>Ga0209427_10007659_pt1 | contig 12202 bp, 13 predicted proteins | sample DeeMarSWOR136_30_FD_187465 | JGI IMG/M metagenome (GOLD analysis project Ga0209427, IMG submission 187465) | Marine sediment microbial communities from White Oak River estuary, North Carolina - WOR-1-36_30 (SPAdes) (version 2) | ecosystem: Environmental > Aquatic > Marine > Intertidal zone >... | reverse complement strand
CTAAAATTCTATCTCCACCGTTCGTGAATCTACCACTCTGGCATAAACCTCTTTTCTGGAACCTGTATTGATCACCCGCACCATCTCTCCCTTACAACCGTTCTCAGTTACAATACCCTGAGTGGTAATCTTTAAGGCATCAGTTTCGGCAACGATGGTCACCAGGTCACCCCGCTTAACCAAAGGTGGTACCTCTAGGAAACTGAGTCTAAGAGGGACGTGAGGGTCTATCGCTCTCCTCGTTCTCTTCCCGATCACTTCAAGAGGGTCAGTAATCACATTATGGGGGAGTTCAGCGAGATTTTTCTTCTCTAAATGGATATCCTCTTCCGTAATAATGTGATGTCTTTTCAATGGTTGGTTGCTTAGCACTACCTCTTTACTCACATCTATATGAGTAGTAACCCAGAGCCTTTTTTCCTCTCTCCCATTCAGCATAAAAACTAATAGAAGGTTGGTAGTACCAAGATAATCTTCCCTTTTTTGCGGAATGACTTCATAGGTAATTTTCCCTGCACTCAAGGCAATACCTTTTGTATCTGAAACCTTGATAGATACCTGCTGAGGATCCCATGGCATCTTTTTAAGAATGAAGTTCTTTATAATTTCCTTTATATTTTGAGATGAAATCTCAACAGCCTCACTTACTACCTGAATTTTTTCAGGAAGATTTAATATAAGTGCCGCTGAGTCGATATCATTTTGCCTCACCTTTGCCTCAATATAATTGGCACTAATCTCTTTCATCTCACCAGGCGAGGGGGCTTTACAAAGCACGATTGAGTTTAGTGCTTCTACCAGCAGCCTATCTTCTCCTTCAATCACAGAAATCTCGCCTAATCTAATCAGTTTTGAGCTCACTTTAGCTTTCTCCAAGGCCCTGACCGTGGTTACTGCCATAACAGAGGAGTAGTGCCAAAAGGGAAGCAAAAAAACTATTGCTGCAATTAAAGCACATTTTATTCTAGGTACAATCTTCATAACGGTATCACTTTTTCTTAACGTTTAACGTTATTTGCCATCTGAAGCATCTCATCTGCAGTCTGAATAGCCTTACCATTGATCTCGTATGCCCTTTGAGCCAGAATCATATAAACCATTTCTTCCACTACATTGACATTAGACATCTCTAGGTAACCCTGCGAAATGGTACCCAGTCCATCCTCACCTGGCGTTCCAGTAGTTGGAGTTCCAGAGGTCTCTGATTCCATAAACAAACTCTTTCCTATACCTGTTAAACCAGTAGGATTTGCAAATCGAGCCGTCTCAATTTTCCCTATCTCCGAAGGTGTGGTCTCTCCCGCATTCATCACTGTTACCGTTCCGTCTGGGCCAACCGCTAATTGAATGGCATTGGTGGGTACAGTGATCTGAGGTTCAAGCAAATAACCATCTGAGGTCACTATATTCCCATCACCATCAAGTTTGAAAGACCCTGCTCGAGAATATGCTATCTCTCCTTCTGGGGTGGTAATCTGGAAAAACCCTCCTCCATCAATGGCTAAATCTAGTTCATTTCCGGTCTGCTTATAATCCCCCTGGGTAAAGATCTTCCCAACGGCTGCTATTTTGGATCCGAGACCTACTTGGTTTGCAGTAGGAATCTCAGTACCTGATGAAGATGCAGCACCTGCTATCCGCAAGCTTTGATATAACAAATCTTGAAAATCAGCCCTGCTTCTTTTAAAACCGGTAGTATTCACATTCGCGAGATTGTTGGAGATGACATCAATATTGAGTGCCTGTCCTTGCATACCTGATGCAGCCGTCCATAAAGCCCTTAATGACATATTAACCTCCTTTCGTATCCGAAACTACGCTACTACTCCTACATCCCTGGTTGCCCTAGAAGTTGTTTCGTCCAAGGATTGAATAACCTTTTGATAGGACTCATATAACCTTAGAACGTCAATCATCTTTACCATCTCTTTTACTATATTTATATTAGAGAGTTCCAAGACCTTTTGTGTTATCTCACATTCTTCCGCTTTGCGTTCATTTCCTCTTTCAATATTCTCGAAGAGATTATCTCCTACTTTCCTTAATGCTGAGTAATCTTTAAAATCAACCACCTTTAAAGTATCAACCTGTGCTCCGTCTACGGTAACAGCCCCTTCTCTATCAATAGTAATTTCTGTCCCCTTGATCCTGATGCTTTCACCCTTACCTTTTAAAGGACACCCCCCATCGGTTACAAGCTCTCCTTTGTCATTGAGTGAGAAACTGCCCATTCGAGTGTAGAACTCTCCATGAGGGGTATTCACTACAAAAAACCCTGGACCGCTTATAGCAACATCCAGTGGGTTTCCGGTATGCTTCATCTCCCCAGTGGAAAAATCAGTTTTAACACCAGAAAATGTGAGATAGCTCAAATTCATTTTCTGTGCCAGCATGAAGTTCTTCTGAGATGAAGTATCTGCCAGTACAATGGAATAATTCATCTTAGAATAAAGTTCTCTAAAAATCGGCCTATCTTCTTTAAACCCTGCGGTGCTCACATTAGCCAGATTATTAGAAAGGATATCCATTCTCTTCTCTTGCACTATACTGCCAGAGACAGCGGCATAAAGCCCGTAACTCATAGTTTTTTCCTCAATCATTATTTTTTATAGAATTAAAAGCAAAAGATATGCCATGTTTTTTAAGAGGTGAACTATTGCGTAATATCTTGAAATAACTACATAATTTTTTTCATTCCACAGCGTACTGTTAGGAACTACCTCTAAGCTACCTATCCTGGTAGGAATTTTCTTCCCACTTACTGCCTGCTGGAGGGTATAGGATGTAAAACGAAGAATAAGGGGAAAGGCTATGTGGTGTGATTTTGTTCTTGATACCTCTTATTGAGATGATAGATAAAGGCAAATATCTCGGCTACAACTTGATAGACAGCGGGGGGGATCTTTTCATCTAGATTAAGCTGGGAAAGAATCTCCACCAAATCTGGGTCGTCCTTGATGGGGATATGGTATTTCTTGGCTATTGCAATGATCTTTTCTGCAATGACCCCTTGTCCCTTTGCAGTTACAATGGGTGCTTCATGTGTGGGAGGTTCATATTTTAAAGATACCGCTTTTTTAAGTAATTTTATCTCTTTTTCTTTCACAGCTCTCACCTGATGCATGACTTATGATCCATGATGCACGATCCATGATCTATGATTCTGAATAGCTTTTATATATTCTGTACCCTGATCCTTGGCATCTTGATCCTGACTCCTGTTTATCAAACTGTAATATCTAATAGTCTCATTTCAAGGAGAGAAAAGCCCTGAAGAGGAACTTCCTTCCTCATATCCTCCCCATTGCTCACACTACAGTCAATCTTCTCCGCCTTATAATCTAAGGATTCAAGTCGCTGAGAGAGTTCTGATAAGTTACGTTTCACAAAATTAGCAGTCTCCCTATTGCCTACGTGAATTTTACAACTAATCCTCTTTTTAAACAAATGAGTATCAATTCTCAGATTTCCCAAACCTCTCATATTGAGAAGGAGCACAATGTGAAATTCATCCTGCTTCCTTCCCCCTTTTTTGCCTCTTTGATAACCGTTTCGGATATAGAGCTCTGCCGTTTTAATCCCTTCAGGCAAGACAAATGGTATCTGAAACACCAGTTGCTGGTCATTTCTTGCCGTGAGGTAGTTAACCAACTGATGAAGTTCAATACTCTTAATCGATGAATTAACAGTTCTTAACAGGTTTACTACTTTACCCCTCAAAATAATATCTCTATTATCATTCAATCTTCCTGCTGCTTCTTCTAGGTGTTGAGAAAGCTTCAATAACAAACCCTTGAGGTCATTCTCAACGACTTTCGTAAGGTGTTTAGCTAACCTTCCTCCAAGGAACAGAGATTGCTTAAGCTTTGATTCGTAGAGAAGACCAGAGTGCTCTATAAACTGCTTAATATTTTCACTCTCACCAACCTTATCTGCACCAAACGATAGAGAAGAGAGGAAGGAAATTACTTTTCCCAGCACTTCTCTATCAACTACCATTTCTAACAGACGAAGTTCCCTATCAGTCAAAGTTCCTCTAAGATTTTCTATCAGCTCTCCCCAGTGAATTTGCAGAGGTAGATAGGATCTTATCACGGATAGTGCCTTCTGCTCTGGAATCTCTTCCATCATAAGAGTCATTACCACCTGTGGGTGGGTTTGAACTACCCTAACCTTTATCTGCTGTCCGGATTTCAGAGGAATCATACTCTCAGCAACCACTTTGGATCCCATAAAATTGATCAGGAAGGTATGATCGCTGAGAATCCTCACTACCTTTCCCTCTACTAGTTGCCCCTTAGTAAGATTGGCAATAAAGGTAAGTTTCTGAGAAGGAGACAATAAAATATGAAACTGTTTTTTGACTAATGAGTCAACAAATATGTTTTCCACCATTTTGTGGTGAAGCTCCTCAGTCTCTTAAATGGAAAAGTGAATAAAAAGAAAGCAAGAAGAAAGAATCGCACCCCCTCCTTCCTGCTTTCCAATAAATACATATCTCTTGATGATCAATTACTGCCTTTTAAGATTCATAATCAACTCAACTTCTCCTTGCGGCAATCCTACCTTCTGAGCAATTTCTCCTAAAGAAAATCCTTTATCAATTAGGTGGGAAGCCTGCTCATAACAAGTAATACCTGATTTTACTTTGTCGGACTCCTCTCCAGTTTGATTTACCTTAAGAGAAGACCGCAGCTCCTTTTCAAAGTGGTCAACGTATGCTTCAATTGCTGCTCCCTTCCTCTCTATCTTTTCCCAGAGTTTTAGTAACCCTTGATGTTTTTTATCTAAATCCTCAGACTCCGTGACCAAATGGTGCAGAGAATCAATCATTGTTTTTAATTTCTCTTTCTCTAGCCCTCCTTCCTCTCTTTTATTCTTTTCGTGGTAGAGGTAGTAAACAATGATAGCACAGAGTAAAACTTCCATCACCATCTGGAGAATCAACCAAAATTCAATAGTAAAACTGTTCATCTTTTGTCCCCTATTGATAAAATATTTAGACAATGAGATCCAGAATTTTACCTTGGTCCATCTCTACCAGTTTCTCCTTTTTAGGGTTATTCCTGTCTTCCTCCTCTCTACTCGAGTTAGATTTATATTCTTCCTTCTGTTGCCTTTTCCTCTCTTCTTCTCTTATTTTTGTCTCTTCACTCTCTTTGGTATCCTGCACTTCTTTCTTCTTCCGGTCTATCTCTTCTTGGAATTGTAAGGCAAAGTGCTTTTTCCCCACATCTGCGTGCTGTTGCTGGACTTGTTGAACTTTTTCAACAGCTGTTGTTTGAAGCAAAATCTGTTGCATATCAAGAGACCTTAGCACTAAAGAGACCTCCACAATAGTAGACAAAGATTCAATTTCTTAAGAATTTTTCCTTCTAGTATGTTTATCGACATTGTGCTTCAAAACTTTAACCATGAGATTTGCATCACTCACTTGTTAGTGTTTCCGCCTCTTTTATAAGGAATGCGAATGGTGTAAAGATTATCATGAGGTTCACTTCTAATCGTCAATTCAGCATCATAAGGTTTCAACAACTCATGGGCTTGATTCAACCGCCTCTCCCTAGGAGTTAAGGACTGGTGGCCTTGAGGTGCCTTTTTTGTCTCTACTCCTGTATCATGGATTTTAATGTAAATATTGTTCTTATTATACTTACTGGTAATAGTTAGCTCTTTAACTTCTGACTGATCAATGGATTCAATAGCATTCCTAATGATGTTTGTGAAACTTTGAGAAAAATGAAAGTAAACACCATTTATATAAGGAATCGACTCGTCGAGAAAATATCTCTTCTTTATTTCATGCTTAAACTTCATATCTGATTCTAAAAATTGTAGTTCCTCTTTTAACAGATAGCTCAGATTAAGCATCTGTGGAGTTTCCTCTCCCTCTTGTATACCCTTTTGCATCATATTCCTTATGATTTCAGAGAGTTTCATGGCATTGGCCACGATAACCTCAGCGTCCCTTATATTCTTATCTAATTTTGATTCAAAAGAAACTTCTCTCTCTTTTTCTCCCTCTCGATCACCTTCCTTTAGCTTCCTTAACCTTTCCACTAGCATTTCACCCCTCGCCATTACTGCAGAGAGGGGTGTATTTAAGTTATGGGCTATGCCGTGGGAAAGCTCTCCCATAACAGCAAACCTGTAAAGTCTTCCTAATTCCGATTTCATTTTACTCAACTCGTCTAAATTATTCACAACACATATGATTTGTACAGCCTTCCCATCTTCACTTTGTAAAGGGTAAAAATCAACTGCAAAAGGTAACGCTTCCTTTTTTGCATTAAGGCAACTTTGAAAAGACTGTAGTGGCTTCCTCGATTTCATGATCTCCCTTAAAGGACAGCTATACATCATCCCTTCACAAGGATCTTTCCTCTGGTGCAATATTTGGTAACAAAATTTATTGTATATTTCTCCTCCCGGCAGTCCTGTCAACTTGGAAATGAGGGGACTAGCATACAATACTCTATAATCAGAGTTAATAACCATTACCCCCTCTGGTGTTCCACTCACGATAATCTTTAAAATAGGTGCTAATTCATGCATTATTCTATAAGAAAACGGTAATTAAATGCCTCAAGGAAACTACCATTATTGAGATTAAAAGGGGTCTTGATGATTTTATTTCCTGCCATGTTCGTGCAGCACAGGATTGTCAGTTTGCCCGTTAACCAGTCAATGGGTCGAGCGGACAACGGGCACACTGGTCAACAGATTAACTCAATATCACATCATCCCATTGTTCCACTATTCCAATTGGAGCGAAGTCAATAAGCGTGATAATTAAAAGTAGCACACTTACTCCAATTATTAAAGTACTTTCCTCTTTAAGCAATCTTTGTGATTTCCATGACCATTAATATTTCATTACCCTAAAAAACCTACAATCAGTTCCTCTCTTATCGATTTTAACCTCAGCCCGTTGAGCACATTTGGGACAATAGCCAACATATGCCATCTTTTTCTTATTGATATAAACCCGAGTATAGATATTACAACACTCAAAAAAGACTCCAATATATTTCCTTTGTTTTAAAAGGAAATGTACTTCCCCCCCCGCACCTTTTATACTCTGATCCTTTTCACTCATAACTTAAGAATACTCAGAAATCACCTATCGATAAACCCCCAAATCTCAAATCACTACTACATCTTTAAAAAGGACCTTTTTAACACTATCTTCTGCTAAGAGGAGATTGAGTATTGAGATAATCTTTTCAGCCAGAATCTCTTTCCCTTGAGCATTTTCAATATTCTTAGGAGAGCAATTGAATAAGATTTTAAAGATGTTGCTTCTTACCTCTTCAATGCGTTTTGTAATTTTCTTATAAGCGCTCTCATCAGATAACTCTAAGACCAGGGTCAACCTCATAAACTTCTTAGATCTAGCTTTTAGATTCAAGGGTACAAAGAATGGCTTAAGCTCGTACACAGGTTCCTGTAGAACATCAAGAGCTAAACCTTTTCTATCATCAGAAGTAAAATACCTTGTCGAAATTAACACACCTCCACAAATCATGAGTAAAAGAAGCAGCACAGTGAAAATAGTCAAGATGTACTCTCTTTTGCTAGTCCTTTTGTTCTGAAATTTTTCTTTCTGTGTATCGGCTGCATCACCTTTCTCTCCAACGTCCTGAGGGCTTTTCGCTGCATCAATACCTTCTACATCCATTTTAGCATTTGATCTTTTTTTATTCTTTTTCTTTACCTCTTCTTCTCCACTCCCCGCTGCTCCTTCTTTACTTCGCTGCTCTTTCCCTCTGGTCCCCTCCTGAGTAGTTACTTCTTTTTCTTCCCTGTCTTTTCCCTCCTCATTTACCATGAGTAGACCTCGCTGAAATTCTAGAAACCTCTACCTTATTTTATAACTGTTCCACCACTCCCATTTGCTTTATAGTGAGTAGAGTGCTGTTTGTCTTCTATTTCTTTTCCCTAAGGGACTTTAGTAGGACCTTTGCCTCTTTAAAATCCGGATAAATCCTGACAGCCTCTTCACACTCCTTTATTGCATCAGCCACCATCCCTGCTTCCATATAAGTTCTGCCCAAATTATAGTGAATATTCTCATCCTCTGAATCGATCTCTAATGCCTTCTTATGTTCTCTAATAGATGCACGATATTTTCCCTGTTTTCGTAAAGCAATGCCTAATCGATTATAGCTCTCTACGCTCTGAGAATTGACTTCGAGTGACTTTGTGAAGATTTCCTCTGCTTCCTGATTCATCCCACGTTCTAAAAAAGCGCTACCAATTTCAATTCTTCTGCTCTCATTGAGAGGATCTATCCTCATTGCCATAGCGAACGCTTCCTTGGCTTCTCCTACTTTACCTTCTTTCAGAAGTATCTTCCCTAGATTACTTTGGCGTTCTGGATTTCTAGGGCTGATCTTTACCGCTTCCCTCATCGCAGCGATTACCTTCTCTTTTTCACCCTTCTTTTCATAAACTCGAGCTAATCCCTCATGCGCCTTCAAATATTGAGGGCTAAGTTCTAACGCCCTTTTGTAAGACTTTTCCGCCTTGTCTATTTCCCCTTTCTCTTGGTAGACATTTCCTAGGGCATAGTGCACTCTGGGGTTATCAGGATGGCTCTTTAAGGACTTTTCATATTCTTTCAGGGCATTATCTACCATACCTGAGTTTAGATAGACATTACCTAATTTCAGATAGGTCTCTACTTCACTGGGGTTGTTCCTTTTCTCTAAAATCCTTTGAATTTTTTCATCTAACGTTTTGGCTATAAAAGGCTTAATGATATAACCATCCACTTCCGTTTCGGCTGCCTCTGCCACGGTTTCTTCTGCCACTTCCGCAGTGACCATTAAAAAAGGGATGTCCTTGAGGTCACTGTCTAACCTGACTTTACGCAATAAATCAATGCCTGACATGGTGGGCATATTCCAGTCGGCAATCACGAAATCTATGGTATCACTCTTTAATATCTTCCACGCTTCTAATCCATCTCCAGCTTCCGCAGTACGATGGTACCCAAGATGACGAAGCATATTTCTGATCGTCCTTATCATATTGGACATATCATCAATGATTAAAAATTTCATTTCCTTAGTATCTTTCAATGTCTTCATCTCACCTTATAAATGATACATATATTTTCTCAGGTTAGATCGTGTACCTGCCTCAAGGGGAGTAAGAAAATAAATTTACTTCCTTTTCCCTCTTCACTCTCTACCCAGATTTTTCCTTGATGAGCCTTAACTGCCATCTTGCAGAAGGTTAATCCTAATCCTGTACTATGTTTCTTGTCAGCATGACTACTATCCACCTGACTAAATTTTTCGAAAATCCTTTGGTGAAATTCTTGAGGTATTCCTTTTCCATTATCCTTCACTTCCACTCTAAGCTGCTGTGTACTTTGATGATACGTGCTTATGATTTCTACCTTTCCCTCGCGATGGGAATATCCTATGGCATTGGTTAAAAGATTACTGAGAACCCTTTCAATAAGAGAGCGATCTGCTATCCAGGTTGAAATCTTTTCATCAATCACCACCTTTACCTCAACTTCTTTCTGCTTAATCATGGTTTTGTGCTTTTTGATAACTTCTCCAATAACCTCACTTACATCAAACTCCTCACAATGGACTTTTAACTTACTCTCTTCCATCCTTCTGACATCCAACAAATTGAGGATCATTCTGAGAAGATTCTCACTACCTTGAATAGCAGTATCCAAGTACTCCCTATCGTGACTCTCTAATTTCCCATAGCTCAGTAAATCAAGATTGGCCATAATCTCTCCTAGGGGTCCCTTAAGATCATGGATAATCATATTAATTAAGTCCTCCCTCATATGCTCTAAGGCATGGAGTTCTTCGTTTTTTCTTTTGAGTCGCCTCCTTTCCTCCTGCAACTCCTCTCTCAACTGCGCATTCTCAATCAATATTACAATTCTACTTATAAATGCTGAAAGAGTACGCTCATCCTTATTGGTAAATAGCTCTCCATCCCCCTTATCTGTAGCATTGAAAACACCAATGATAGCATCCTTTTCATTCTTTATAGGTATGCAAAGAAAGTTAAGCGTTTTGTATAACGCTTCTTTAGAAGGTTTAAAGCGGGAATCCTCTTTAATGTTTTCCACAAAAAGGGGTTTTCCATTTTTTACTACCCAAACAGAGACGCTCTTTTCATCTTCCATACATCTCTTTACACCTATAAGCTGCTGATTAGTTGCAGCCTTGACAATCAAATCACCCTGCTTATCTCTCAACATAATAGAGCCTCTTTCTGCATTAATCTGTTTAAGAGAGATCATAAGTATTTTCTGCAATTTATCTTCAAGCGAAATATCCTTTGCTGCCAATACGCTAGCGGTTTCTAGCAATGCCTCGTTTTTTGAAAGCAGATCAGCGTATTTTAAAGCATTTCTGATGGAAAAGATGATATCCTCCCTTCCCCAGGTTTTGTCTAAAAACCAATAAATCTCATTCTCATTAACAATTGATAGCTCCCCATGAGCTTCCTTCTGATCGGTTAAGATGATATGAATGAGAGGAGAGTATGATTTCCCTGCTCTTTTTAAAAGTTTCTCTGCAGGGATTTCTCTCATCGCGTGATCTGAAATGATGAGGTCAACAGAGTCTCCTTGCAGTTTTTCCACAGCTTCCTTCCTACTTATAGCAGTCAGGATGCCATAGCCCTCCTCGTTTAAAATCTCTGATAAACCTCTGACAACATCCTGAGGAGTAGCAACAATCAAGATGGTATATTTTTTCATCATGCCTCTCCTCCACATGAGTGAGCATTAAGTATTAGTGGTCAGCTTTCAGCTAAGCAGTTGTTGATTTATGCACACTGATGATTGATAGATTAGGTATATTTAACACCTTTATAATCTGTGTTTACCCCCTTAGATGGGTTTGAAATTTTATCTATCAGGGCAAAATGTCTAAATTTATTTAATCTTATAAAGACCTAAAGCTCATTCTAATGCGGTGAATCTTCGTCCAAAACTATGCTATGAACTTATGAAAGTCAGGCTATCTATTTCTCAAATTCTTAATTCTTACCCGCAATCTCAGTACGGCTTTGGTATGGATTTGTGAAACCCTTGACTCTGTGAGATCAAGCACCTTGCCAATTTCCTTCATGGTAAGTTCATCGTAATAGTAGAGGGAAATTACCTGTTTTTCCTTTTCTGGTAAATCATCAATAGCCTTGGCAATGGCATCCTTAACTTCGCTTAATCCCAGGATGCCAAAGGCATTAGCAGACTTAGGATCCTCTAAGCAACTCACTATGTTTCTTCTCTTTTCATCACGATCTACTAAGCCATTCAGGCTGATCAGTGGGACACCTGCCGCTTGTTTGATTAACTCATAAAATTCTTCTATCTTCAAACCTAACTGTTCAGCAATCTCCTCGTCTCGAGCGGGTCTTCCCAACTTCTGTTCCAGTTCATGGTAAGCATCCATTAGCCTATTAATAACCTTGCGGATAGATCTGGGGATCCAATCCATTGCCCTCAATTCATCAAGGATTGCACCTTTGATCCGAATCTCTGCATAAGTCTTGAACTTAACCTCCTTGGAGGGATCAAATTTCTCTATAGCGTCGATTAATCCCAGGATGCCAGAGTTGATGAGATCATCAACTTCGATCTGGGGTGGCAACCGCATTGCGATTCGATGAGCGATGTACTTGACCAAAGGTGCATACTCCATGATTAAACGATCTCTTTCAGTGAAATCTGCTTTAGAATCGCTTTCTGTTATTTGATTGTATAACCCTTTCATCCTTCTTCCCCTTAGGTTTAAAATTTAATAAGCTGAATTTTAAGAAACCTCCAAAGGAAACGCTTCGGTAGTCCCTAGAATTTGACTCCAAAAAAATCGGATGTTTCCCCTAGAACTCATATTGGGCTGATTTTCACAAACTTTTTTAGCCAGATCGTAAAAACATTTACTTGCAGGAGAGTCAGGGTAAAGTTCGATAAGGGCTTTCTGCTGCCTCACTGCCCTTATTATGTGTTCATCCTGTGGGATGTATCCCCAATAATCAATGGAAAGATTGAGAAATTTTTGTGCCACTAAACTCAAATTGTGGAAGACTTCTTTAGCCTCCTCAGCACTCTTTACCGAATTGATTAAAAGTTTAAAATGATTCTCCGAATACTTTAAAAATAAAACTTTCATCATAGCATAGGCATCAGTGATGGATGTGGGCTCCGGTG
>Ga0209427_10007657_pt1 | contig 12209 bp, 12 predicted proteins | sample DeeMarSWOR136_30_FD_187465 | JGI IMG/M metagenome (GOLD analysis project Ga0209427, IMG submission 187465) | Marine sediment microbial communities from White Oak River estuary, North Carolina - WOR-1-36_30 (SPAdes) (version 2) | ecosystem: Environmental > Aquatic > Marine > Intertidal zone >... | reverse complement strand
AAGAGGTCACCGATTGCCCCCGAATCAAGACCCTAGCTGAGTTGGTGCAGCACCTGTAAAGACCCCTATTTTCAAGCCAGAGCTACCTTCGTTGCCACCAGCCCAGACGATGCCTAAAGCCGCGATGGAATCGCCCTTTCTTCTGGAGGAGCACCTCGGGGGCATGGTCTTCAAGCTCCGCTCACTGACTGCGTTGCTCCAAAATCCTCTTGAGATTCTCGCCTTCCTCAGCCATATGTCGCCCCAAACCTTCAAGCTGACGCGAGAAGAATGTCCGCATGATCCTATCTATCAGCTTCCCGAGCAATGGAATTTTGGTACCCATGTGCATCTCCGCCGTAAACAGTGTACTGGTCCCTCTTGGCTCTATGATGAAAACTCCTTTTGTGCCTAAGAAAGTCTTGTACTCTATCCGAGAATTTGGTTTGATCCTCGTAATAAGTAATTTAAGCTTGTGCAGCTCTCCATGAAGGTATTCTTCAACATAAATAATCGATTTTTCTCTCAAAGGACCAGGGGTTAGGTAACGGCATTCCACATGATCAGGATGCCAGGCATGAAAATTCTCCCTAAAGCTAAGAAAGAATTCCATAATTTCTTCCGGAGATGCCTCAATTTCGATGGCGTCCTTTAGCGTTACCATTTTCTGTAGTACCTCCCATTGAGTAAGACTTGTATGTGAATGATGCCCTTCTACAAAGGTTGGTTTGCGGCTTTAGTGCTTTTGTGGGCACGCAACTCGCAGAGGCTATTCGTGATTACCATATTCGCTCTTTCTCGCCCTTACTATAGCTAGTATCTGGAAGATTGAACAAACGGAGTTATTGGCATTTCTTGGGCCAAAGTCAGGTTTCAGCCACCTGATGACCCGGTTGCTCGAATATGAAAGTGCAGGACTCCCTGCCGTAAGCTATGGTATTTTCCCAGGAATTTCCTCTGTGGAAATTTAGGTCTGGAAAAGCTGCCGGAAAGAACTCGCGGTCGACCTCGCAAAAGAGCTTGGTCAGCTCCGGCGTTCCCGCCTGGGTGAAGAAATCACGGAATACACATCTTGTAATTGCGAAGTGGCATACGTTTTCACTACGCTCGACGTATTCACGCTTGTTGAACTGTGGTGCTCCCTTCCTATCCATAAGGTTATGAAAAGCCATGAGTCGACCCATTGGTGTTTCTGCTAGATTTCCAAGCGATCTCATGTGTGTCCACTGCTCATTGCAGCCTACAGGCACCAATATACGTCGCATTGCATCAAAGGCTTCCTGTTTGTCCATTCTATCCACAAGCTCTAGATAAATGGCCGATGCGAGTGAAAAGCGCTTAACGAAATCTGACTCTCCACTCTTCTCCCCTGCCCATTGGGTGGAAGCAAATATGGCCATTCTCCTGGCCATACATTTCAACACAAGGAAAGGCCATGTCCATCCTATTGCATCGCTAAGCACGTCTCTAACGGTCTTTAATTCTCTAATCTTCACGTTATGCTCCTTTCATCACCATATAATTCCTTAGAATCTGACTTTTTCCATTGCCGGGATATCACGCCTATTGTCGAATCCTCAGCAGCTATGGCACTGTGTCGTGGCGGCATGAATCTAAGTGCCACTGTAGCCCCAACTGCCCTCAGTCCAAGGACAAATGGCGCCATTGCTTCCTTCTCTTCGCGCCCGGTTTGTGACTCTGTAGCCGCCTTACAACGGTGTACGCAGCGCACAGCGAAGCAACACTACCAGCTGAGGCGCCTCCAATTGTGCCTATGGTACTCGAGTCCATCTATTTTCCACCTTTACAGGATTAGGTTCAGCAGCCCGCCCACGCCGAGCGATGCGACTAGCATGATGGCCGTAGCTCCAAGTAACCCCCTGAAACCCAGTTCCCTGCCCAGAACTACGAAACTAGCAATGCAGGGGAAGAACATAGCCAGCACTACGCTCCCTATCACCAGCTGGTTTGCAGTTAGGCCAAGGGTTCCAAGCATACCCACAGCCATGTCCTTACGCAGAAAGCCGATGACCAGAGCTGCGCCTGCCGCGCTGGGAAGGCCAAAAAGGCCGCTCACCACTGGCGCAGCCAGATCGGCAATATAGTCAAATACGTTCAGAGCGTAGAGAATGGTGATGGCGAGGATGCCTAGCAAGACTATGGGGACGGCTTCTCTCAGGAAGCCGAGAATTCTCATCCAGAGCTTTGAGGCCAGAGTACGCAATGGAGGCCAGCGATAGGGTGGTATCTCAATCAGGAGCTCAGGTGTGAAACCCTTGACGGTCAGATTCAAGACCAATCCCAATGCAACCCAGACCACAAATAAGGTGCCATAAACCATGACCACATATTGTAATCCCTCTCCTCCAACCAGTCCGATGACCATTGCCTGAAGGGCAGCGCATGGGACCCCAATGGAGATGAGGGTAGCTACGATGAATCTCTCCCTTCTGCTTTCTAGAATGCGGGTGGCCAGTATTCCCGGTACGTTGCATCCCAGGCCAAGAAGTGTCGGAATGATGGCATATCCGTGGATTCCCATGCGGTGCATCACATTATCAAGGAGCACCGCCACCCGGGGTAGGTATCCAAAGTCCTCTAGGAAACCCAGCACTAGATAGAAGGCGACTACATAGGGGAGAACAGCCCCAAAGGGTATGAACAGCCCTGTCGTCAGAATGCCAAAGGATTGCCCGAAGTCTATCTCCCCTTCGATAAGCTGGCCCACAAGCACGTCGTGCAGGAAGCCAGACGATCCCAGGGCATCGCTCAGCCTCATCACCACGGGAGCCCAGTAGTTCTCAAAGAGGGGCTCAAACACATAGCCGATTAGGCTTTCTCCGATGAAGCGGATTATCACAAATGAAGCAAACAGCACCAGAGCAGCGATGAGCATTCCTGGGAAGGGCTTAACCGAGGCGTCGCTGAAGTACTCAAGCCAAGTGTGATGTCGGTGAGTTACCGTCTGAACCTGCTCCACGACTCTGCCCACGGTTGCCCAGCGTTCATCGTGTGTTTGAATGGGTGCCGAGGGTGATGCCGCTTCAGGGATGCGGTTCACCAATTCCTTCATCCCCTCTCCAGTGACTGCCACCGTGGGCACGACGGGCACGCCCAAAAGCTCCTCCAATTCCTTGGCATCGATGTGTATTCCTCTATGGGCAGTATCATCCCACATGTTGAGGGCGACCACCATCGGACTCCGTCTTTCCAGCAACTGCAGGGTCAAAAACAGATTCCTCTCCAGGTTGGTGGCATCCACAACATTAATCACCAGGTCACCGTCCTGGAGCATTTCGGTAGCTACCTGTTCTGCCTTTGAGGTGGGGTCCAAGGTATAGGTGCCGGGGACATCTATGACCTCTGCTTTGTCTTCTCCTAGCTTCAGATAGCCCTTGGTGAACTCCACTGTGGTGCCAGGGTAATTGGATGCGATGACTCTTACGCCCGTCAATCGGGAAAAAAAGACGCTCTTACCTACATTGGGATTGCCCACAAGCAGTATCTTCATTCTGTTAGCTTAATCTACTTCCACTATTATCCTTCTAGCCATGCCGAAGCCAAGAGCCATCTCAGCTCTATCTACTTGAATAATTACCGGTCCCCGCATGAAGATAGAACTAAGCTTGGTTATCCTCTTGCCTGGTCTGACGCCCATAGCACTGAGACGATTGACAAAGCCATACCCACCTCTGATCTCAGCCACTATGCCACTCTGCCCAGCGACCATTTGGGTTAGGCTTATTTGCCTTTCATCAGACATATACGACTTCCCTTCTTCTAGCCTTATCTACCTTAAAGGAATGTTAGCCTTGTCTAATTTCATTGCTCAAAATTTTTTCTCGCTAGTCTCCTATTTGGTTGACGGCCCCCTTGGGCATTCTCCAGGGAGCTCACCATGCTCCAGATAATAGCTGTAATTTCTCAGCCAGAGCGGCTCATCTTCAGGGCAAGCCTCTACGAACTCGAGGAAGTTTGCCAATCTCTCGAGAGTCACCGCGCTGATCGAGTGCTCCATGTGACAGGCGTCTTCTCGAGCTGCCTCAGGGTCGATATTGAGTATGTCAGTCAAGAAACGGCGCAGCACATCATGGCGATGGATTACGTCCTGGGCAACTTCGTCACCTTTGGCAGTAAGCTCGACATACCCGTACGGCTGATGCTCGACGAGTCCGTCATCGGAAAGTTTTCTTAGTGCAGCAGTGACGCTGGGCATCTTCACTCCTAGCGCCTGGCTAATTTGCTTCACTCTCACCGCTTCCCCTCCCTCATGGAGCACGGCTACCGCCTCAAGATAATCTTCCATGCTAGCAGTCTGTTCTCTGACCATTACTCCCCCTAATGTTAGACATCTCTAACATTTTAACAAACACTTCATCTTCTGTCAAGCCTAGGGTTTTTTGCCCTTAATCCGTGGACACTGTTCTGCCTCCCGTCTCTCCACGGCGAGTCTCCAACACGGTTTTGCCCAAATCCCTCTCCCTTGGCGGGCATAATTGCTAACTTTGTGGAGCCACTAGACTGCTGGTCTTCTTCACCTGTGCTAGCCGCCAACCGTGGGCTTCAGCCCGCAAGTGGGGTGGACGGCATGAATGCCACCGTTGGCTGCTTCGCTATGTGAGAGCCCCCGCCTTGAAGGACGGGGTCTCTTGGGGATCCCTTCGACGGGGCCAGTCCAGGGACGCAAGACACGCAACAAGCAGAGCGGACGTGACGCTTGGCCGGATCACATCGTCTGTCAGTAAGTTAGCGCTCATGCTCTTGAAGGGAAAGGGAGTCTGCTTCTCATTTCTACGGTGGAGGTAACAACGTTTGTCATAAAATTATGAAGCTTGGAAGGGTTTCAGTGAAAACAAGGTAATTGCAAGTAGGGGGTCAAAGGGTAATCAACTGGTAGTCCAAACTCCCGAGCTCTAATCTCTGAGCTACTGCAAGCTGGACTAAGCTATCTACTTGGTGAAGTTTACCCATTCTATCGGGGGGTGCTAGGGGCGCGGGGGTAAGTAGGACGGGAGCCCGGTCTATTAGGTCTAAAGAGGCTTTATCAATGGCTACAGGGTCTAGAGAAGCAAGGATTCCAATGTCTGGCACTATGGCATTGCCTGCGGGGGCAGCACAGTCGCATTGAGGTGTTACATCCTGGACAAAGTTTATGAACCCCATCTTCCCTCTGAATCTGTCCATTACCGCAGAGGCAGCGTGAGCCAGGTATACCTGAAATTGTTCCTTGTTACTCCTTTCCCAAAACAAAGCACCAGAGGGACACTCAAAAAGGCAAGTGCTACAGTAGATACACTTCTCTAAATCTCGCCTTGCCTTTCCCTGTTGCATAGTTATAGCCTCTGATGGACATACCTTAATACAAGCTTCGCACCCATTGCACTTGGACTCATCCAGCAAAGGGGGATTCATCCTGTGTTGTTCCTTTTTAGCCTTCTTGGTCACGCAGCCCATGCCGAGGTTTTTTACTGCCCCGCCAAAGCCAGTAATCATATGACCTTTCACATGGGACAAAAGGAGTAGAAAATCCGCCTGGTAAATCTTGGCGGCAATTTCAACCTCCTTTAGTTTGCAGCCTTTGACAACACTTTCTACAGGAATGGGAATACCCTCGTCCCCGTCCCCGTCGGCTATCACTACAGGTGCCCCAACACTTTCCTTAACGAAGCCATTGAAGGCGGCTGTTGATAAGTATTTGCTTTGAGTGTCTCTCCCTCCAGGATATAAAGCTGTAGTATCGGTGACAAAAGGCTTGCCGCCCGCTTTCTTAATTAGATCGACTACCTGGCGCACAAAGGCAGGTCTGATATAGGTTGTATTCCCCAACTCCCCCATGTGTAGCTTCACAGCTACTGAGCCACCTTCGGGTATAAGCTTCAGGATTTCTGATTTTGTACAGAGGCTCTCCACCCCTGAGAGAATATCTTCCCCCTTTGAATACTCGAAAAAGAACACCTTTGACATGATCACCTTTGTCCTAGGTGTAGGCGAGGGGTTTATCCCCTCCCAACATTCGGGAGACCACAAGGGTCTCCACCTACCTACCCTAGTCCCCGGGAGGAATGGTTACCTTTTTCCATTTCCTTTGGGCTTCAGCGTAAACTTGGCTTATAGGCACCTGGTAGGCTTTGGCCGCCTTCTTACAGTCCTCCTGTCAAATTGAAGGCTCTAGCAAAGCTCCCCGGCAAAATTATAAGGCAAAGAGGATGAGAGGCACAAATTAGACATTTATCCCTAAATCTGCGATTTTCTGTGACAACGCAAGGGTTTTGAATAGTTACCAAGAGCAAAAAGCCTACTGCCTCCTTGATCCATAGGCACACGTTCAAGGGTGAGACCTTTGAAGTAGCCTCTCATAGTTGGCTGCAAAACTCTTTATGGATCTCCTCCCCTAGTGGGAGGAGATCAAGGGAAGGGGGAGATTCATCCTCACCCTGCCCTCTCCTGTTGAGGGAGAGAGATTGGGGTAAAAACATGTAGGGGACCATAAAACAGAATCCACGAACTGAGGTGCCTAGCCTCCTATTGACAGCCATTAGAGGGGAATATAGTCTATTATCGTACGACGAGCCCAGCTTATGGCTTCGGGAAAGGAGAGTGGATGATAAGGAGCTTTAAGGGTAAGAAACCCAAGATAGCTGAATCAGCCTTCATCAGCGAATCAGCCTATATCATAGGAGATGTGGAGATTGGGGAGAACTCCAGTGTTTGGCATGGAGCAGTGGTTAGAGGTGATTTAGGTGAGGGGCAAATTGGAGCTGGTATGAAAATCGGTCACAACACTCATATTGAGGACAATGCTGTGGTGCATTCCGCAAAGGTAGTCGGCAATAATGTGGTGATCGGGCACGGTGCTGTAGTAGAGGCATTCAAGGTCGGGGATAATGTGCTAATTGGCAACAATGCCACCCTTATGGCGACTTCTGAGGTAGGCAGCTTTTGCATTGTTGCCTCTGGTGCCGTTGTTCTGCCAGGAGTGAGTGTACCTGACCGGTCTTTTGTGATAGGGGTACCGGCGAAAGTCAAGGGGGGAATCTCAGCGGAGCAAATAGAACATATGAAAGTCACTCGCTCTTTAATGGGTGCCCTGACGGAAGAGTACAAGAAAGAAGTATTCTAGGAAGGCCTAAGGTCTTTCGGCGGTCTTTTATATATCCAGATTTCTCACATTCTTGGCGTGGGCTTGGATGAAGGCTCTGCGGGGAGGAACCTGCTCTCCCATTAGCATATGGAAGACGTCATCGGCTTTTGCGGCATCCTCTATTTCCACCCTTTGCATTGTCCTGGTGCTGGGGTTCATGGTGGTCTGCCACAATTGCTCTGGGTTCATCTCTCCTAGCCCCTTGTATCGCTGTATCTCTACCTTCTTGTTTTTCAGCCTTTGAAGCAAATCCTCTTTCTCTTTTTCCGAATAAAGCCAGTATTGCTCTTTACCTGCCTGGACGCGGTATAGTGGTGGCTGAGCGATAAACAGGTGTCCCTCATCAATTAGCTCTGGCATGTTGCGGAAGAAGAAGGTGAGCAGCAAGGTGCGGATATGGGAGCCGTCAACATCAGCATCTGTCATGATAATCACTCGATGGTAGCGTAGCCTTGAGAGGTCGAGCTGATCGTTTATTCCAGTGGCTAAGGTAGTAATTAAGGCGCGGATCTCCTCATGAGCCAGCATCTTGTCTGCGGAAGCTTTCTCTACATTGAGGATCTTGCCTCTCAGGGGCAGTATTGCTTGGAAGCGGCGGTCTCTCCCTTGTTTTGCTGAGCCGCCAGCAGAATCTCCTTCTACTAGGAAGAGTTCGCAGCGAGAGGGCTCTTTCTCCGAGCACTCAGCTAACTTGCCGGGTAAAGTGATAGCCTGTGACTCTCCTTTTCGGAAAATTAGCTCCCTTGCTCTGCGCGCTGCTTCTCTTGCCTTAGCTACAGTGAGACACTTCTCGATGATTTTCCTTGCTTCGTTGGGATGTTGTTCAAGGTAGAAGGATAGCTGCTCAGCTACTACTGATTCCACCTGGCCCTTTACTTCGGGGTTACCTAGTTTAGCCTTTATCTGTCCTTCAAACTGGGGCTCGTTGAGTTTTACACTGACGATGGCTGTTAACCCACCTCTTACATCCTCGCCAAGGAGACTTAGCTCATTATTCTTATTCAATTTCGCTTTATTAATGTAATCGTTAAGCACACGGGTTAAGGCTGAGCGAAATCCGGTGAGGTGGCTCCCACCGTCTGCGGTATTGACACAATTGGCAAAAGTGAGGACAAATTCATTGTAGCTATCATTATATTGCAGAGCTACATCTACTATTGTCCCTTCCACCTCCTTGGACATACAGATGGCTTTAGGGTGAAGGATCGTCCTATTCCTATTGAGATAGTGAACAAAGCTAGCTATTCCCCCTTCGAAGTAGAAGGCTGCCTCTTGGTTGCTCCTTTCATCGTGGAGGTTTAGCTCTACTCTGGGTACCAGATAGGCTAGTTCACGGAAACGCTGGGTCAGAAGGTTAAAATCGTAGTCGAGGCTGCCAAAGATTTGCTTGTCCGGGAGGAAAGTGGCGATTGTGCCACTACCATCAGCTTCGCCCGTGGTCTCTATTTCACCTTTTGGGGTGCCGTGGCGATATTCTTGGGAGTAGATTTTGTTATCACGCTTGCTTTCGATTCTTAGCCAAGAGGAGAGGGCATTTACCACCGATGCCCCTACGCCGTGCAACCCACCGGAAACAGTGTAGCTTCTGCCACCGAATTTTGCCCCAGCGTGGAGCATGGTCATTACGGTCTCCAGCGCTGAGATTCCACTAGTTGGGTGGGTTTCTACCGGGATGCCCCGCCCGTTATCCTCTACCTTGACCTTGCCATCCCTATACAGGGTTAAGTCAATCCGATCACACCAACCAGCTATTGCCTCGTCAATGCTATTGTAGACGATTTCAAGGATGAGATGGTGAAGACCCCGCTGGTCTGTGCCTCCGATGTACATCCCGGGGCGACGGCGAACTGCCTCCAGCCCCTTCAGGACTTGAATGTCCTGAGCAGTATAATTGGTCTCCACTCTTAGGGGCAAATCCTCTCTTACTTTGGCTTCTCTATTATATCATATTTCTAGTGGATAAGCTATAGGTGAGGGTGCCCTGTTTTGTCTAAATTCTCCGCCCAACCTCAGCCCCCTCTCGTATTGCCTCTAGCCCCTTACGAGGCTGAGCAGCATCGCCAATAACATACACCTCTTTCACACTGGCTCCGATCTCCTTTGCTAGCTCATTTCTAGGCTTAACGCCAGTAGCCAACACTATGGTATCGAAGCCTTCCCAGGTCTCTTCAGCTCCGTTCCTGGTTATGACTACCCCTTGCCTGCAAATTTCCTCGATCTCGGTAGAGGTAAATACCTTTACTTTTTGCTCTCTTAGCCTGTGCATTAAATGCCATCGAATTGATGCTCCCATATCTGCCCCGGCACGCTTCAGTTGCTCAACTACCACTACCTCTTTTCCCTGCTGCGCTAGAAAGTCTGCTGTCTCTAGCCCTGTGATGCCTCCCCCGATCACCAGCACCCGATGACCAACGCCGCGCCCTCTCAAGACATCCCAGGCCGTAACCACCTCTTCACGCTCTGCACCGGGGATAGGAGGTACTAGCGGTATCGCCCCGGTAGCCACCACCACCACATCGGGCTTTAGCTCTTCCAGCACCGTCGAGGTAACCCTCTTGCCCAGTTCTAGTCTTACTCCCAGTTTCTCTAGTTCCCAGGATAAATAGTCTATGAACTTCATATACTCCTGCTTGTGGGGAGGAGCGGCCGCCAATATCCATTGCCCGCCAATTTCTCCATTTTCTTCGTAAAGACTGACCTGATGACCTCTCAAAGCAGCCACCCTGGCTGTCTCCAGACCTGCTGGACCGCCACCGATTACCAGCACCCTTTTTGGGTGAGAGACCGGCACGATTTGCATCTCCCTTTCCCTCCCCGCTTCGGGGTTAACCGTGCAAGTGATAGGGTCGGGAGCTATATCGATGCAAACATTGCAGGCGATGCAATTTCTGATTTCCTTAAATTCCCTCCTAGAGAGCTTATTCGGCAGTTCAGGATCAGCTAGCAATCCCCTGCCTATGGCTATTAGATCAGCTTTCCCTGAAGCCAGTGTCTCTTCTGCCAGCCAGGGGTCGTTCATCCGACCAGCAACCGCTACTGGAATATTAACTACCTTCTTCACCCCCTCAGCCAAGGGAACATTGCAGCCATAGGGAGTATCATAGGGGGGGACAATAACAGGGTAGGAGCCATACATCCCTGCTGAAACGCTGATGAGATCCAGTCCTGCCTTCTCCAGCAGCCGGGCAGTAGCCTTAGCCTCTTCCATCATAAGCCCCCCGGGTACAAAGTCAGCGCCGTTTATTCGACAGCTTATAGGAAAATCATCCCCTAGCTTCTCTCGGATGCGCCGTATAATCTTGACCACAAATCTTGCCCTGCTTCCCACGTCACCACCGTATTCATCGCTTCGCACATTTGTGTTAGGGGAAAGGAACCCGCTTAGCAAATAGCCGTGGGCAGCATGGAGCTCTACCAAATCGAAGCTAGCATCCCTGGCCCTTCGAGCTGCTTCGCCAAATCTCTCTACTAGGTTCTCGATCTCATCTCGCGATAATTCCCTGGGCACTTCCTCATGCGGCGACCAGGGAATAGGAGAAGCTGCCACTGGCCTATATCCGACTATACCTTCCCCTTGCCGGCCTAGATGCATCAATTGAATGCCCATTAAGGCGCCATTGGCATGCACAACTTCAGTTAGCTCTCTCAGCCCAGTAATAAAGCTATCCTCGTAGAGCCCCAATTGAATCGGTGATGCCATGGTGACGTCAACGATCCCTGGCGTTAGCACTATTAAACCAACGCCTCCTTTGGCACGAGCAGCGTAGTAGTCCTTGACAGGCTCACTGACCATGCCATCCACAGCTAAGCGATCTACTATAGGTGGCATAATTATCCGGTTTTTTAGTTCAATGCTGCCAACCTTTATCGGCGTGAATAGATGATGGAGCACTTTTCTATCTGTCATGCTAGTCCTTTCTTTCCTTCATAGTGATGCAGACCTTCAGGTCTGCCTTTGGGCAGGTCTAAAGACCTGCACTACCCTCTTTCATAGTAGTGAAAGCGTGCCGGAAGAAGGTTGATACCTTGTCGGCAACCTTCCCCTCATATCCCCACCAGAAGTGGTCAGCCCCAGGGATAACCTCATATTGGCTCGGCTGAGGCAATCCGTTAGCCAACCTCTGAACCTCCTGGGGAGAAACAAAGTAATCCTTATCGCCGCAGAGGAAAAGCTTGGGTTTAACATAACTCTTCAACTGCTCCCAATCTGAAGCTGACGGGAAAGGGGAAACGAGGGCTAATACTTTAACCTGTTCCCTATGGAGCGCTACTGGCAGGGCTACCATTGCCCCAAAGGAGTAACCTGCCAGACCTATCTTGCTGGGGTTGACCTGGCTCACTGAGGCTAAAAAGTCAAGGGCAGAAATCGCATCCTCCTGCTCACCAATACCATCAGCGAAATCCCCTTCGCTTTGGCCTACACCGCGGAAGTTGAACGTGAGAGCTGCTACGGATGCTTCAGCCAAGGCATGGCATATGGCCAGGACAACATTGTTGTACATGTCCCCGCCGTAGAGGGGGTGGGGATGGCACACCGCTACTGCGGGGAAAGAGCCTTCTCCTGCTGGCAGGTGCAGTATCCCTTCCAGCTCCAGACCGGCTCCAGAGAACCTTAAATACTCCTGGGTTACTTTTTCTCCTTCCACCACTCCTTAAGTCGTGCCTTAACCTCCTCCTCATAGCCTTGGTCGCCAGGAGTGTAGTAGCGTTTGCCTTGGAGGGTGCTAGGCAGGTTCTGCTGCTCTACAAAGTGCCCTGGATAATCATGGGCATACTTGTACCCTTTGCCATATCCTGTGGCCCGCATTAGGGGGGTTACCGGGTTTCTCAGGTGCAGGGGCACTGGCTCGTTGCGGGTCTGCTGCACATCCTGCTGCACCCGGGAGTAGGCCAGGTATAACGAATTGCTTTTGGGGGCCGTGGCCAGGTAGACGGCTGCTTCAGCCAAAGCCAGATTGCCTTCAGGCATGCCGACAAAGTGGACTGCCTGCTGAGCGGCTACGGCCACCGTCAGTGCCTGAGGGTCTGCCATGCCTACATCCTCGGAGGCAAAGCGCACCAACCGTCGGGCGACATATAAGGGGTCCTC
>Ga0209427_10007656_pt1 | contig 12209 bp, 8 predicted proteins | sample DeeMarSWOR136_30_FD_187465 | JGI IMG/M metagenome (GOLD analysis project Ga0209427, IMG submission 187465) | Marine sediment microbial communities from White Oak River estuary, North Carolina - WOR-1-36_30 (SPAdes) (version 2) | ecosystem: Environmental > Aquatic > Marine > Intertidal zone >... | reverse complement strand
ATTTTTGATTTGTTCCAATACTTCTAATCTTTTTTCACGCTCTTCTATTAATCCTTCAATTCCTGAGATTAATTCCGAAAATAACTGTGCTTCTTCTTCTCTCCCCAAGTTCAAAAGAAGATCTCTTCCCTGTTTAAATTGCTCTTGTGCTTCCAAATATGCACCTTGAACAAATAGATCTTCCCCTGAATATTTAATTTCCTTAATGCGAATTTCTAATTCTTTCTCATCAGTTAATTCTCTTCCAGTCAAAAATTGGTCTTCTTTACCCTTAGGTGGTAATCTTTGAATTTTTTTTGCTTGAAGGGCAAGTTGTGAACTTGAAAGCTTATTAATATGGGATGCAATAATTTTAAAGGGTATTTTTTCACGTGTTGGAGTAATTTCCTTTTTTAACTTTTTTCTCACGATAACTATAGTTGTTACAGAACCAATAACACTGACTAGTATGATCACTATTATAATTAAAGTGTTATCCCCAGGAGTACCATTCTCAATTGAAATCATAGTGAAAGTTCCCATAGTATAACTACTTTGTTGCCCCACACCATCAATCTGAGCTAAGAAATAATAATATTTACCAAGAGGAAGAATTTCAGGCAATTCATGATAACTACTTTGGGGACCTATATTTGTTATATTAATATAGTAAATATATCCTAGTGTTATAGAAGGATCGGTTTCATTATCAATAATTAAAATATAATATGAAATACCTGAAGGATCAAAACCATCTGACCAATCAAATACAAGTATACCACTTACATCCCCGCTTGGACTGTTGGTTAATATCGGTAAGGGAGGGGAAGTTGTATCTTGAACTGTGATATTGCTTGTTAGAACATTCCAATTACCACTCTTATCTTCCATGAAAATTCTATACTGATAAACAATCCAGTTATTTGGTGTCCATGAATCATATTGCCATGTAATACCATAAATATTTTCCATAGTATGATTTGCTCCTTCGAATTCTATTAAGGTTTTGTTAATACCCGCAAAGTCATAGACGTCTATTCTGAAGATTTGATTATCTCCTAACTCCAAAGGATCAGCATATTCATACAAATTTGAATAATAAGGGATGATAGTATCCCGAAACCATATTGAACTAATTGAAAAATTCAAATTATCATTATTATCTGTTATATAAATTGTATAAGATTTATTACCTATTGAATTTGGCATCCAAGAATCATACTGCCATATATCACTACCTATTTTCGTCATAGTATGGTTTGAGCCTTCAAATTCTATTGAAACCTCTTTAATACCAGCAAAGTCAGTGCAATTAATCGAAATAATTAATTCATATCCTAATTCAACAGGATTAGGAATCTCCGTCAAGTCTGAATAAATTGGTGGGGTTTTATCTTGGACTATGATAGATCCAATAATTTTATTCCAATTACCTGTATTATCTTCACTCCATATAATATATGTGTAATTTCCGATATTTTCTGGTAACCAAGAGTCATATTGCCATGTATCTCCAGTAATGTGTTTCATTGAATGGTTACCTCCTTCAAATTCTATTATAACTTCACTGATTCCTGCTAAATCTGTACAATTAATAGTTATTATTTCTATATTTCCTAGTTCTAATGTGTCATCACTTTCAAAAAGAGCTGAAAAACTGGGACCAATTCTGTCTACAATTTCAAAATCAGCTTGGTATGAATTCCAATTATTATCTGAATCGTTTGCATAAATTTTATAATTAACAATTCCAACTGAGTAGCCACTTTCGATATATTCAGAACTATTCCAAACATATTCATAAGTATTTCCTGTTGTGTTACTCATTGTACGATTTATTCCATCCAATTCAATCATTACTGTAGATACATTTGTTTCAATATCATAAACATCAACAGTTATAGTTATATCATCTCCCAGTTCTAAGGGATCCCAAATTTCAGTAAGATTTTCTATAAATGGTGCGTATGTGGTTATTACAGTTATATTCCCACTAGTCATTTTCCAATTGTTTTGATTATCTTGCATATAGATTTTATAAAGATGAAATCCTTCTGTAGGTTGCCATTTACTCCATCTCCATTTACTTCCGCCCTGAAAAACCATACTATGATTTGTTGAACCATATTCTAATAAGGTTTGATTCACTCCAGATAAATCGAATACATTAATTTCAATGGTTTCATTTTGTCCAAGCTGTAAAGGATCTGCACTTTCAAGTAGATTTGAATAAGTGGGGGGAGTAGTATCAATCACTTCAATGGTACCCGTAGTAGAATTCCAATTATGGTAATTATCTTCCATCCAGATAATATACGTATAATTACCAACTATATTAGGTTTCCAAGAATCATATTCCCAAGTATTTCCTATAGTATTATTCATCGGATAGGTGGTGTTTTCAAATTCGATTCTCACCTGATTAATCCCAGAAGGATCTGAAACATTTATTCTAATAATCTCTATTTCCCCTAACTCTAGAGGATCTGAACTTTCTATGGGTTCTTCATAAGTTGGGGGTGTTTTATCAATCTCCTTTTCTGTGCTTATGGTGAAGAATAATGCAGGATCATATTGGTTATTATATTGTGTAGCAATCCAATCAGCTGAACGGGCTAAATTAGAGATGCGAACTTCATCAATAAACCCATCGAAAAAATCTTCAGGAATGCTATCTCCTCTAGCTCCAAATCTTACTGGATTTGGAGCATCATACTGAGAACTAATAATATTTGTTGTATTTTCAGCTAGTTTTTGGCCATTAATAAATAACCTTGAATAAGTGGATGGATTAAATATCCCCACTAAATGATACCAATTATTGATAGAGACAAATATATGACCCAATTCTTCCGCATGTCCATCTTCGTTTAACGCATAGCGAAACATAACATCCCCATGAGTTGAATTTATTGGATCAAAATCTGTTAAATTCCCTACAAATGAATCTAAATTAAAACTTTCCAAACTTGATTCTTTAAAATTAGTATAATTTGATTTCCAGGTAAATATTGTTGAAATTTCCTCTGTCTTGGTTCCAGCATTAAGAACTTCATGATTTTTCTCGGTTAAATCCCTAAAAACTTTATTTCTAGGATTTAAGGGAATATTTAGAGAAGATGTGACAATAATTGATATAAATAGAAATATAAGTATTGTTCCTTTTTGTCTTTTGCTCTTTTTCATTCAATTTTCACGTATTTTGTAAAAAAACATTTTTAATTAGACTTCAAATCTGAAATGTTTCAAATTTTTAGTATAAATTCTGTTGAAATTATTATAAAATATCTTTTATTTAAACTTAAACTATTCTGAGAGAGAAAGATTCCTGGAAGGATATCATTTTCGATGTCTTTTATTTAAATTTAATATATATTTAAGATGCACTCAAGAGAATAATTGTTAAAAACAACATCAGTGCATTCATTTTTTATATTTGTTTTCCCTGATTTTAATTGTCTAAATCAAGTATAGACTCAATATAAAATTCCATCCCAACCTTCATCTTCATCTAACTTCAATTTCATCTTAAATTCTTGTAAATTATCAGGGGACCACGCTCGTGGAGTTGTACATTTTTCCAAAAATCTGTGGTCGCATAGAGGAGCGCCATTCCCAATGGTTTGAGTTCGAGTAAATCCAAATCCAAATACCTGAGCCTGAGCGAAATCAGACAAACATATGAGGGGAACATATTTTTCAGCACCTAATTTCTTGAATGCTTTATGAATTCCGCATTCAGTAAAATTATAGCCGTAGTCAAACATTTTACCATCACCTTCTACAAACTCCATAGCAGAGCCATCGGGGTATTTTTCCGCTTGTAATCTCTTAGCGAGATTTTTATTAAAGTCGATATATGCATCATTAAAGAATTGATCTACAGGATTTTGACCAGTTTTTTCTAATTTATGGACTCTTCTCTTGTTTAAATTTTCCCAAAATTCATAACTAAATTCACCAATTTCACGGTATGTCATACCATTTTTCTCGAGAATGCGATAAAATGATATCATGGCAACAGAATCAACCAACATAGGCGTGAAAGAATTTTTCCTTCCTCTGATATATGGAATTTCTGGGATTAAAATTTTCAAATTCATTTCGCATTTCTTTAAAAAACTCTTCGAGTTCCGGCTCACTGAATCGTTTTAATAATAGTTCTTTTGAAATATGTAAGAGTTTATCGAATTAAGTGATTAATTTTGCTTTATTTTTTATATAGTAATCATTTACAATTTTTACAGATATAATCAAATCTCATTAAATTATTTTTTTTAGATTTGGATAAAGACTAAGTAAAAATATGGATATATTCGCTTTTAAAAATTAGGAACTGAAATCTATATAAAGGAAGATATCATATACTAAAATTACGATATAGTAGAAATTACTATTTTTAGTGAAGGCACGATGAAAATAAACCAATTGGCAAGAAAAAGAATATTAATTATTTTAGTTATAGCTTACACTGTATCAACAATAATTTTTATCAACTTCAGTTTTATCACTCGGAATGACGATAAGGATATCAAAAACTTTGAAATGTCAAAAATTTCAGGGCCAATTCATATTATTGGCAATTCAGGTTGGGCAGATTTTAAAGATGATGGAAATTGTACGGGATCAGGTAATTATACTGATCCTTACGTCATAAAAGACTTGATAATAAATGGAGAGGGCTTAGGAAGCTGTATTTGGATTGAGAATTCGAATGTAAATTTTAGAATTGAAAATTGTACTGCATATAATGCAGGGGATAATTATCCATTTTCAGGAATCCAATTAGAAAATGTTACTAATGGTCAATTAATAGATAATAATTGTTCGTCAAATTATTGTGGGATTATTTGGGGGACTGGTAATAACAACACTATTTTGGGAAATACTGTAAACAACAATGAAGAGGGTTTAAATTTAATAAACTTATATGATTGCACTGTCTCGGGAAACACTGCAAATTACAATAATTATTATGGCATAAGATTAGGGGATGTGCATAATAGCAACATCTCAGGCAACACTGCATATGATAATTATGAAGCTGGGATATATCTAAATAGTTGTAATAATAATAACGTTTATGGAAACACGATTAATAGCAATATTGTGGGGATATTATTAGAATCAGACGATTTACTAACTTGCAATTATAACAATATTTATAATAATACAGCAAATTTCAATGGTATTGGAATTTATTTAAAAGGATACGTTGGAGAGTGTTATTTTAATAATATTTCTGGAAACAACGTAAGTAATAATATTAATAACGGAATATCATTATACTTCTGTGAAAATAACACTGTTGTAGGTAACACCGCAAACGCGAATTTAAATAATGGTATATATTTAATAGGGAGCCATAATAACACCATCTCAGGAAATACTGCAAAATACAATGAAAATGGAATTTACTTGGAGATTAGCAATTTTAATTCAATCACGGGCAACACACTTACAGGAAATGATAAGTGTATCAAAGAAGTAGAATGTGAGGGAAATGTGTTTAGTGATAACGGTTCTTGTACTTATAATGGAAGTAGTAAAGAGCCTAGCGTTCCAGGTTATAGTCTAATTTTTCTAATTTGTGCGTTGTCTGCTACACTCATAGTAATGGTAAGAATAAGAAAGATTGTTATAATGCAGGATTTTTAGATCGAGGAAAATTTAAACTATATTCTATATTATATAATCATTGAATCCAGGTATAAATCCTTCTTTCATTAATAGCTTAAATTCCGATTGAGAATTTTCAATTAATTTTAGTTCAGAATTGAATATTCCGAGTTATCCTCTTGAAAGCTTAATTCTAATCATTCTTAGTTGTATAATAATCTTAAGGGCTTCATGAAAAGAAGTTTCTGGATTATAATTCAACTATAAACATACTTTTTTTCACCGATCAACATCCACATGGTATGAAATTCTGTATCTCTGGCATAGTTTTTATGGAAAAATTCAAAAAGGTTGAGAATATACAAGAATTTAAAGTCTTCTCGAAGCTCGTCCTCTGAACAGAAGTGAAGAAAGTACTCACTTGTCTGAAAGGAATGTGGATCATTTTTAACAGGAGTGCCTTTTCCATAATATTGCGTATCATTTGAGGAGAGGGTGCTTAGAAAAAAGAGACCACGTGGTTTTAAAATTCCCTTAACTTTCTCAACGAATGTCTCTCTCTCAGACAGATTAAAGAAGTGGTAGACCCCAGAAATGTAGATAATATCGTATTGAGTATCGTCTAAGTCTTTCCAATTTTTACATTCAAATGTGGCGTGAGGGTTGTTTGAATTGAGCCTAATCGCGTCTTCGATAGCATTTTGCGATATATCAATTCCATATGTAATGAGATTATCTAATTGGGAAGTAAAATAGGCAATATCTCGTCCATTACCGCACCCTACATCAAGAATAGTATATGTTCTAGATTTACTCAATCGATTTTGAAGGACAGGAAGAGTTACGCTTGCTGGTTTACTGATTTTATCTTCGCCACTTGGAATATGCGTCATAGCACAATTGATAATATTATTCTTTCTATAAAAAAATAATCTTATAATTATTGAAGAAGATTCTTTTAAGGTTAACTCGTTTTATTCTCGTTTAGTTTTTTATCAATTACTTCTCTCATATATTTGAATCCAGGTGTTATGTTCTCATTTAATCTTGGTAGAACTTGCCTTAATGGAAACCTCAAACCCTGTCCAGCTCCCGTTTGAAACAGATTTTCTAAAACATAGAATATAAAATCAGCAGGCATTCCAATTCCTAGTTCATGGTCTTGAATTCCGGCAAATGAGCGATCTCCAGTGCCCGGGATGACAATCTGAGCCTTTCGGGTGATAAACGGCATTAGACCACCCTTAGAGCAGCTTTCGCCAAATCCTTCGAAGGTTGATTGGATTCGATATTTGCGTTTGTGCTCATAACTTAAAGCATTTATAATATAGGTAAGTTTAACACCATCGCAATAAATTAATATTGAATCGGGAATGATGGGTGTTTCTTGTAAGGGAGAAACAATTACACCTCGATATGCTAATTCAATCAAGTTTTTAAAATTTCTTGCATAATTTTGTTCAGCTCTTCTCTTTTCAGATTCGACGTCTTTTGACCATTTTTGTCGTATTTGAGATTCGGTAAATTCTTCAAGCGTGAGAGGCACCCATCCATGGGCAACGGAGGACGGAGTACAGAAGTTATCTGCCGCTGTAATGCATAATTTTCGCCCAAATCTACGTGCATAGGTAAAGGCTTGACAAATAGACATCTTTTCCCCTTGGTCTATGGGTCGTCTGACTCCTAGAGGGATATCATTTTCGATGTCTTTTATATATTTAATCGAGACAGGATAGGAATCGAGATGAAGCTTATGAAAAATGTCTTCTCCCGCCTTTTGATATTCTTCAATACTTTTGTTTTTACTACTCATAATATATTTAAGCTCTGTGATTCATTTTATTAATGTTTTATCTAAGCTCAAATTTTTGAATTATGAGTGATTAATTATAATTTCATCGTAAATTCCTGATAATTATACAAAAGTGTTACAACCTAAAGGATTCAGATTCCATATATTTGTTTTTTACTGAATTTTCTTTCATATTAATTTTGATCTTTGCATTGTTAAACGAGTTAATGCTTCAAGTGCTTCTAGAACGTTCTCACCTATTTTCCCATTGCTTTAATGAGTGAGATGCAATTTTTATCATTGCTAAGATAAAATTTAGCAACTTAAAATTTATATATGTAAAATTTTATATTAATATTCAAACAAAATATCTCACAAAAGTGTAAAAACTTGAGGAAACTTCTAAAGATCTATAAAATTTTTTTTATTTTCTTAGTATTAACAATTCTTATCGCGAAACTCTATCCTTCTGGAATTAAATCAATTAATCAAAAAAATAACTTAATACTCGAGAGAATACCTAACATATCGGGGCATTGGGAACTTAATTTTATTCATATTGATAACAATTGGTCAGATACAGCATTGAATTATGATTGGTGTACAGGATTAGGGACTCAAATTAGTCCTTATATAATAGAAAATGTAACTATTGATGGTAAACAAATGTATAATTGTATTATCATCGAAAACACAGATGATTATTTCATAATAAATAATTGTACTTTATATAATTCAACTGATCTTATGATGCTAGAAAATAGGGCAGGTATTAAGCTTAATAATGTAAGTAATGGAATTTTAATAGGAAATAATTGTTCATATGAAAATTACAACGGCATATATTGTAAAAATAGTGAGGATCTTCAGATCCTGGAAAATATATTAAATGATAATTACAATGGAATTCAATTGAATGTTAGTGAAAGATGCTCAATTATAGGAAATATGGTAAATAAAGGAACTAATGTAGGAATTGTCTTATTAAATAGTAGAAGTAATTTCGTATATGAAAACGAATTACACCAAGCTCCTTCCTTTGGTATTGCTTGTATAGAAGGAAGCAGAAATAACACTATTTCCCATAATAATGCTAGTTTTAACTATCATGGAGTTGTAATAGATTTGAACTCACCTAATAATACTATTTTTCATAATTTCGCTAATTTTAATTATTTTGGTATAGCTTTGGGAAGATCTAATGAAAGTATCGTAATTGAGAACATTGTAGAGAATAATGAATATGGGATCATGTTAACAAATGCATCTCAGAATCAATTTTCAGAGAATTATATTTATAATAACTCCTATTACGGGGTTTATTTAATAGAAGTATATGGTTCCTGTGATAATAATGTCTTTTATAATAATGATTTGATTAATAATACTGAGGCGGGGATTTATATCGATAAACCTTTACATTTTGGAAATATTTTTTATAATAACGAATTTGTAGCCAATAAGCTCCATGTTTTTGATAATGGAACTAATACTATATGGGATAATGGGAATATTGGAAATTATTGGGATAATTATTCAGGTTCAGATTTAAATGATGATGGTTTTGGAGATACAGAACATATTATACAAAATACTCCTCTGAGATTAGACAACTTTCCAATCTGGGATGATGGCGATGATATCGCACCCAATATTATAATAAATTTTCCTTCTAACGGTGCAATTTACAATATAACTGCCCCAATTTTTAACTTTTTCATAAATGATTATTATGGTGTTCATCAAGCATGGTATACGTTGAACAATATACAGACCAAACATTTTTTCACTCCCTCTATTGGGATCAATATTTTGCAAATTAATCAGTCAGCATGGAATCTATTATCTGAAGGGAATATAACGGTTATTATATTTGTTAATGATAGTGCTAGTCATTTAACGTCGGAAAGTATTACTCTGATCAAGAATATAGTTGAAGATGGAACTCTTGATATTTCCTTCGGTTATGCTTATATAATAATAGTTTCAGTAGGAATCATTATTTTAATAAAAAAAACTAATTGGAAAAAAAAACTTTAATTCATTTTTTTTTTATTTACATAACTTCTCAATAGAGTAAAATTAGAAAATATTTCAAACCTTGTCATTCTAAATAGAGATTCTTCATATAAATCCTGTTTACTTAATATTGGTGACATTCAAGAGTGCATTAAGAAAATTAAGAAGATTCTTGAAGAAATGGACTTAAATAGACTTAATAGAAGACCAAATTATTCTTTTGATAATATTAGAGATGAGGTATTACGTGACGAGTTTTTAGAGTTAGCTAGGGGAAATGAAGACAATCAGGATCTACTTCTAACAAGAATTTTGGAAAGAATAAGAGAACGAACGACCTTAATGGGAAATGAAATAGACTGGAGAGTCAGACTTCGAAGGCCAGAGTTGAGATGCTCATACTGTGGGAGGTTTATTCCTAGAGGTCGAGACGCATGCGAATGGTGTGGTTACAGAAGAGATGATGATGATGATTTTTTTCCGTATCCATTTATTTTCAGAGGTCCCGGAGGTGGAGGAGGAGGTTCAATGAAGGGTGAGATAGCTGTTCATGCAACTGTAAAAAATTAGGCATAATCTAATCAAATGATATAAAAATGTTAAACTATATTCCCTTTTCAGAGATTGTAGTTGTTTCAGAAAGTTTAATAATGAAACAAGGAATTAAGCTACGATTCTATTTCATGTAATCATTGAATGCAGGTACAAATCCTTCTTTCATTAGTAATTTAAATTCCGATTGAGAATTTTCAATTAATTTCTTTGCAGTTGAATATAATTCTTCTTCTGAAAGTTTAACTCGAGCTATTCCTTGTTCAATTGCTTTTAAACCTGTAGCAACAGCTTCTCTAATGAATGATTCTTGATAATCCATGGTTGGAAGGATACATGTCTCTATTAAACATCCTTTAATCTCCTCTACTAAATTTGCAAGAGTATAAGAAGCTGCGATGCACATCTCATCAGTAATAGTTTTGGCGCATACATCCAAGGTCCCTCTAAATACCCCTGGAAAACAGAGAGAATTATTTACTTGATTTGGAAAATCTGATCTTCCTGTTCCTACAATTCTCGCACCGGCTTCCAATGCGTCCCAAGGGAATATTTCAGGAATTGGATTAGCTAAGGTGAAAACTATAGCATCATCAGCCATTTTTGAAATCCATTCTTTTTTAATTACATCGGGACCTGGAATACTAGAAGATATCAGAATATCAGCTCCTTCCATTGCTACACCACAATCACCATGCAATTGTTCTGGATTACTAAAATCCATTAATTCATGTTTATAATCATTAACATTTCTTAAATCTGTTCTATCTTTATATAAAATTCCCTTCGAATCAACAAATATGGATTTTTTTAAATTAAACCCATCGGTTTTTAATAATCGATAAATTCCGAAATTTGCCGCACCAACTCCATTAAAGACAATTTTCACTTCACTTTTCTTCTTTCCTACTATTCGTAATGAATTTATCAATGCAGCAAGAGTTACGGATGCAGTTCCTTGTTGATCATCGTGCCATACAGGAATTTCTATTTCTGGGTCTGCACGGATTCCATCTAAAACAGCAAAACATTTTGGTTTTTCAATATCTTCTAAATTTATGCCCCCAAATGAAGGTTGGATCAATTTTACAAAATTAATAATCTGATCAGCATCGCAACATGTTTCTTTACCGATACATAAGGGAATGGCATCAACACCACCTAAATATTTGAACAATAAGGATTTTCCTTCCATCACAGGCAAAGCTGCTTCAGGACCAATGTTTCCAAGACCTAAAACTCTTGTTCCATCACTAACAATAGCAATAGAATTCCATTTATTTGTATATTCATACACTTTTTGTTTATCTTTAAAAATTTCGGAAGAAGGTGCTGATACTCCAGGAGAATACCATATCGAAAAGTCATGATAATCTCGAATTTGACAACGAGGAAGTACCTCTATTTTACCCCTGTAGAACTTATGCATTTTGATTGCATTAAGTCCAGGAATTTTTGATTTTCTCAATAACTCTTCTTTAGTTAACTTTTTCATAAGATTTATAATATATCTCTAAATTATAATCGATTATATTATGTATATACATATTTATTATATCTAATACTTTACGTAAAAGATTTAAAATCTAAGGAAATCTCTCATTAATGCGTTTGATAAAAATTAAATTACTCCTGAGTTGCGTAATAATTATGATTCTATCTAAAATTAATAGAAATTAAAATGTGGATTCCATCAATACACGATTTAGAAGTATATTACCAGTCTCTACAGAAGGCATATCCAAAACTCCGTAATGAAAGATTAATGAAGCGAGGTTCTTTGGAAGCAATCTTAGATATGGTTAAACATGGTAAGCCTGTGCTAAAACCCACAATAATACAGAGAGCTACAATATTATTATTTGATTTATTAATAGAGCACTGTTATAGTGATGGAAACAAGCGAATCGGATTTCTTTCCTCTGTGGTGTTTTTAAGAAAAAATGGTTTTACATTTTCAATGAACGATCAAAAATTAATCCAATTTGTTTTAGATATTGCTTCTGGTAAGTATCTATTTAAAGATGTAGAAAAGATAGTTGAGCAAAATATAGTTAAACAGGATTTAGATTTTACAGTGTTAGAATTAATAGAGAGATATAATGATGTTTTGGAAGCGTTAGGGGAATAAACGTATTTGAGGAAGAACAAGATTATCACAAATTGATAATCTAGTAAGATATCCTCTTTAAATTCATTCTAATATGTCATATTTCAAACATGATAATTGAATCCTTCAAATCTTTTT
>Ga0209427_10007655_pt1 | contig 12210 bp, 13 predicted proteins | sample DeeMarSWOR136_30_FD_187465 | JGI IMG/M metagenome (GOLD analysis project Ga0209427, IMG submission 187465) | Marine sediment microbial communities from White Oak River estuary, North Carolina - WOR-1-36_30 (SPAdes) (version 2) | ecosystem: Environmental > Aquatic > Marine > Intertidal zone >... | reverse complement strand
AAACTGGGAGCAATAATCGGAGACAATGTCAAGACTGGAATAGGCACTCTCCTAGCACCCGGAGTTGTACTCCATCAAGGTGCAAGAACTGGCATTGGAGCTGTCGTGGAACGAGATGTAGCGCCGGGCAAGCTAGTCTATACTGTTCATGATCTATCGGAAAACGACCTCAAGACTGACGATTAGTGCTATTGAGTACTTAATGAGGTACAAGCTTTGTCTAAGACCCGACTCAGAGAACACAATATAGTTGTGAAGGACCTGAGAGAGATCAGTATATTTGTTGGATACTGCTATCCCTCCACGTATAGAGCAGGCATGACTGGACTTGCCACGCACTTGTTTTACGCACTCCTCAATACCAGAAGCGACGTTTCGTGCGAGCGTTATTTTCGATTTGATGTTCCATCACCCGTTCAGTCTCTGGAAACATCTAGACCACTATCAGAAAATCATATTGTGGCATTTTCTTTGACCTGGGAAGAAGATATTGTCAATCTCATACAGATGCTAGAGCTTGGCTCGATTGCTATAGAGGCTAAGGACAGGGATGAGAACAGCCCCATTGTGCTTGTTGGCGGTCCAGTTGTAAGCTCTAATCCAGAACCTTACGTTGATTTTGTGGATGCATTTGCTATTGGTGAGGGAGACCTTGTAATTCATGACGTCATCGATGCTGTCAAGAATTCCTCTTCCAGATTAGACGCTCTGCAGGATCTATCAGAGATTCCAGGAGTATATGTTCCAGCTGCTGAACCATCTTCGGTGGCTAGAATTATCATAGACGACCTTGATTCGCTTGTATATCCTACCTCGCAGATTATTCCTGAGGTTCCGGAAGGGTCACTGTTTGAACCCGTTTTTGGAAGGTCATTCCTAGTCGAGGTTACACGTGGATGTGGGCACTCATGCAAGTTTTGCCTGATTGGACACATTTGTCGTCCCCGCAGAATCAGATCTCTTGACAGACTAAAAGAGATAATCGCACACGGACTCGAGTCCTCTCCAGTGAACAAAGTGTCACTTATTGGCTCGTCACTTGGTGACCACGATGGTCTGGAAGACCTCGCTCACTGGATTGTAGGACAAGGTGTTGATCTATCAGCCCCATCACTGAGGGCAGACTCAATCACATTGGAGCTTTTGGAGGCATTTGTGAAGGGCGGTCAAAGAACCCTGACAATAGCACCCGAGGCAGGATCAACAAAGCTCAGAAAGGTCATGGGCAAGGGACTTGATGACGAGGATATTGATAGAGCTGTTAGAATCGCCAAGGACGCAGGGTACAAGGCTGTAAAACTCTATTTCATTATTGGTCTTCCAGATGAGTCCCAGGAAGACGTCATAGCCATCGCTAGAATGGTCAAGCAGTTGGCTCACAAATATAGTATCAGGACTACAGCTAGCGTCAATCCATTTGTTCCCAAGGCACACACAAGATGGGAGGGTGAGGTTCAACCCACGGTTGAAGCACTTCGTGAGAAACTCAAGTTGATTGAGGCGGGCATACGTGATACCCCAAGGGTGACGATGGAGGGTGTAGACCCGAGGAATACAAGAATACAGGCCGCGCTATCAGTTGGTGATCGTTCAATCGGAAAAGTAATCCAACTAGCTGCCAAATATGGTGGACTTGGAGGCTGGAGAAGAGCTGAGAAGGAATCCGGGATCCCGTTCTTCTCATTGGCGAATGATACTCGTTACGCGGATGGAGAACTCCCTTGGTCATTCATAACCAACTAGAATCAACTAGGCCATCTTGGCTACAGTTAAAAGGGAATATTTTAGAATAGTCTTGGAATACATCCCATGACGACTCCTAATGCAGGCTGTCTGGTGGTTAGTAATGGTAGACGAAGAGTTCAAAGAGGACTTCCCAGCGCTTGCAGAGGAGTTGATCGAGGAACGAACTTTGACTCATAGGATAGATGGTGTCCGCACGATGTCTGATGATGAACCTGAAGAGAAGCGGGAGCATAAGACCTTCCTACCAGATGTTGTGGATTATATTCGAAGATGTGATACTGTTTCTCAAGCAATCGAGATTGTGGACTATTTGCTCAGCCGCGATGAGATATCTCAATCTGATGCGCGGGACATCAAGTCCCAACTCAGACAGGATGGTCTGCGAAGCTTTGGTGCCAAGAAGGAAAAGGACCATTATTTGCATCATGGCATAGAACCAGAGTGATGCACAGTCGTCCAATCTGAATCAATGAATTCTGCTTGTTCTATTGATAGGTGCTTATATGACCCCTATCAAGATGAACTGTCCACCATAAGAATTCACATCTTGGCACCTCTAGGCGGAAATGGTGACAAATGTCCAGAACTTCTAAGCAGCCCTGTAAGCGCCTCTCTCCTTAGCCCAAGAGATAGTATCAGGATCGCATCTCTTAAGTTCTCGCTCTGGGAACTCGCTCAATAGGTTCCATCCCAAGTCTAGAGTCTGTTCAAAGGAGCGGTCCTCAAACTCACCCTGACCAATGAACTCTGCTTCAAAGCGGTCGGCAAACTTCAGATATTTCTGGTCACGGTCTGTAAGTGCCTCAGAACCCACTACAGCAACAAGGTCCCTTAGGTCTATGCCTTCAGAGTATCCGTAGTAGAGCTGAGCTTGGACCTCCTTGTGATCAAAGCGTGTCATACCTTCTCCGATACCTTCCTTCATGAGCCTGCTAAGTGATGGTCCAGGGTCAATTGGGGGATAGACGCCGCGCCTGTGAAGGCCCCGGCTTAGCGGGAGCTGACCTTCAGTGATATAGCCAGTGAGGTCAGGGATGGGATGAGTCATGTCATCCTGAGGCATCGAGAGGATTGGCATCTGTGTGATGGTTCCATTCCTTCCGTTGATACGGCCAGCCCGTTCATAAATCAGGCTAAGGTCAGTATAAAGATAACCAGGATACCCACGACGACCTGGCACTTCGGATCTTGCAGCACTAATCTCTCTCAGCGCTTCAGCATAGTTTGTCATGTCAGTCAGAATGACAAGCACGTGCATATCCGACTCATAGGCCAGATATTCTGCTGCCGTTAGTGCAGCCCTTGGAGTGATGATTCGCTCAATAGCTGGGTCATTTGCCAGATTCAGAAACAGTGTAGTGTGTTCCAGTGCTCCAGTTTCCTCGAAGGACTTCATAAAGTACTGTGCCTCTGTAGCTGTAATGCCCATGGCTGCGAATACAATAGCGAATTCCCCTTCTTCACCAGGAATCTTGGACTGCCTGACAATCTGAGCAGCGATTCTGTTGTGGGGAAGGCCTGAACCTGAGAAGATAGGAAGCTTCTGGCCCCGGACTAGAGTATTCAAGCCATCTATGACCGAAAGACCCGTCTGGATTGGCTGCCTAGGATACTGTCGAGCATAGGGATTAATCGGTGAACCGTAGATGTCCCAATGATCCTCAGCAGTGAGCTTTGGACCGTCGTCCAGAGGATTTCCAGACCCGTCAAGAACACGTCCTAGAATCTCAGAAGAAACAGGAAGTTTCAAGGTTTCGCCAGTGAAACGGACAGCAGTGACATCAGTATCTAGGCCACTTGTTCCTTCGAAGACCTGTATAACGGCTCTTCCTCTACCCGTTTCAAGAACCGTGCCTGTCAGAAGCTCTCCCGAAGGAGCGCGAATTCTGACAACTTCGTTATAACTGACATTATGAGTGCCTTCCACAACAAGCAGCGGTCCACTCACATCTGATACGGTACGATAAGCAACAGAGGATTTCTTTGACATGTCTACTAGCCGCCTCAGGTCTTCTTGTCTGGTCTTGCTCGGCTCGGTAAATATTTCCTGGTTTTAAGACTTACCGTGTGGTTTGAGGGAGTCTATATCCATGGAGCTATGTGAAAGAAGGCAAGAATCGGAGCGAAAAGCAGAGCTCTGACAATCAGAGATTGCCCTCTCCCTTTGAGATCTCCTGAAAGTGGAGTGAAGTACATTATAGCCCCTGATAGAATGCATACAGCTGCAACAATGTCACCAATAGTCACTAGAAGAAAGACCAGCTCGGCATCTGTCATGCCAATAAGACTCAGCCATGCACTCGTTGCGCGATCTAGGTTAATAGGCTCCGTTCCGATTATCCCAGCAAAGGTATCCAGAACATAAGGGCCCAAGATGTAAATTGCGACGCCCATTATAACTAGCGTTTTTCCGAGCCCGTCACTTAGACCAGTGACGTATATCATGAATCCTAGAAGAACAAGCATCAGATAGCCACGGATGACTAGCGCTAGCAAAACATTGAGCATTAGTCCTGCTAGGTCCATCCAGGGTCCATATGTAGGAATCTCAAATGGGGATTGAACCATCAAGGCTATAATCGGTGAAACCATTGAGTCCACAGGATGTTGTCACGCCCACTGCATTTAACCGCCACTCATCTAAGCTCCTGCTTCAATATCTCAAAGTCTGCCTTCACCACATCTTTGAACGTTGGAAACCTGAGTGCTGCTGCGGGATGATAGGTGATGAAGTAGGTGCATTTGTCCACTTTGTAGAATTTCCCATGAGCCTCAGCCATCTTCCATGGACCAATTATAGACGATACAGCGACACCGCCAAGAAGCACAATAATCTGTGGATTGATTATCTCGATTTGGCGTTCAAGATATGGCCTGCAAGCCTCTATCTCACTCCGAGTCGGAGTTCGATTCTTTGGAGGTCTTGACTTCAAAACCGACGTGATGAAGACCTCACTCCTTGAGAGACCTATTCCTGAAATCAGTGTAGTTAGGAAATCACCTGAACGTCCGACAAACGGGCGGCCTGTTTCATCTTCTCTGGCCCCGGGGGCTTCACCAACAAACATCAATTTGGCAGTGACAGACCCCTCTCCAGGAACTGGATTCTTGCGTGATATGTATAGAGGACATTTTTCGCATTCTGTTATCTCTTTATGAAGTCGGTCCAATTCCTTTTGACGAGTCATCTCTTGTCATCTGTGGCACTCTCTCCCGATAAACTCCACTATAATCTGCAGTGATTGGTATTCAGTAAGAGTTACTCGGCAGGTTTAGACATAACCATACCAGAGTCAGAGAGTTCTTGGTACAGTGTTTGGAACTCACGCTCCATCTTGGTCTCAATTGCGTCCAACGTTGAATCGTAGCTGTCCCAAGGTGCAATCTTCATTCGCGCGATGTTATCAAGAACGCTGAACTCGAGGAGTCTCCTGACGTGAACACCCACACTGACAGCCTCAGCCATCTTACGAGCGAAATTGATGATGACCCGAAGCATGCGGTAGGTCTTTCCGGGTGGGCAGTAGGTGTCAATTTCGTGCAGAGCGCTCTGTGTGAGGAAGTCTTCCTTGATCATCCTTGCAGCCTCCAGAGTTGCACGTTCTGACTCAGGAAGTGCATCGGGTCCGACGAGCTGTACGATCTCTCGGAGTTCCTGATCTTTCTGCAATAGGGCCATTGCCTCAGTCACAAGTTCAGGCCAATCAGCTCCAAGATTCTCCTTGTGCCATTCCTCGAGTGTATTTTGATATAGCGAATAGCTAGTCAAGGAGTTGATAGCTGGGAAGAACCTCCGTGCAGCCAGGTCTTTATCGAGAGCCCAAAACACTTTCACAATCCTCAAAGTTGCTTGGGTCACCGGCTCCGAGAAGTCACCTCCAGGCGGTGAAACTGCACCACAGATGGTGATTGAGCCTAGGCGGTTTCCGGAGCCCAACGCTTTCACGCGTCCGCCTCGTTCGTAGAACTGAGCAAGTCGAGACCCCAAATATGCGGGGTAGCCTTCTTCTGATGGCAGCTGACCAAGCCGGCCAGATATCTCACGAAGAGCCTCTGCCCAACGTGATGTGGAGTCTGCCATTAGAGCTACATCATAACCTTGGTCTCTGAAGTACTCGGCCAATGTGACTGCAACATAAATAGAGGCTTCACGTGCAGCCACTGGCATGTTTGATGTGTTGGCAATCAGTACTGTGCGTTCCATTAGAGGTCGGCCACTCTGCGGGTCCTTTAGATGAGGCCACTCTTCAAGAGCCTCTGTCATCTCGTTCCCACGCTCTCCACAACCAACGTACACGACTACCTGTGCATCAGCCCACTTTGCGAACTGGTGGAGTGTCACCGTCTTGCCTGTTCCGAAGCCTCCGGGGATAGCTCCAGTTCCGCCTTTTGCCTGAGGCATAAACGTGTCAATGACTCTCTGTCCAGTGATTAGAGGCGTGTCCATGGGGACACGGCCCTTGAACGGCCGTCCAATCCGTACAGGAGTCCGTTGTAGCATTACAACATCATGGACGTCACCATGACTGTCCTTCACTTTACAGATTGTTTCTACAACTGTGTACTCGCCAGGTGATACTATCTCGACAACTTCTCCTCCCGCACCTAGAGGAACTAGAATCTTTGATGTGATGATCTGTGTTTCAGGGACCTCTCCGATAACGTCACCGGGTTCAATCTTATCGCCGACCTTGACTAATGGCTTGAATTCCCACTTCTTCTCTTTATCGATTCCCTCTACTGTCAGACCTCTGGAGATGAAGTCGCCTGACATTTCGCGGAGCTCTGGAAGAGGACGCTGAATACCATCATAAATGGAGCCTAGAAGACCAGGCCCTAACTCCACTGAAAGAGAGTCACCAGTGGACTCGACCGGTTCTCCAGGCGCTACCCCGGATGTTTCTTCGTAGACCTGTACAGTGCAAGTACCTTCACCAACTTCGATGACCTCTCCGATGAGCTGTTGCTCGCCCACACGTACGACTTCGTACATACGTACTGAGGGGAGTCCCACACATCTCACGACGGGTCCAGCAATGCTCTCAATTCTACCAATGCCATGGCTCATCTTCATTCGCTCCATCATTGTAAAGTTAGACATTAATCTCGATGCCAACGGCCCTCCGAATCAATTCACGTAGGACGTCCTCATATGCACCAGTGGACCCCCGTCTGTCGGGAATCAGCAGTATGACCGGGACGGGTGCCTCAGAGAGCTCCATCAGCGTAGTCCCTATAGGTTTGGCGAGAGGTTCTGTTATGACTATCAGCCCAGTATCTGGGTCTCTGAAGTACCTGGTCAGCGCATTTCGTGTTTCTTCGGGAGTAGTAGGAATGGCACATTCATTGGCTCCAACCATCTGAAAACCAGTGACTGTGTCCCTGTCTCCGATCACTACAATCTTGCTGCCGACCATTCGTTGCTCCGCGCCGTTTTCGTTGTTTCGGGGTTGAAGCAGTATTCTGCTGAGGGGCTGCAACAAATGTCGGGATAATTAAGGTTTTCATTCGACATCGTGGCTAACAATGTATCATTTTGTTTGTGTAAACTGAGCAACGATGTCGGTTTCATCAACCATTGTCCAGCAATAGTGGCATTTGAGAGATATTGGATCCTTGGCCACGACTTGAAACTTAGGTGTGACTGGTTCTCTTTCCTTGTTTGTCACACAGCGCTGGTTCGGACAGGTGATCACATCCTCTATCATATCTGGCAATTGGATACGTGTCTTCCGTGTGACTTTGCCATTCTCAATGAGATTCAGAGTTGCATCCGGGGCTACTAGAGCAACGCGAGCTACTTCATGACCCTCAAGGAATCTATGTTCCAGCTTTACAATGTCCTTACGCCCGGTCTTGGAGCTACTGATGTTCATTGCCAGAGTAACAACGTAGTCCTCTTTCCCAGTTATTCCAAGAATCTGCAATACTTGTAGAGCGTGACCTGCTGTGATGTGATCAATCACAGTTCCATCAGATATTTTGACAACTCGAATGCCTTCGACCTTCTTCCTATCACTCATCTCTGTCCACTGGGAGAGTAGAGAATAGCCTGTTCGTTTTATCCCTTCCTCTCTTTCTATGCGTTTGAGCGCCAACGTTGAAAGCGAAGGTTGAACCAAAATCTCATTTGCGAAGAAAACACTCTCTCATTCGACCACGACGTGTCAGTTCCTCCGGAAGGTCAACCTCGTCCAGTTTGTTGATTGCCACCTGGGTTGGATGTCGAAGTCCTGTATCAGTATCAATTATCTGCCTACATTCAAAGAGTAGTGCGATGTCATAGATTGTACAGTATTCATACTCCATAGACCGTAGTCCCACTCCCAGGTCTGATTTCGCAAACCATACATTCCAACACCGTTTCCACTCCTTCTTGTACCTGTCCAAATCAGGTGATGCCACTATGGGGATCTCCTCACCTAGGTTGGTCGCGAGGACCTCCTTTGCAGTCTTTGGAAGGACATATGTTCCATTGAGGAATCTCACATTCTCAACACGCGGTCGAAGGAAGGTCAGACTTAGTGGACCATTTTCAGTGTCAATCTGCTCGTATGATATGTCAGTCCTCGGTTCCCACGTGTACAGACCACCCTCAGCTGACTGATAATACTCACCTTGTGTGAATGGATTTCTCAGAAGACCAATCACCTCATCAGTCGTTTCATATTCCAATTTCTCTAGGATGTCATCATCTCCTCCTACTAGATGGATGAGATACATCTGATCTTCTTTATTCAAGGCAAAGACCCTGCCATGGTAAGTGCTGTGGAAAAACCGTCTGCATTCACACGGTCTGGTGAGTGTGAGTCAATGCAGCGGACAGAAACCGGGTCCCATCGGAGGAACGATGTTCCAGTGAAGAAGGGCAAAGCTCACAACACTCTGAAGGACTCCGGTCTTTCGGATGCTGGTGACAGCGGTCGTGAGAAGGGTGGAACACAGGAGTTTCTTACAGTTCACTCAAAATTGTGAGATATGGGTTTTGCGAAGGTTGATATGGACAAGACGGAACGACGGGACTGCTTTTCGGTAACACGGTGAGTCGCTTTGGTCCTAGAAGGTCTTGGAAAGGCACTGAACTCAGCACTGAAGAAACTGTTTGGTGCCAGCATCATAGATGAGGAGCTTGTAAAGGAGCTTGCCAAAGACATTCAACGTGCACTTCTCGTTGCTGACGTTGATGTCACACTTGTAATGGCTATAACAAAGAGAGTTGAGGAGCAAGCACTTGATGAGTCCCTCCCAAGAGGGATATCTCGCCGCGAACACATCGTCAAGGTGGTGTGGGACACACTTGCATTCTATCTGGGAGAGAAGACCGTTCCATTGACTATCAATCCCGGAAAACCGAATCTGGTCATGATGGTCGGGATACAGGGTTCAGGAAAGACGACCACCGTTGGCAAACTTGCTCGATACTTCCAGAAGAGGGGAATTAAGACTGGTGTGATTTGCGCTGACAATTTCCGACCTGGCGCCTATAGCCAACTGAAACAACTTGCCGAGCGCTCCAATGTGCCCTTCTGGGGAGATGAAGAGGAGAAAGATGCCGTCAAGCTCGCGAAGAAGGGTTATGACGAAATGAGGAAGAGAGGTGTTGAACTCATCCTTCTGGACACCTCTGGAAGGCACCGCGAGGAAACCGGTCTGATTAAGGAGATGCGTGATATCTCAAAAGCTGTCAAGCCTCAGGAGATAGTTCTTGTTGTTGATGGCACCCTAGGACAACAAGCAGGAGTGCAGGCTGAGGCGTTTAGAGATGCAACGGCTATTGGTTCAATCATAGTCACCAAACTTGATGGCAGCGCCAAGGGAGGAGGAGCCCTTTCAGCAGTAGCTGCAACAGGGGCACCAATTAAGTTCCTTGGAACAGGCGAAGGGATGGATGCTGTTGAGCCATTCAATCCCACGAAGTTTGCCGGTCGGCTGCTTGGAATGTCTGACATCAAGGGGCTCATTGAGAAAGTCAGAGAAGCTCAGATAGAGGTCGACGAAGATGCTACTATGCGATTCATGAAAGGTCAGTTCTCGCTTAATGATATGATGGCACAACTCAAGCAGCTCAAGAAGATGGGGCCTATTGGCAAAGTCATGGAGATGCTTGGACTCCAATACAAGCTTCCTGATGACATTGCACAGATCCAAGAGGAGAATATGAAAAAGTGGGAGGTCATCATGAGCTCCATGACTAAGAACGAATTGGACAATCCAAGGATCATCAAATCATCACGAATTCAGAGAATCGCGAGGGGTTCAGGCACCGATACACGTGACGTCCGCGAACTGCTGAAACAGCATCAGCAGATGCAAAAGATGATAAAGCAAATGGGCAGATCGCGCCGAGGAAGGCGCGGGGGAATGCCAGGAATACCAGGACTGCCTGGTATGTAGCAGATTGGGTTATCTCCTAGAGGGCAATCGCTATGATGGACCGGCGCTTTCTGGTCCTTTTTGACGGCTTTCCAATAGAAGAAGCCAAAGTGAAATCTGGAGAGAACACACACCAGGTCATTGTGGCAAGTCGATGTGTTAACGTGGCACTCTTCTTATCAGGAAACCTGCGCAGGAATGTGTCAATAAGCATCGCGTGGGGTGAAACAAGCGACCTCCGTGTAATCACCTTTTCGGGTGAAACCCTTAAGCGAGTTTCACCTGATGAGCGTTCCATCTCATTCTTTCTACTAAAGTCAACACGTGTAGTTGAGCGCCTATCAGTCGACCAAGCGATATTGATGGATAATGGCATCGAGGTGGCACGAACAGATTTCAATAGCTTGCTGCAAAAATGGGATCCATCAAATGTGTATGTGTCAGTGATGGGAAACGAAGATTCAGAGCAAACAGACAACAGGACGACAGGCGTCTTTGTCTACGGAATAGGAACGCATGAGAATCCGAAAATGAAAAAGCAATTCCTTGCTATTCCTAGACCACCGAATCCTGAGCGATTCATACTCGATATAAATCTGAAATCAGATTGGAATGATTGAAAACCTTCATAATGAGAACTTTCAGAAGGAAATCCTAGACAGAAAACTGATAATGGTGCAACGCTTTGCCGACCAATGTAACGCCTGAGTTTGACAAGCAAAGGCAGATCTACGAGGACACAGAAGACTTAGCTCAGCGTATAGTAGAGCTGGAGAAGCTATTGTCCTTGGCCCCTAGGCACAAGGGTGCCGAAAGGATGGTTGGTGACTACCGCAAGAAGCTAGCACAGCTCAAGGCGAAGGTTGAGAAACAGAGAGAGCAAGAGCGAACAAGAAAAGGAACACGGGGAGCAGAAGAGGGAGTCATCAGAAAGGAAGGTGCAGGCCAAGTCTGTCTCTTGGGCGTGACTAACAGCGGCAAGTCTACCATAATAAATTCCGTCACAAATGCCGAACTTGATGTTGGAGATTATCCTTTCACTACACCGATTCCTACACCTGCAATGCTCATCCTTGAAGACATTAACATCCAGCTCGTGGAGATTCCGGGACTGTTTAAAGGTTTTAGAGAGTCGGGAATGGGCCGTCAAGCACTCGCAGTGGCACGAAATACTGACTGCATAGCACTTGTTGTCGACCTCTCACAGGACATCGATATGCAGATGGGCATCATTCTGAGTGAGCTTGACGGGGCTAGAGTGAGACTGAATAGAGAGCAGAGTGCAGTAAGAATTGAGCGGGTTGGCCTGGGTGGCCATATGATCTATGGAGCTCAGAACTATCAAGGTGACATTGAAGAAGTCAAGGAATACCTCAGGGCACGAAGAATATCCAATATAATCGTTCGATTGCAGAAACCTGCAACATTTGAACAGCTTGTGGACGCGATGGATGCGAGTGTGGCATATGTGAGGGCGCTTGTGATTGCCACAAAGGGTGATGTGCCAGGGTCTGAAGATAGGTTTGCCGAACTGACGGAGAAGTATGGAAAGCGTTTCGAGATATTTCCAATCTCTGCCAAAACGGGAGAGAACCTGGATGGAATGAAGTGGGCGCTGTATGACCATCTCGACATACTGAGGGTCTACACAAAGATACCTGGGAAAAAGAGAGAGGACAAGCCGATTGTCCTTCCAGAGGGGGCAATTGTTGAGGACGCTGCTGCAAAGGTGCACAAAGAGCTTTTCGTCGAGAGGTTCCGGGCTGCGGTGATATTCCGCGTAAATGACAAGATAAAGCGCAGACAGGTGGGACTCAGCTATCCCCTTGAAGATGGTGACATCCTGCAGCTAATGAGCAGGTAGATTGGTGCTCGAAATTGACCGGACTATCGAACATTACAGTCGTAATAGTTAGCCCATTGAACCCCGGAAACGTTGGATTCGCTGCAAGGGTCTTGGCTAACTTTGGGGTCAGCAAGCTTAGGATTGTGGGAGAGGACCCTCGAAATGACCAGTACGCAAAGATGTTCTCAGTTCGGGCAGTAGAAGTCCTTGAAAGGGCAGGAATATTCCCAAGTCTGGAAGAGGCT
>Ga0209427_10007653_pt1 | contig 12215 bp, 9 predicted proteins | sample DeeMarSWOR136_30_FD_187465 | JGI IMG/M metagenome (GOLD analysis project Ga0209427, IMG submission 187465) | Marine sediment microbial communities from White Oak River estuary, North Carolina - WOR-1-36_30 (SPAdes) (version 2) | ecosystem: Environmental > Aquatic > Marine > Intertidal zone >... | reverse complement strand
CCCCTACTCCTGCCTCCATCGCTCCCCTTGCGATGGCTTCATTGCTCATCAGAAGGCTTACGGATTCCTCTGAGCCAATCATGCAACTCCATCTCCAGAGAAGTGCAAATGATAAAAATTTTTGGTAAAGGTTTATTGAAACATTTGACCTTCTTCATCGAAACATTAGATCTTTTACGGCCTTTTGTAGTGTTTTGTATATTGGCTTACGTTTCCATTTTGTGTAATAATTTCTTTTAACAAAATATAAGTTGCGTGCGCCGCCGAGGTTTTTAATAAATACACCGAGTTAATACGACCCCTTATATGTCCCCCTCAAATTGATGTGTGTAGACATCTATAAGATACGAGGAGCACAGGGAGTTCAAGACTGTAAGTCAAAGGCTGAAGCAGAAGTAGAGTCACTCAAGGGGATGAGCGTAATCCCCACTTTTTCACTCATTCGTACTAGTCAAGTAACTTTATCGCTTCCTTAGTGTTTCAGATGTGAGAAAAAGAGGGTCATTTCAGGTATCTGTCGAACCATCTGAGTACGTGCTGGAGCCTCTGTATCCTGTCTTTGGGCTTCCCGATCCTGCCGAACCCGTGGCTTCCCTGGAATCTCACGAACTCGACCTGTTTCCTTAATTTCTTCAACGCCGTGAACATCTGCTCCGCGTTGTCCATTGGACACCTGTAGTCCTGCTCCGAGTGTATCAACAACAGGGGTGTAACGACATTTTCTACGTAGCTGATGGGGGACTTATCCATGAAGAACTGGACATCCTCCCAGGGGTTCTTTCCGGCGGTCACGCTGTGATCCATGTAGTCTATGTCGCTGGTCCCCGTACCGCTGTAGAGGTTGGCCATGCTGTTGAAGGCGACTGCCGCCTTGAACCTGTCCGTGTGCCCGACGATCCAGTTGGTCATGTAGCCTCCGTAGGAGCCTCCCATGACGCCGAGCCTCTCATAGTCGATGAAGTCGTATGTCTCCAGGACATAGTCCACTGCCTCCATGATGTCCTCGTAATCCCTCTCGCCCCAGTGGCCGGAGACACCCGCCGCGAATTCTTCTCCGAACCCAATGCTCCCCGTCGGGTTCATGAAGGCCACCGAGTATCCGTGGTTTGCCAGTAGGGTGAAGTCCGGCGAGGTCAGGGAGTATCCGTAGGCGCTGGCTGGTCCGCCATGGATCGACAGGATCATCGGGTAATTCTCACCTTCCCTGAAGTCTCGGGGCTTCAGGATCCATCCCTGCAGCTTGTTCCCAGCAGAGGATGTGAACCAGTACTCCTCGGGCTCCATCGGATCCAGCGTCTTGAGAAGGTCCTTGTTCATCTCGGTAACTTGCTTCGTCTCTCCGTCACGGTAGATCCAGACCTCGAAGAGCGAAGTGAAATCAGTGGAGGTGAAGGCGATTGTTGATCCAGCTTTTTCAAGGCTGAAGCCTCCGACCTGCATCCTCCCTTCAACGATATTCTCAACCTTTCCGTCTAGGCTGACCCTGCAGAGGTGAATAGCCCCTCGGTCAGGGATGTTGAAGTAGATGTACTTGGAGTCGGGAGACCACTTCGCATGGGCCCCCCAAACGGACGCTGTCCTGTCCAAATCGGCCGTGAGGTTCCTGGCCTCCCCACCTTCAACGGGAAGTAGCCAAAGGTCTTTGTTCTTGTAGCCTATGTTGCTCGTGTCCTCTATCACACGACCGGCGAAGACGATGTATTTTCCGTCGGGAGACCATGCCAAGTTTCCTATATGCCCTACGCCTGCTTTCTCCCCCTCCCAGAGCATCTCCGGCTTCCCCCCTTCCGATGTTATGACGTAGATATTTTCGAAGTGAGAGATGTCTGGGTACTCGTCCATGTTGGAGATGAAGGCGATCTTCTTGCCGTCAGGGGACCAGTCTGCCGCATCAACGTCGAATTCCCCGTCTGTGAGCTGCTTTACTTTACCTCCTTTCGAGGGGACGGAGAACAGGTGTATCCACCTCCCGTGGAGGTATCCCCTTCCATCGAACCTGTACTTGATACGGGTTATGATCTTGACGTCACCGTCAGGCTCTCCCTCACCCTTGAACACCTCCGAGGCGAACAGGATCTTCTTGCCATCAGAGGACCAGATGGGGTTTTTGACTCCCGACTCAACAGATGTCAGGCATCTGGCCTCGCCACCATCGGCGGGGATGACCCATAACTGGGATTTCGTTTTCTTCTTCTCTTTCTTCTCGTCCTCCGCCTTCTCCTCGCCTTCGCGGTCGGACAGGAAGAGGATGGAGCGCCCGTTAGGGGACCATCTGGGGTTCGTGTCGTTTCCCTTGCTGTGAGTGAACTGACTGGGCCGCCCCTTCTCGAGGGGGAGTAGCCAGATGTGGCTGTCACGCTTATTCTTTTTCAAGTTTGTTTCCGTGTAGGTGAAAAGGATCCTGTCTCCATCTGGGGATATCTGGGGATCAGAGACGGATAGCTCCGGAAAGATTGGTTTAATTTCATAATCTGTTAACTTTTTCATTTTAAAACACCAATTACATATCACAATCAGCTAAAAAGTTTTTTTTAGGTGGTTCATTTTGTTCGGTCTCTTACGACAAATGAAGATGTCTCGAAACTTATAATTAAAACGTTGTTCCAGTCTTTAAGAACTAATTTCATGTGCCCTAGGTGAGCGGAGAATTTGGCGTTGCTGAGCGTGGAAGGACTAGTAACCCGGTATTCAACTATGATGGGTGATGTAAAAGCCGTTGAAGACATCACATTCCATGTCAAGAAAGGAGAGATGTTCGGGTTAGCCGGAGAGTCGGGTTGCGGGAAAACAACCGCCATACTATCAATCATAAACCTGCTTCCCTCAAATGGGAGGATTGTGAGTGGGAAAATCTCTTACCATGATCATGATTTGGCGAATATCAGTAAAGCTGAGCTGAGGAGAGACATATGGTGGAAAAAGATCTCCATCGTCTTCCAAGCGGCAATGAATGCATTGAATCCCGTTCTAAGCGTTGAAGACCAGATCGCTGAAGCAATAATTTTACACGAGGATCTAATCAAGCAAGCTGCCCTTGAGAAAGTCAAGAAACTGTTCGAGCTTGTAGGGATAGACCCGACCAGAACGGGGAATTACCCCCACGAGTTCAGTGGAGGGATGAGGCAACGGGCCATGATAGCCATGGCTCTGGCATGCAATCCTGAACTCATTATCATGGACGAGCCCACAACCGCCCTGGATGTAGTGGTTCAGGGCGAAGTGTTAGATCTTGTTAAAAAATTGCAAAAAGAGCTCAATCTATCGGTGATAATCATCACTCACGACCTGTCCGTCATAGCTGAGATATGCGACACGACGGGCATCATGTACGCCGGAAAGCTCGTGGAGTGCGCTGATACAAGGACCATCTTCAAGAAGCCCAGACACCCCTATACTCAGGGCCTAATCGGCGCCTTCCCTAGCCTGTCGAGCTCTTGGAGGCGCCTAGAGGGCATCCCGGGGAGCCCGCCAGACCTCCTCAACCCTCCACCCGGGTGTAAGTTCCATCCCAGGTGTCCCTACGCTCAAGAACGGTGCCGAGAAGAGGAGCCGATCTCCATCGAAATTGAAAAGGACCACACTGTAGCATGCCACTTTATCGATGAGATAGGTAAAGCTGTTTACGGGAGCCAATAAAAGTGGTAACGAACGATATTTTATTGAAAGTCGAAAACCTGCGTAAGTATTTCCCGGCGAGAACAGGATTCGTTTCAAGTATACTCGGAAGAACTGAATGGGTACACGCGGTCGACGACGTATCCTTCGAAACAAAGAGGGGAGAAGTTCTTTGTCTAGTGGGCGAGAGTGGTTGCGGAAAGACGACGACAGCGAGGGTGCTTATCAGGCTAGATGAACCTACGGATGGGAAGGTTTACTTTGAAGGAGAGGACATTTTTGCTTTAGACAGAAAAAGATTGAAGAATCTACGTTTGAAAATGCAGATGATCTTCCAAGACCCTTATACCTCTACGAACCCGCGGATGACCATTTTTGACGCGGTCGCAGAGCCCCTTGTTGTACATAAACTCGCATCTGGTAAGGAATTGGCTGAAAAGGTAGCGCAAGGCCTTGAATCAGTAGAGTTAACACCCCCAGAGGCTTTCATGTACAGGTACCCTCATGAACTCAGCGGAGGGCAAAGGCAGAGGGTAGGTATAGCACGAGTCCTCATTCTTGAGCCAGAATTCATAGCTGCAGACGAACCCGTGTCGATGGTCGATGTCTCGTTGAGGGCTGGCATCCTAAATCTGCTTCTCGATCTTAAAGACAAGTATAACCTCACATACATCTTCATAACCCACAACCTCGCTCAAGCCAAGTATATTGGCAACAGGATCGCCGTCATGTATTTGGGAAAAATCGTTGAGATGGGACAAGCTGCAGCCACCTTGGGTGAACCACTGCATCCCTACACCAAGGCTCTTGTCTCCAACGTACCGATTCCCGATCCAGACATCGTCAGGGAACGCATACACCTCAAAGGAGAGATACCGACCCCGATCAACCCACCGTCTGGCTGTAGATTGCATCCAAGGTGTCCGTACGTGATAGAAAAATGTAGCACTGAAGAGCCTAAATTGGTTGAGGTGGAGAAGGGGCATTTCGTAGCTTGTCACCTAGTTGAGTAGGTTTAGCAGCAACAAAATAGCCTGTTTTATTATATCTAATAAAATCAGCAGGAGAATCTCTGCGCGCACCCATATTAAAGGGTTCATGGAGAGGGGGAGCCCTTGATGGTCGGCATCGAACCCGATCAAGGGTTCAGGTTCTTCGACTCTCAAGCGAGGAAAGGAACAAGACCACAGAGCTGCTGAGGGGAAGGCTAAGGGAAGAATCCGGTATCGTGCACGCCTATCTGCAAGGAGGCTTTCTGAAAGAGAGGCCATTTAGGGACATCGACGCAGTTCTCTGGATATTAGACGAGGAAGAAGCCTAGTATTATACGGTGGACCTGTCAGCCAAACTCGAAACCGAGATAGGGCTACCGATAGATACGCTGGTGATGAATAAAGCCCCGCCCCAAATCAGGCATGAGGTGCTGACAAAGGGCAACCTCATCGTGAGCAGGGATGATGGGTTCCGGACAAGGCTTCTCGACGAGACCCTCCGACAATACATGGACCTACAACAAGTCCTTAATATCAAATGGTAGGTCTGGACTACTGACTCCTAGGTCATGAGCCCCACAGGCTGAAATAATCCCAAAAAACAAAAGCCGTGAAAGCACGGAGAAGCGAACCACACGAGCCGTAAACCAGACAAATTCACAAGGAACAACAAATCCCAAAAAACTTGTAAGCGACCACTACTTACCGCCCAGAAATGGTAGTGGAGGGTAGGTGACATATGTACTTTAATTGTACCATCATTTTTTTTAAAGGAGGAACTTGTATCGTACGCACGCAGTCTTATTAAAGATGGGTTGAGGTGCTGTAGGGTTCTCTCTTGGTTTGTTGTGTTTTCTTTCTGGGCTTATATTCCGACTAGGTACAAGTGAAAAGCCTGCATCACGAAGGCTACAGGGTGCGTGCGAAATATGATAAGGGTGGATTTATTACCACCGAAAATACAGGAGGAAACATGCCAACTGAGATAAAAGCCATCACCCAAAAATACCTAATTGCCGTAAACTGCTACCTAGTAAAAACCCCAACTGGCTACATCCTGATCGACACAGGCCTCCCAAAAAGACGCAACGACCTCGAAAGAGAATTGGATACCGCAGGCTGCAAACCTGGAGACCTCAAGCTCATCATAATAACCCACGGACACCTCGACCACAACGGCAACACCGCTTACCTCCGCGAAAGATACGATACCAAGATAGCCATGCACGGCGGCGACTCAGCAATGACCGAGAGCGGAGACATGTTCAGGGGCATGAAGGGCCTCACCGTTGCGATCGTCAGGATCATGCTCCCACTGGTCGGATTGAGCAGATACGACAGCTTCACGCCGGACATATTTCTCGAGGATGGGCACGACCTCTCCGAGTACGGATTCGACGCCAGAGTGGTCCACATCCCGGGGCACTCCAAGGGCTCAATAGGAATCCTGACGACAGAGGGCGATTTCTTCTGCGGCGACCTGCTCGTCAACATGGACAAACCAGTAAAGAACACATTAATCGACGACTCGGCTGAATTGGATGCAAGCGTCGAGAGACTGAAAACTTTGGAGATAAAGACCGTCTACCCCGGGCACGGCAAGCCATTCCAGATGGAACAGTTCATGGAAAACAACCAATGACCCGATTTTCACTTGAATGAGACGCGTTCTCTTGTTTGTTCACATCGGTGTCAGAGGTAGATTTGAACTACCGACCTCGGGGTCATGAGCCCCATGAGCCGACTTTGTTGATCGAACACTCTTTTCAACGCTCAATCTCGGGAGAACACACATGGCAATCGTCGAACATGTATCGGCGTTCACACCTTCCTGACCGTCTCAAGCAGAGCCAGGACCCCGGCTCTCTCCGCCCTCTCCTCCAAGTATCGCCAGTCAAGTTCAACGTCATCCCTCTCAAGGACGCTCTTCACGTCCTGCTCATCGACCACGCCGCGATCTGGTCTCGCCAGCTTCGAGACTATGAAATCCTCTGGAGATATTAACCAAACACTCATGCCAGCGATGCCGACCTCTCTGCGCCTGTCCAGGGTCCCCTGATCCCACTCGACCCCATCGGGCCTGCTCCATACCTCGACCTCGTAGTCCGTGGTCATGTCATGGAAAAGGCAGACGGGGTTATCGTACGAACCAAGGTAGACCGAGTAGCCCTCCTCCTTCGCGTCCTCGCAGAAGGCCTGGAAATCCTCCTCGTTCGGTATCGCCACCGCGACGTCGATGTCCAGGGTCACCCTCACCCTCCCGTAAAATGGCAGGGCGTACCCTCCGATGAGCATGTAGTCCACCCCCCTTTCCTCGAGGAAGGACACTATCCTTCTAAGCGTCTCCTCTAACCCTGACAAGTCTGTTCAGCTCTAGGAAGGCGTCGTAGGGCACTTTGCCCCGAGCCACGAGCCGGTTGACGTACTCAGCGTCCCTCTTGGCCTTCTCGAGATCGTTCCTGTTGCTTCTCAGCGGCATGATCCTCAGCCTGTTGTATGCCTCCAGATAGTCGTCGCCGAGCATGGTGGCCTTGACGATCTGCCTCGGCCTGCCCCTTCTGCGCGTCTCTTCCGGCCTCACGTCCACGAGGCCAGCGGCGTTCATCATCTTAATCGTAGAGACCACCGTCTGGGTCCGTCTCCGCATGATCTTGGAGAGCTCTCTCACCCCCACGGGGTACTTTTTCACTATGGACAGCACCTGCGCCTCGACTTCAAGGGACATTTTGTTTCCCATTTGGAAACTTATTTATGGTATCGAGACTGCGCGAGACATATAAACATTATCGTTTGAAAAACCATTCAAACCAAATGGGGTGGCAAGAAAAGCATTTGAACTACCGACCTCGGGGCTATGAGCCCCACGGGCTACTCTGCTACACCTCCCCGCTCTAATGTGGGAAGTAAAACGGGTGTAGAATGAAAAACATCTCCTCTCGTGAGGCTCGCATTACCATCTGAGTGATTTTGAGAAAAAGGTTGAGGATAGCTACTATTGGATTTCGGCTTCAGGTTACGTAACGACTGTTACTGTTCGGGCAGCGCGCGCGCAAGGTCTATAAAACTAATAAGTTCTCAGCTCTGAAGATTTTTCCCATCTTCTCAAACGCCTCGTGAACGAGGTCTTCACTCTTACCCCCAACACAGACCAGTTTCCCGCTGGCGAATATGAGGAAAACAACCTTCGGTTCCTGCATCCTGTAAATCAAGCCTGGAAACTGCTCCGGCTCATACATCACGTCACTCAATGAAAGCTCCGCCATCTCAATGTCAACCCTGTCACCCATGTCGGTAGTAGCCACGACGTTCAAGATCTCAATCTGAGGCCTGGAGAGAATAACTATCCCCTTCTCTTTAAGTAGTCTCATAGTCAGCCTGATCGCGCTTTGAGCCTGCTTCTCCGATTTGGCACCCGTGCATATCATCTTCCCAGTGCTGAATATGAGGATCGTGGTTTTAGGTCGCTTTAGCTTGAAGATTAAGCCGGGAAATTTTTTTGGATTGTACTTGACGCCGGGAAATGCCTTCAATATCGAAATGAGATCTATCCTATGCCCCAGCGTTCCAGATGCGACGACGTTCTGGATAACTACATCCAATGTGTATCACCAATAGCACTAGCAAATCACGATTTTACGTGCTAACCCAGTCATAATGAGTGGCATGCTTGTTATAAAGATTGAAAAGAAGCCAAACTGCGCGCGCAAAAAAAATGACACCTGCCACTGATTCTATAAGGATTAAGAAACGTAATTTAGCTGTGTTAGTAGGATTTTGCGCGCGAGCCCGTTCAGTTGTTATGCTCAGATTTTGGATTCTCTAACGATTTCGCGCGCGCTACGTCGATGCTTGAGCGCCAAAAAGATAGGAATGAGATGATAGCTCCGGGCGCTTTAAATCTCTGGCTTCGTCTATAGCTTCAAGGTGAAGAGTGGTTTGAGTGCGCCCAGTCTCGCGGGTCAACCCATCATAATTCTGAAGGAGGGAACGGAGCGCAGCCGTGGCCGTGATGCGAGGGACACGAACATAATGGCCGCCCGCATTGTGGCCAATGTGATTAAGTCCTCCCTCGGACCGAAAGGGATGGACAAGATGCTGGTGGACAGCTTCGGCGACGTCACCATCACCAACGACGGCGCTACGATGTTGAAAGAGATGGAGGTCCAGCACCCGGCAGCGAAGATAATGGTCGAGGTCTCCAAGACGCAGGACGACGAGGTCGGCGACGGCACCACTACTGTGGTTGTCCTCACCGGCGAACTCTTAGGGAAGGCGGTGGAGCTGATGGCTAAGAAGATCCATCCGACGGTCGTCATCGACGGGTACAGGGATGCCCAGGAGCAGGCCCTAAAGGTCCTCGAGGAGATCTCCGTCAAGGTCGACCCAAAGGACAAGGAAGCCTTGAAGAAGGTCGCCGTCACCTCAATGGCGAGCAAACTCATCTCTGGCTCCAGCGGCTACATAGCGGACCTCGCGGTCGAAGCCATCCTGCAGATAGCTGAGGAGGCCGACGGAGGGTACGAGGTCGACTTGGACATGGTGAAGATCGAGAAGAAACCAGGCGGCTCCACCGCCGACACAAGCCTTGTTCGAGGGCTCATCATCGACAAGGAGGCAGTTCACAGCGACATGCCCAAGCTCGTGGTGGACGCTAGGATCGGCCTTCTCAACTCTGCGATGGAGATCGAGAAGACGGAGTTCGACGCGAAGATCCAGATCGAGACTCCTGAGGAGATGCAGGCCTATCTCGACCAAGAGGAGCGGATGCTCAGGGAGATTGTTGAGAAGTTGAAGGCCACCGGCGTCAATGTTCTCTTCTGCCAGAAGGGCATCGACGACACGGTTCAGCACTTCTTGGCCAGGGAGGGCATCCTTGCCGCCCGCAGGCTGAAGAAGAGCGACATAGAGGCGCTGGCCAAGGCCACAGGAGCCAAGGTGGTTACCAGCGTGGACGAGTTATCCGGGGAAGACATTGGCTATGCGGCGAAGGTCGAGGAGCGGAAGATCGGGGATGACAAGCTGATTTTCGTGGAGGGATGTAAGAATCCGAAGGCCGTCTCCGTGCTGTTGAGGGGAGGCACCGACCGTATAGTCGACGAGGCCGACAGGTCGCTGCACGACGCCCTCTGCGTCATAAGGGATGTGGTCCGGGAGCCCAAGATCGTCGCGGGGGGAGGAGCACCGGAGATCGAGGTAGCCCAGAGGCTCCGGCGCTACGCCGAGGGCCTCGCTGGCCGCGAGAGGTTGGCCGTCCTGGCCTTCGCCGAGTCCCTTGAGGTCATCCCCACGACTCTAGCCGAGAACGCCGGTATGGACCCCATCGACGCCATCTCGGAGATGCAGTCGAGGCATGAAAAGGGCGAGATATGGGTAGGCGTGAACGCTATCGAGGGCGAGGTCTCAGACATGGGTGAGCTTGACGTCTACGAACCCTTGCAGGTGAAGGTTCAAGCCATCAAGTCGGCGACAGAGGCCTCAACCATGCTGCTGAAGATAGATGACGTTATCGCCACCGCAAAGATGTCGCCGCCCGTAGGCGGACCGGGAGGTATGCCGGGTGGCATGGGCGGCATGGGCGGTATGCCGGGCAGCATGCCCCCAATGTAGGGACCACAAACCCCTATTTTTAAAGAGATGCTAATTTGACACAGGAAATCCGCGCACGCGTTTCATCATATAATTCACCCTTTGTAGGCCTTCTGGGAAAGGGATTTTTACTTCATCTTGGGAAACGTGCGCTCACTCAGCGTTCACCGCGCGCGCTCAAGATATCTCTTGAAAGGCGCTCTGAATCCTTTAGTTACAAGTCGATCGTGTATAGCACTCTTTAATGTTCCAAGTCCTTCACTTGTCCTGGCGCTGACCGGAAAGATATATCTTGATGATACGGGGGGAGGCTCTTTGCCAATCTGGTTCTTCAACTCAGCTAAAGCTGCTTCCAACTCCTCTTTGTCCGCCTTGTCTATTTTGTTTGCAGCCACTATTGGGTGTTCATTTAAGGCATCCCGGAGGAATTGGATCATCTCCACGTCGACGGATATGAACCCCTTCCTCTCCAGCCGTCTTGTAACCTCACGGAACGTAGAAATATCCAGAACGTGTATGGCTAGGGCTATGTTTCCTGCATTCGACTCCAGGAATTCGATTATCTGGTCTTTCATCTTCTCCACCAGGCTCCTTGTGGCTCCCGTCATACTACCGTATCCTGGCATATCCACCAGAGACAACTCCTTAGACAATTGATACTTGGAGATCTGTCGCGTGGTCCCAGGTCGCTTGCCAGACGCCACATCTAGACCCGTGATCTCCCTAATGATGCTGCTTTTACCAGCGTTAGGCCTCCCCGCGAAGACTAGATACTCCCGCCTCATTCACTGTAAATAATATAGAGCAAACTACTTACATGTATCCTATCGCTCGCGCGTGCCGCGCGCTATTGTGGAATAATGGATTGAGAGGTATCCTTAATCTTTCCAGCTTCTCAATTTACTATGTCTCGTTATCCGCCTGGAAGGTTCTATGAGGAGGGGTTTGTCTTGCTATGGAAGGCTTTGGCCCTTGCGTATCCCTATCCTTATTAGGGGATGTTTCTAAGCTTCACCTGGAAAAAAAGAAGCGTGAGCAATATTCAGTGATATAAACATGAAGCGTTATAGGGCAATAATTTGGTTTGTTGAGAAGTGGCGTGAATATCCCCGGATTAAGTATTATGAGGTAGAGACAAAAAAGGAGGTTACCGCTAAGGTTAGAGAGGATTTTCCAAACTACAGGGAGCTTCTCATTGTGCGCGTGCGCACAGCCGCGCGCGCGCGCATGCGCGTACGCTTAATTACAGTGGTCTCTAATTAGGTCAGGTAGTTCAGAGTTTGAACATAGATAACCCCACTCGCGCGCAAAGGACAAAAATAATAGACACTTGAGGAGACGTTTCTCTTGGAATGCAAAGAATTCGATTCTAAAAATAATAATGAAACTAAGAAACATCTCCTGAGCAGTGGCATTCCATGCACGATTCACAATTGTGTCAAATGTTGCATAGAGACTCGTATGCCTCTCTCGCGTTTTGATATAGATAGAATTATGATACAAGGATACAAGTTCAAAGATTTTGTAGTGAAACGAAGAAGAGAGCGTTTCTTGAAAAACAGTAAAGACAAATGCGTTTTTCTCGGAGATAATGGCTGTACAATATACTCTTTCAGACCCGAAGGGTGCCGTCTTTATCCACTTGTATATAACGAAAATAATAGGAAAGTCGTTATTCACGACTTATGTTCATATGGCCATGAGTTCAAAGTCGGCAGAGATGATATAGAGAATTTATATGTTCTCTTCAATAAACTGCACGCGCACAGCTGATGAAGTGGAAATGCAGGAATTGTGGGACGGAGTTAGAGGCTGAAATCTCTTACAAGGACTGGCGAAGTGGTGAACGTATATACATAAAATGTCCGAAGTGTAATAGTCACGCCGTGAGGTCCATCGCGCGCGAAAATGAGAGATAGAAGGGAGGGTTTGATTCTGAATTACCGGATTGGCAGGAAAACCCAGTATCCGAAGCAGTGCCTGATGAAGGTCTTGGGTGCAGAGCCATCGGATGCAAAGCGG
>Ga0209427_10007651_pt1 | contig 12217 bp, 13 predicted proteins | sample DeeMarSWOR136_30_FD_187465 | JGI IMG/M metagenome (GOLD analysis project Ga0209427, IMG submission 187465) | Marine sediment microbial communities from White Oak River estuary, North Carolina - WOR-1-36_30 (SPAdes) (version 2) | ecosystem: Environmental > Aquatic > Marine > Intertidal zone >... | reverse complement strand
CCCCCTCTGCCCAATCCCGTGCCATGGGAACGACATCCTCAATATGTTCTACGGCCAAGGTAGGTTTCCCGGCCACCACCCTTCCCAAGACGGGAACCTGGCGGATGGAAGCCCCAGGTCCCCTCCCGGGGAAATCCAGGATCTCGATGCCACGGGATGTGGTTTGCCTCCGCCTCAGATATCCCTTCCTCTCCAGGGCCTTGAGGTGATCGAAGGCCGCCCTGGGATAGATGCGGAAATGGCGGCCGATCTCCCTTACGGAAGGGGGGTAACCCCTTTCCAGGACGAACTCCTTTACGAAATCCAGGATCTCTCTCTGCCGAGGAGTTAAATCCATCGCCTTTCCTCCCTGTTCCCCAACTATACTATACATATGTTTAGTTGTCAAGGAAAAAATTCGAGAAATGCATCCCTTCTCGATCCGGACAAAGAACCTCGCAAATAGTTTGCAGCTTCCCCAGTCTCAGAAGACCACCGTGGGATCCTGAACGCAATCTCCCGGACGATGGCGATATCATGGCCCACCCAGCCCATCCCCATGGAAGAATGGAATATCGGAAAAGTGGAATAGTGGGTATCGAAAGCGGAGAACGTGCTCCTTGTGGTTCAGGAGCGCTTCGCTTGAGGATCGCTTCGCTGAGGCAAGGGGCAAAGAATTCTTGGCCTTCAGCCTCAAGTCCGCCGCAGGTGGACGCTCCTCCAACCTCTTTCAGGGTAATACCTATCCATGCACCCATCACTCCAGTACCCCATTATTCCACTATTCCAGTGGGGTAAAGTCCCTGAGTTTCCACCCCATCGACAGCTTACGAAACTACGCCCTGTAAAAGTCGACAAACTCCGGCAAATACCCCCTTGCAATGTTATGGATTTTACTGCACATATGTTATTATGTCTGAGTATGGGGACCTGCTGGCGAGATGTTCCAGAGGCTGAGAGAGGACCTTCACACCGTAATGGAAAGGGATCCGGCTGCCAAGAACCTTTTCGAGGTACTCCTCTGCTACCCCGGCCTTCATGCCATCTGGATGCACCGCATCGCCCATCCCCTTTACCGCTACCGATGGTACACCTTCGCCAGGTTCATCTCCCACATCAGCCGAGCATTGACGGGGATTGAGATCCATCCCGGGGCAACCATTGGCCGCCGTTTCTTCATCGATCATGGGATGGGAGTGGTGATCGGGGAGACGGCCGAGATCGGGGACGACTGTTTGATCTATAAGGGTGTCGTCCTTGGCGGGACGACCCTGGAGAAGAAGAAGCGCCATCCTACGTTGGGAGACCGGGTTGTGGTGGGTTCAAATAGCACCGTCCTGGGGGCCATTACCATAGGGGAGGGGGCGAAGATTGGCTCGGGGTCCGTGGTCATAAAGGACGTCCCCCCCGGTGCCACCGTTGTCGGGGTCCCGGGAAGGGTGGTGGAATCGGACCTGCAAAGGAGGGCCGCCATCGACTTCGAGCACGGAAACCTTCCCGATCCCTTGTCCGATGTGATGAAACTCCTCCTCCAACTCCACGAAAAACTAGAACAACGGGTCGAGAGGCTGGAAAAGGCTCACCAGCCGCCGAGGCAACGACAGGTGAGACAATCCAGGGGGAAAAGGTGATGGAGTACCCGGAATTCTTGATGGACCACTTCCAAAACCCTCGAAATGTGGGGGAGATCGCGGATGCCGATGGTACGGGCATCGTGAAGAATGCAACCTGCGGCGACATCATGCAGATGTCCATAAAGGTGGAAAAGGATGTGATCGTGGATGCCAAATTCAAGACCTTCGGGTGCGGCGCGGCAATCGCAACCAGCTCCATTATCACCGAAAAGATCAAGGGAAGGCACATCGAGGAGGCACTAAGGATTTCGGATGAAACCGCCAGGGACATCCTGAGCACATTACCTCGGGAGAAGACCCCCTGTTTCACTCTGGCAGCCAATGCACTCAGGCTGGCCGTGGATGAGTATCGCTGCAATAGGCGAGCAATCCGCGAGAAGGGGGGCATGGGCCCGGGAGATCGGGAAAAGGCCCTCTCGTGAGATGATGGGGAAGGGATTCGTTGCCACTCGTGTGGTTCCATCCCAGCGGTAAACCTCATCAACATGAGATCTCTCCCTTCGCCGTTTCGGAGTTCTGGTTTTCCCCTTGCCTGGTTTGTCTTTTTGACGCGGGTAACCCCTGCCTCGGCCGTAGATGCCGAGGTTAAGGTTGCGGGCAGGATCCCGCGGGTGGAAGAGATCAAGGCCTGGATTGGATGAGATACTTCCCATTGCAAAGCCCTGAAGGCACGGGGGTTAAGGTGAAGGCACATCCCCACGAAGGGAACGACGTAGCTCTCCCAAGAATCCCTCCTGCTGAAAGCACGGGGGGAAGGGGGATGGGAAGCCGAGACGCGCCCCAAAAAAGGTATTGATTCGATTCAATGCTACGGATATTATTATTTTGTTGGGAGGTTCCGTAGCAGATGAGAATCGCGGAGCTCGATGGGATTCGAGGGAAGATGGCGGGGCATAAAGGCTATAACCACCGGAATGAAGACCTCAAGAGGGGAACCCACCATGAGAAGGATGGCGCTGCTTATCCTCGTGTTTGGCTTCCTGTTCCTTCACGGGCGTGTTGAAACGGCCGAGCTGACGTTCCTCTACTCCAATGATACCGGTGGGGTGATCGACCCCTGTCCCACGTGAGGAAATAGGCTCTTGGGAGGGTTGGCCCGGCGGGCCACCGTTATCAAGGACGTCAAAAGGCAGGGGGAAAATGCCCTCATCCTTGACGCGGGCAACAGTCTCTTCCAGGGCAAGGGTTCCCCCTCTCCCCAGGAGAGGAAGAAGGCCGGATTAATCGCTGCGGCTTACGGGCACATGGGCTATCAGGCGGTCAACGTCGGATCGGATGACCTTTCGGCCGGGATCGAGTTCCTGAGGGAGATACAGAGGGACTCTCATGTGCCCTTCCTCTCGGCAAACCTCCTGGGTCAAAAGGGGGGCAAACCGGTCTTCAAATCCCATTGGGTGCTCAATATAGGTGGAATAAGGGTGGGCGTTTTTGGACTGACCTCAGATCTCCGCCACGGTAAAGGCCCTGCCCCCGAAGGGTATTTCATATCCGATCCCATAGCGGCGGCCAAGAGGGCCGCGTCCCAGCTTGCCAAGGACTGTGATATCATCGTGGCCCTGGGCAACTTGGTCTCCTTCAAGGAATATACCAGGATGGTTCAAGCAGTGGAGGGGGTCCACTTCATCCTCGGAAGCGGAGGTAAGGGATCCTACCACCATACCATACGGTCCAAAGATGGCTGGAAAACAGGGCTCTTTCAGGCTTACGCGAAGGGACAATTCCTGGGGAGGATCGACCTGAACGTAATAAAGGGAAATCGTGATTTCGTTGACCTCAGTCCCAAGGACCAACTGAGGAGGCAGATCAGCAGAATCGAGAGGCAATTGGATTCCTACCGAACGGGGACGGGATATGCCGAATCCATCCCTCAGGATAAGAGGCAGGACCTAATTAAGAGGCTGGAGGAATTTAAGGAGAGATCCGAGGCCCACCTGGAGAGGTTAGAGAGGGATTCCCGGGGAAAGAGCTCCTTCATCGGTACTCGCATCCCCCTCGATAACAGGGTGAGGGAGGACCTCGGGATAAAGGAAATGGTGGATCGGTTCAAAACGGGCTCGTGAGCGCGTCCCCCGCGGGCTCTGCCCATCAAAGGGCCATCACGAGATGGGGTAACATCCCAACCCGCTCGCTGTCGGTTCGGTGGCTTTTTTCGGCGGAAGCATCTCCATTCCGGACAACCAATGGCCGGACAAGGAAAAGTCCCCTTTTCCCAACAGGTAATCATTATCCTTCTCCTTTCCCTTGGAATGGGACTGGCCGCCAATGCCCTTCGATCCGCGTCCCTTCCCCTGGTTGGGGATTGGGCCCATGGGACGTTTCCGCCAAAAGGGGAAGGCGATATTCCCATGGTACCCCTTGAGGATGCCGTGGCAAAATTCTTAACGGAGGAAGCCCTGTTCCTCGATGCCCGGTCCACGGCTGATTATCAATTGGGACACATACGGGGGGCCTTGAATCTACCTGTCCACGATGGGGATTTCGGGGAACGGCTTCAGAAGTTTTCCCTTGAGGTGGATCATGAGGTGGAGCTGATCATCTACTGCGATGGCATTGGCTGCACGTTAAGCCCTGAACTCGCCGCCATCTTAAAGGGTTTGGGATACAGGGATGTGAAGATTTTGACCAATGGGTGGACCGAATGGATTATGGCTGGGATGCCGATCGAGGGGGAGTAGATCCCGTGAAGCGGTGTATGCGGTTTGTAATGGGCCTTTATACAAACCCCTATGCCTCCGTAGTATTCCGCTGGGCGGTGGGCCTGATCTTCATCTATGCCAGCGCGGATAAGCTCCTCCACCCCTCGGCTTTTGCAGTTGCGGTGTACAATTACAGGATCCTTCCCGGGAGCTTTATCAACCTCGTTGCCATCACGCTCCCCTGGTTGGAGCTGGTCTGTGGAATCCTCCTCATCATCGGATTGTTTCCCCGGGCTGCAGCCCTAATCCTGAGCGTTCTCCTGGTAGTCTTTTTCTCCGCTCTCGCTGCGGCCATCTATCGAGGCATCGACATCAGCTGTGGCTGTTTTACCGTGAGCACCGCCGCCGAGAAGATCGGCATCTCTTACATGGTGCGAGACCTTCTCGTTTTGGCCATGAGCCTTCAAATCCTGTTCTTCGACGGAAACCTGGTGAGCGTAGAGCGTCTTCGCCCTACCCATTATCGGTGACCTTTAACGCATGGGTGAATTTCTCGATCCCTGAAGTCAATCATCCGCCGTGGCAACTGCATCGGCAAATGGGGGGACCATGAAGGATATATTTCAAAAATTAGCAGAGGTCCAAAAAGAGGGAACGCAAGCAGCCTTGGCCATCGTCGTCCGTACGAGAGGGTCAGCCCCGAGAAAGGCTGGGGCCAAGATGATCATCATGGAGGACGGAAGTATCTTTGGAACCCTGGGCGGCGGTGATCTGGAAAGGAAGGTCGTCGAGGAGTCCCTTGAGGCGTTGAGGGGGGGACAAGCCAAACTGACGTCCTTTCACCTGGATGCTGCCAAAGGGGGCTTGGACATGATGTGTGGCGGCGAAATCGAGATCTACATCGAGCCCGTTTGTCAACCGGAGAAACTCATCATATTCGGCGCTGGTCATATTTCACGGGCGCTGGCACCCCTCATGCGGTCAGCCGGGTTTCGGGTAACCCTCGTGGACGATAACCCCGATGTGGTGGGGGAAGATCGGTTGCCGGATATCGAGGGAATCGTTTCGGAGGACATGGAGTCTTATGCGGAAAGGCTCCCCCCGGATGGCAATACATACATCGTAATCCTCACCCGGGGCTTTTCCACGGACAAGGCCATCCTCCAACGCCTCGTCGGAAAGGACTATCGCTACGTGGGGATGATCGGGAGCCGGAAAAAGATCGACACCATCAAGGAGGACCTGTTCTCTAAGGGAATTGGGAGGGAGTACCTTTCCAAACTCCACGCCCCCATAGGCCTCGATATCGGGGCGGAGACGCCCGAGGAGATTGCCATCAGCATTGCAGCGGAAATCATCTCGGTGAGCAAAGGCAAGTCCACGTCTCGCACCTCCGGACCTTCGGGAAAAAGGAGGTAAATCGAGCGGTATGACTCCGGAGATCCTCAAAATCGGCCCCATCAGCATACGGTGGTATGGGGTGCTTATCATGGCTGGGGTAGTCCTCGGCCTCGTCTTGGCGGGAAGGGAGGCCAAACGGCAAGGGGTGGGTACCGAGATGATCTACGATCTGTTCTTCTACATGCTCATAACCGCCATCGTAGGGGCAAGGCTCTACTACATCATCTTCTCCTGGGACCTGTACCGGGGTAATGTGGGTGAGATCTTCGCCTTCTGGCACGGCGGACTGGCGATCCATGGGGCGGTCCTGGGGGGAGTTGTTGCGGGGCTCGTCTATACCCGCCTCAAGGGGGTTTCCTTCTGGCTCGTTGCCGATATCTGCGCCCCCAGCCTCATCCTGGGCCAGGCCATCGGGCGGTGGGGTAACTTCTTCAATCAGGAGGCCTTCGGGAGGCCAACACAGTTGCCCTGGGCAATCTTCATCGATGAGGCCCACCGACCCCTTCACTACATGCAACACACCCACTTCCACCCTACCTTCCTCTATGAATCCCTGTGGAACTTTTGCGTCCTCCTCTTCCTCCTGTGGGTAAGACGGAAAAGGGGTATCATCAGGGGCGATGTATTCCTGGCCTACCTTCTGCTTTACTCCCTCGGCAGATTCTGGATCGAAGGCCTCAGGCTGGATAGCCTGATGTTCGCCGGGTTGAGAGTTGCCCAGATCGCGAGCTTCCTGCTCATTCTCCTCGCCTCCATAACTTTGATTGGACGCCACACGGGGAGGAGGTAGCGTTCTCCTCTACCGGAAGGGAAACTCATTGTTCGGATGGGTACTCCGCCCAGGAGGGGCTCCTCATTGGGCGGGTTGCAGAATCTGCACATCGGCCGGCAGATCGAGTGTGAAATGGGAGTCGGGAATTCCCGTATTGACCCGGATGTTCTCATAAGAGAGGATGGTAAAATCCCCGCTTTTTTCGTACAGCGCCAATTTCCTTATCAGCCAGGTTTGGGTGGATACCCAAAGGGTGACCTTTGCGTAGATCGTTTCGGCCTCCCCCGGGATCACCTCCAGGACCGCAAAATCGCCCTCTTTCCGTATCGAGGCGAGCGTCCCCCATTCGTCTCTGAAGGGGTTTTCAAGGATCATGAGGTACCTCTTGAGCATGGGATTATCTCCCACCCGGTACCTCTGGGCGACCCTTTCCCGCTTGAAGTAAAGCCATAGGGTAGTGCCATCCACCACCATGAGGCTAGGATCAGGGTCGAAGAGCTCGATGAGAACCTTATTGGGGCGCTTGAATTGGATCACCCCACGGGAGATCACCTTTTCCCTCAGCAGGGAGACTCGTTTCTCCTGGATGAGGTCCGCGGTGAAATCCGCCACCTCCCCCTGGACTCGAGCAAGCTGACGAAGGACGAAATCCTTATCCAGCTCGCCCTGGCCCGCGGCCTGAACCGGAAGTGCCACGGACATGGAGAGTATCATCAGAGATCCCAACCATCCCTTCATACCGTCCTCACCGTCGAATGCTCGGGGCAAGCTCGAGATCTGTCGACTTCCTTCCCGTAGCCGTTTTGCTCACCCCTGGAAACAGAAATCGATCGCCCGACAGGGAAAAGAGCCCCTGGGAAATACTGCCAAATAAACGGGTGGCCACCCGTGAGGGCACATAGGCAGGGCGGGTATACCCCCCTATATGGGACTGACAAGCGGCAAACCCCGCTTTGCCCAGGAACCTTTCCATGGTCTTCGGGGAAAAGTCGCTTAAGTGATAGGGTGTGTCGTAGAGCCTGTTGCGAATGCCGAGCATCGCCAAAAAGCCCTTAATGGGGGTAGTGTGGGGGTACCGTATAAGGATGAGCCCTTCCGGCTTGAGAACTCGGTGACATTCCCGCAGGAAAGCCATCGGGTCATCGAGATGCTCGATGACGTAAAAGGCGGTGACGGCATCGAAGTGGTTATCCGAGAGTCGGCTCTCTTCCAGTGTTCCGGCCAGGATAGTTACGCCCAACCGTGTCCTGGCGAACTCGACCCCTGTACCCGAAATCTCCAATCCCAGGGCTTCCCAGCCCCTCCTCTCCATCTCCCAGAGGAAGTGCCCGTATCCCGTCCCCACATCTAATACCCTCCCCTTGGGGATGGTCTTCTCGATGAAATCGGCAGCCCATGAAAAGACCGGCATCATCATTGTGCGCCAACGCTCAATGCCCAATTCGTCCTCGGGCAAGTAGCTCTGATAGGCGGAACGCAAGGACGTGGAGTCGGGTCTGGGGTTGAGGTAGATGAAATCACAGGAAGGGCATTTCCACATCGTGTACCGCCCCTCCCGATGAATGAGTTTCCCCCCTTGACCGCCGCAGAGGTTACAGGGAACGGATACCCATGTGATCCTCCCATTCTCGCCATGAACCACCCTCTTCAAGGCCCCCTCTTCTTCAGTTGAGCCTTTACGGCACCGATGTAATTGGCTATCTTTCCGTTTTTGGGGTTCAAATGAAGCGCCTTTTTGAGGGCAGCAAGGGCCTCCTCAAGGCGGCCTGCATTGTAGCGGGCGATCCCCAGGTTGACGTAGGCCTCGCTCAGATATGGGGGGTTGAGTTTTATGACCTCCTCGAATTCCCTGGCAGCGCTGCCGTATTCCTTCCGCGTCAAGAAAATGTATCCCAGGTTGAAGTGGGCATCGGGGTTCCCCCCCCCCACGGCAATTGATTGCTCGTAGTGGTTCAGGGCCTCGTCGTACTTCCCCGATGTCATGAAGGCTCGTCCCAACTGGAAATAGGTCTCCTGATTTCCTGGGTCAAGCCTTCGAGCCGCCTCGAAATCGCGTGTGGCCATGTCCAGCGCGTGGGGAAAGTTCGCCTTCCCCCTCCCCAAAAAGACCTTTGCCAACTGCTTTCGATACCTATTAGCATAAGATGGCTCCATTTTAAAGGCCTTTTCGAACTCCTCAATAGCCCGGTCAAACCTGGCCTGGCCGAAACAGCGGAGCGCGTGGCGAACGTGGCCTTCCGCTGTGGGGGGCCTCCTTTTGGTCGGGGAGGGAGTGGGAAGGGAGGACAGGAAAAGGAAGAAGGCCAGAACCAGGGCTCCCGTACCGATGATGATATACCTTAGCCTCCACAGGAGGCCCAGGCTGCGCGGCAGGGGGTAATGCGTTCGGAAAGTCGAGGATGGTGCATTGGCAGCAACGCCACCCGTCTTCCCTTGATCGAACTCGAGGGACCTAACCCGATCGAATTCCTCCCCGATCTCCCGCTCTTCCCTCTCGATATCGTCCCTGAAGACTATGCGGAGGAAGTTTCGAAAGCTATGGGTGTTGGGAAAACCGCCCCGGGAGGCGAGAAAGGCTTCGCATTGGGTAGACATCTCCTCTGCGGATTGATACCGATCTCCCGGCCTTGTGGCCAAGGCCTTCAGCACGATTCGATCCAATTCTATCGGGATATCCGGGGTATGGCGAGATGGAGGCTCTATATGGGGATCCTTCAGCCTCTCCAGGATCTGGAGCTCGGAATCCCCCTGGAAGAGCTTTCGGCAGGTCAGGAGTTCGTAAAGGACAACGCCCAAGGAGAAGAGGTCCGATCTCCCGTCCAACTCCTCTCCCCGGGCCTGTTCCGGGGACATGTAGGAGACCTTCCCCTTCAAGACCCCCGTCTTGGTCAAGGAGGTTGTCAAAGCCGCCTTCGCAATGCCGAAGTCGGTCAATTTCACCTCTCCCTCATAGGAGACCAAGATGTTTTGCGGGCTGATATCCCTATGGATGATATCGAGGGGCCTGTTCTGGAGATCCCGCTTGCGGTGCGCGTAGTCCAGTCCGACAGCTGCTTTCGTGATGATGAAGACGCAATCATTGATGGACAGTCGCGTATTCAATTGCGCCGTTTTTGCCATGATTCCACGGAGGTTACTCCCCAGGACGAATTCCATGGCGATGAAGGAGGTCTCATTGAGCCTGCCGAAGTCGAAAATTTGGACGATGTTCTGGTGGGTTAGCTGGGCGGCGATCTTGGCCTCGTCGGCGAACATGGCCACGAAATCCCGATTGCTACTGAGATGGGGGAGGATCCTCTTTATGGCCAGGATCTTCTCAAACCCCTCAAGGCCGACCTTCCTTCTGGCCCTGAAGAGTTCCGCCATCCCCCCCGTGGCGATCTTTTTCGTCAGATAGTAGGATCCGTAGGGCTCTATGGCATCCATGAAACCGCTATCCTCGACATCCCTATTTCGGCCCGATGGGCTCCAAAACGATAGGAGCCGGCTCTTTTCGAGGAACCCCTCGCTTTCTCGGCCTCTTCGATGGTCGTTTCTTGATGGGGACCGGCTCCCCCTTTCCCTCCACGAGGTGAGTCTCCAACCCTTCAAGGCATCCCCTAATGTCCTTCATGAGGCTCATGGTCACCTTTTTCATAGCCTTGCCGGCCTCAATGGCCGCATACGCCTCCTCGCTCCGAAACTGGGTAATTTCGGCCTCGGCATTGCCCCGGTAATTCTTGATCAGCAGGATCCTTCCCTCCCTTCTGGAAATCAAGGCGGCATTGAGGTCCACAGCACCGTGGAGGGTAAAGATGGGTTTCAAGCCGGATCTGCCTGGCGTCCATGCGCCCGAAAACGAATTGACATCGATCTCCAATACCAACGAGGAGCGGTCATCGTCCCGGGTTACCGAATCGAACAGATTGGAGAGGAGAAACTCCCTCTCCAAGACCTTTTCCACCATCACCGCTATGGGGTCTGACCAGTGGGATTCACCGATACAGTTGGCTTCATCCTGGTTCCTCACCCGTTCGTACCTGGGACGGTTATCCGCGACCACCTTCACCTGGAGGGATTGACTAAAGTGAGCTTTGAAGGAGTGGGGGGGATAGGGGTATATCCTCGGATCGAGGATCATATCGAAGGCCTCTCTGGAGGAAACCGGGGAAACGAGAAGGAGGAGGACTACCGAAAGCACTACGGACGTCCCCATACCCCATGGGGCAAATTTTTGTCCTTTCCCATGGGAAAATTTTTCATAGCCTTCCATGCGCTCTTCCGCGAAGCTGAATCACCCACCCCCTTCCTCCCTCGGCAAGGGGGTCTCTCCCCCAAAAACAGCAAAAATGGTGCCAGGGGAAAAAAGTGGGGATGGAAACCGAAATTTCCATCCCCCAGAGGCTTCGGGATGTGGCACCCCCAGGAGCACATCCCCTCCTTTACCGATGTCGTGCTCGCCATGTCGTTGAGGCATCTCCTCGAGCCGAGGCAGTTGAGAATGCTCTCATGGCGAATTCGTTCGGCGGGACCTTCAGTGGCGAGGCTGGAACTCGAATCTCAGATCAGGGGGATTCGATCCACATCTCAACGGATCGTGTATACATGACCCATCTCTCAATGGAGGACTGTTCGAGGAAGGCCCTGCATTCGGGCACGCTGTATGAGGATCGAACCGATTCCATGAAGCTCTCGCTCCCCAATCCGTTTCGCGTGATAACCAACCTCCAGAGGAGGTCAAAGAACCAAAGGGCTACCCTCGAGGTATCCCTGTGAAAATCGACGAGCACGAAGCTTCCCCCCTCCTTTAAGACCCTGTCCACCTCGTTGAAGAACGCGATGGGGTCTTGGAGGTGGTGAAGGGTATTGATACAGGTGACCAGATCCACTGATTTATCCGAACAGGGGAGCTGATACGCCGATCCCAGATTGAACTCGATGAGACCGCCCAATCCAGCCTCACTGGCGTTCTCCCGCGCCACCGTGACCATCGCCGGCGAGAGATCGATACAGGTAAACCGTATCCCGGGACAGGCCTGCACGATGGAAATGGGGAATATCCCCGGTCCGCTCCCCACGTCGAGGGCACGACCTCGCTCGATTCCCTTGGCCCTGATCTTGTAGAGCACTCTCCTGCAGGGAATCTTCATATACTTTTTGGCCATCCGACTGTAGTATTGGGCCAAATCCCTGTCCAGTAATGCCTCGGGCTCTGGAATCCTCTCCTTCACCTCATTCACCTCTTACCCGTCGCCTCATATAGGTACCACAAACGGGAGAAATGATCAAAGCATTGAAATGCCGGAAGCCTCCCCCCGGTTGCCGAAAATACCGTGGGACCATGACCGTGATCTGCCGGAGAAGTGAAGTGTAAACATCCTCTCTCCTCGCGTCTTGAAACCCCCGGGGCTTTCGCGAAGGTGCCTGATTCGCAGACGACCTTGGTTTACCTTGAACCTCTAACCTCTCAGCCTTAACCTTCCTTTCCTTCGGCTACGCCCTTCGGTCTGAGCTCAGGGTCGAAGACTCAGGACAAGTTTTGCTCACCCTCGGTGGGTACCCCACTTCTCCAGCAGATTTCGCTCGTGGACAACGGTGTTCTCGACAAAATTGAGGAAACTCCGGCGCGGGTTCCGGAGTTTCCTGAGTTTTGCACCTAGATGTTTTATAACCTGTTGATTCAACGTGGGAATACGGTTTGCAAGAATGAACGCGCTTATTTCTTCGCTCATATGCTCCCGAAGTGAGCCGAGATCTCCGGAAAAGTCGCTCCTCGCCGCTCAACATATTTTTTCGACCATTGCATCTTTACGCCA
>Ga0209427_10007648_pt1 | contig 12220 bp, 7 predicted proteins | sample DeeMarSWOR136_30_FD_187465 | JGI IMG/M metagenome (GOLD analysis project Ga0209427, IMG submission 187465) | Marine sediment microbial communities from White Oak River estuary, North Carolina - WOR-1-36_30 (SPAdes) (version 2) | ecosystem: Environmental > Aquatic > Marine > Intertidal zone >... | reverse complement strand
AGCACACCCTTGCGCGCCGGCAGACTGCGGATCAGCCGGCGAAAGATCGTAGCGGCGTCATTGCGATAGGCAAGGCTATCCATCATGCCCGGCGTGCCCTGCGTCCGTCCGTCGCACGGATCGGTACAGAACGCCGCAAACGGCGTGCAGCCAAGACGTTGCAACTCTTGTGCCGCAGCTCCGGCCAGCAGACCAAGCTCCCAATGGCCGGTGTGGTAACCAAGGGCTGCGGGCGCACCGTCACCCGCGCGAATTCCTCCCTGTGTGCTGACCAGCAGAAACTGCTCTTGCATTGACTTTGCCGGTTCCCACCCCATGCCCACATTCTGAATCATGCCGAAGATATCACCGCTGGGGCTATCAACGAGCTGATCTTCGGTGAGGGGCAGGCGGCCCTGGGGGCCTGCCGATGCCGTCGTGATGTCATAGATGCAGTCATCGTTGCTTTCGAGAACGTATCGACAAGACTTCATTTTCTCAGATGAGTCGTCCATGGTCGTATTCTAACAGATAATTATGATTTGACGAGTATAAGACGGTGAGCTAAAGTGACAAAAGTGAGCTAAAGATAAGGAGATAGTACTATGTGTCGCCCTGCTGCAACGATGATAATTTCGACGTTTGTCCTGATAACCTGTCCCGTTTCCGCCGGCGTTCCGCATGGTGTGAACCTGGCCAACCTGGCCGATTGGCACATCATAGTGGCAGAAGACGCTCCGCCGAGCGAGATTTACGCCGCTGAAGAATTCCAGAGCCATTTTGCCCTGGCAAGCGGCCTCCGCCTGCCGATTGTCCGCCAAGCGGACCCGGCCATCAGCGGGCAGCACCATATCTTTATTGGCTCAAGCCCGGCGATGCGCGCCAGCAAGGTCGGTTTTGGCACAGATGAGTTCGACGAGGAGGATTTTCGCATTGTCGTGGGCGACGGTAACATTGCCATAGCCGGCCTGCCACAGCGGGATTCACGAGGGACGCTTTATGGTGTTTATACGTTCCTGGAAGACTATGTCGGCGTACGATTCCTCACCGTTGACCATACATACATTCCGCCCATAGGAACATGGCGTGTGGTCGGGCCTGTGGACCGTTTCTATCATCCGCCTCTGCGTTTTCGCTGGAGCTACTACGGCGAAACCAACCGAAATCCCGCGTTCGCCACACGCCTTCGGGTCAACACCGTTGCCAACGATCCCAAGCTGGGCGGTAAGACGGGACTGAACCTCATAAACCACAGCTTTTTCCATTATGTTCCATCGAAGAAATACGGAAAGGAACATCCGGAATACTTCGCCCTGGTCGACGGCGTGCGCAAATTGGAAATGGGAGGCGGGGGGCCGGAACTCTGCCTGACCCACCCCGACGTCCTCCGCATCGTTACCAATTCGGTTCTGGATGCCCTCAGGAAGAATCCCGGCATGGAGAACGTTTCCGTCAGCCAGAACGACAACAACAAGTACTGTCGCTGCCCTCAGTGTGCCGCTATTGATGAGCGCGAGGGCACGCCCATGGGCTCGATATTGACGTTTGTCAACGCGGTGGCCGATGCGGTGGCGAAGGAATATCCTGATGTTATGATCGGCACACTGTCTTACTGGTACTCACGCAAGCCGCCCAAGACGATCAAGCCCCGGCCGAATGTTCAAATCCAGTTGTGCAGTATTGAGTGCTGCGTTCTGCATCCGATCAACGACCCAGACTGCCCGAAAAACGTACAGTTCTGTCAGGATCTGGCCAACTGGGGCAAAATGTGCGACAAGATTTCTATTTGGAACTACAACACGAATTTCAGCAACTACCTGCTTCCCTGTCCCAATCTATGGGTGATCGAACCGAACATCCGCTACTTTGTCGCGAACAATGCGATGGGGATATTCATGCAGGCGGCGGGCAACGCTCTCGGCGCCGAGCTGTCTGACCTGCGCAACTACGTCATGGCCAATCTGCTGTGGGACCCGACCAGGAGCGGCCGGACGTTGATAGATGAATTTCTTGATCTGCACTATGGCCGCGCCGCGGGCCCTATACGCCGGTTTATCAATCTGACGCACGAGAACGCGCAGGCCCGCGGGCTGCATCGGAACTGCTTTGGCAGAGCGAAAGACTATGGCATCGATGAAACCATTGCCCAGGCGGGTCTCGATGCTTTTGCAGAGGCGATGGAGCTGGCCGAAAATGATACGGTTCGCGCTCGTGTGGAAAAGGCCTCGATCTGCGCCTACCGGGCGGCTATCGAACCGATCTGGTACGCCAAGGACAAGTCAAAGGTTGATCCCGTCCTGGCCAAGCGGATGCGACCTTTGGTCAAGCGCTTCCTGGCGCTGTGCGATAAACATGGTGTCACCCACGCCAGCGAACGCAGTAAAATCGAGGCCGAGAGCGAGCGGCTCAAACGCATCCTGGGACTGTGAGCCACTCCAAGCGGCGACGGCCTCGGTCATTGTCGGACGTTGCCCGGTCGCCGGCGAAGTTCTGCAAAGGGTGGTCGGTCTAAGCGAATGCTATCAGAGCTCCCAACCCTTCCTGTACTCCCGGGTCAGATACTCGTTCGCCTTCCGAACGTTGGTGATGCTCATGCTCTCCGTGTCATAGTTCACCTTTTGTCCCGCCCTCAGCGCCACGGCGCCGAGGTTGATGGTCTCCGTCACCGGACCTGCCCGCAGGAAGCTGCCGGGTGATTCCTTCTTGTTCTTGATGCAATCCGCCCAGGTGTCTGATCGTCTTCGCCGCCCTTCTTGCTGAACTTCCTTTTCCCCGGCATACGCCCGCATTCTCTTTTCGGGGATAATTCGCGGGTCGTCGCCGTGGAAACTGGCTAAGATCTTTCCCTTGTCCCCCACGAACATCATCCCTTCTTCCGGCAACGACTTATTGTCTGCCTCCAGTTCGTCCGGCGGAAAGGGCTTCATGCCTCCGTCGTACCAGAAGAGCTCGAAAGCAGGCAGAACTTTCTGTTTGGGGAACTTGAACCGGATCATGCACGAGTAGGGGAAGGCCACATTATTGTTCACCGGCCGGCTTACCTGATTGACGATCGTCCGCGTCGTTGTTCCGTAGGCCATCGCGCTGATCGGCGGCGTCTCGATACCGAACGTCACGAACAAAGGAAACAGGCTGTAGTGCCCCATATCAGCAATACTGCCGCCGCCGAAATCATACCAGCCGCGAAAGACGTTGTGCGTATAATTCGGGTGGTACGGACGATCCGGCACGGGCCCAAGCCATAGTTGCCAGTTGAATCCCTTTGGTATGGGAGGCGTATCCGTCGGATTGGACGTCCACTGGGGCCACACGGGTCTGTGCGACCAGTTGTGGATTTCCTTGAGTGTGCCAATCACGCCGTCCTTGATCCATTTCAGCGTCAGCTCGTTCTCACGTCGATTGCTCCAGGCCAGAAGATGCGTGATGGCCTTTGTCCGCCGGGCCGTTTCAATGGCCAGCCTTCCCTCCGATAGCCTGTTGGCAATGGGTTTATGCGTGACGGCGTGCTTTCCCTGCTTCATAGCGGCAATGGCGACCGTAGCATGAAGATGATCCGGCGTCATGATCTTTACGGCGTCCAAATCCTTTTCTTTATCCAGCAAGTCGCGGAAATCCTCATAGGAATTGCAACCGCTGTATTTGCCGGAAGACATCTTCTTAGCGTAATACTTATCCACGTACTCGCGGCCAACGTCACGCCCCCCGGGGATACCCTCAATGCCCGCGCCCCAGGTCGCGTCCCCCAATGTTCGCCGGATGCCGTCCCGAATGCCGTTCGGCGACCAATCAATGTAGTCGGTCGTAAACTTGTTCGGATCGCATACCGCCACGATCTGCACATGGGTGTTCTCAAGCATCCCCGGCATCTCGCGGAGGCCCTGCGTACCGCATCCGATATTGGCGACGGTGATCTTGTCACTGGGGGCCACACGATTCGAGCCTCCCAACACGTGCCTGGGAACCACGGTAAATGCAATTGACGAAGCAGCGACGGATCCCAGCAATTCGCGGCGGTTCATGTTCTTTTTAGGTTCCATTTTTGAAATCTGTGCCTCCCAAAAAAGTCTGTCCCCGGTTATTCAAAAGGATTCCTATGGAATATGGCCATTCCACCTCACGCAGACTCTACAACAATTCCCAGGAAAAATCAAGGCCAAGATCGGCGGAGGCTTCTTCTTCTGAAATAAAAAAGAAAACATCGAGCAACAGTCTGCTACCCGATGTTTTCCGGAGGGGAGAAAAAATCGTTCTATGAACTTGTCCGATCTTATCGGCAGTGCGGCGATGGCACTTTAACTAAAAATTATTTCATTCATTCTCAATTGGCGGGATCACTGGTCTACCCGCCTCTCGTATTTTTTACGTTATCGGGTGATAAAGGTTCGGCTCTTTCCCGGCCGCTGCGTAGATTTCATACCGGCTCGCTACTGACAGGTCCGACCTTCTGCATATAGAGCATTGCGGCTTGCCAAGGAACGGCTCGGGGCGGTAAACTGGGCACGAGATGCCCTTGCAGCGTGTCTATTCTTCTTTTTCGTGCCATAGGAGCTTCTTTCTGTGACGTCCGACCGGGAACTGATCGAATTGGCGAACAAGGGGGATCCGGACGCCTTCGAGGCCCTCTACTACCGGTACCGGGACTGGGTCTATCGTCTGGCCTGGCGATTCACAGGCAATCAGCAGGATGCGCTGGATGTTCTCCAGGAGACGTTCACCTATTTATTGGGCAAATTCCCGGGTTTTGAGCTTACCGCTTCAATGACCACGTTTTTATACCCGGCGGTCAGGCATATTTCGGCCGGCATCCGCGCCAAACGACGCCGGTTTGCATCCGATGATGAGATTTTGGGCGAATTGGCCGCGCCCGAAGTGGATGGGGGGGCGGACCGTGGTCGTTCGGAATTGGCCGCCGTCCTGGCCGTACTGCCCGATGAGCAGCGTGAGATTCTGCTCATGCGGTTTGTGGACGATATGAGTCTTCAAGAGATCGCCATCGCTCTCAATATCCCCGTGGGCACCGTTAAGTCCAGGCTAAACCGTGCCTTGCGGACGCTGCGCGACGATCGCCGGACGCGAGACTATTTCCTCGAATGAGCCGATCATCCGTCCCGGCCAGAGAAAATCGGAAAAACTCGGAACCTTTTGATGTGTTCAGCCGCTTAACATACTGGAGTTGCAATTATGACTGAGACAATGGAACATTTTGATGAGGACCTGGACCTGCGAGCTTCTTCAAAGCTCTCAGCAGATCTTAGTTCGCTTTTTGAACCGCCTCGCCCAGTGCCGCCCGAAGTGGACCGGGCTGTTTCCGACAGGATTCGCCGGCATTTTGTCGGCGGCAAGCCTCTGGAAATTCAGCACCGACGATTCCGCTGGGCGGCTCTCTGGAAGGTTGCCGCGGCGGCGGCGGTCGTCATTTTCGCCTTCAGCCTGGACCTCACGAAGAAGCGGGAGCCGGCGACAGATCGCCCTGCGCTGACCGGAATCGAAGCCACCGATATCGACCTCAACGGTCGCGTGGATATTCTCGATGCCTTCACATTGGCCCGGCAGATCGAAGCCGCCGGCCGCATCGAACCCGAATGGGACATGAACGGCGACGGCCTTGTCGATCGTAGCGATGTCGATACGGTTGCCTTGGCCGCGGTCCGTCTGGACAAGGGAGTCTTATAATGAGCAAGATTGCAGTCATCCTTCTCACCAGCGCCTCTGTGATGGTACCCGTACTGGCCCAGCAGTCGGCTCAGGAACATCCGGATAGTGATCCCCAAGTGCGTTTCGCACCTCTGCACGTCTATATTGATCCCGGCAGCCGACCGTTGGCGGCTTTTCAATTCGAGCTTAAGACGACTGCCGGACAGATTGAGATCGTCGGCGTCGAGGGCGGTGAGCACAAGGCATTCAAAGAAGCGCCGTACTATGACCCCGCTGCTTTGGCCCAAAACCGGATCATCATCGCCGCCTTCAATACGGGAAGCGAATTGCCCAAGAAGCGAACTCGAATCGCCACTATCCATCTGCAAATCATCGGAGACATCGAGCCGGAATACGAACTGAAGCTCACCGTCGCCGCCGACTCAGATGGAGAAGAGATACCCGCCGAAATCTCATACGAAGAAGGAGAATGAAAGTGAAAAAGAAAGCATTGATCGTCACAATTATTCTTGGCCTCGCGCTCATCGCATCGGTCGGCTATCTCTTCGTAGGCTGCTCGTATATGGTAGGATCCTCGCCGCAAGAGACAACGTCGGCCACAGTACCGATGAGTGAAACAGAGGACCCGGACGAAGACGCTGTTTCCGACACGTCGGCTTACGGCCCCGAAAACGTCTCTTTGCAGACGCGCGACGGCTCTGAAATTGTCGCTGGAAAGCCCACTCCCTCAGTGGTATGGCATGCTGCCAGCAAAGTCGAATCGGAAAGCGCGCCGGAAAAGCCTCGAATCGCAACAGATAGAGCACCGGTGCCGGGCGATAAGCCAGTGGTGGGTGGCTTGTTTGAGGAAAAGTCAGGGTACGATCGAGCGGTCAAGTATGATTGGAAGGGAAAACTCGCCCCGGGACTGTCAATGATTCGCCAGCCCTCGGTCCCGTCCCAACCTGTTACGGCTGGTGAAGAACTGGGGAGGAAGGCTTTTGGCAGCAGACCTGTGCCGGCGGAACTCATTCACGTCTCGGCCGATGAGATTTGGGTGATTGCCAGGTCTGAGGCGCAGGCCGTCCCGGCTCGCGCCGGAGAGGAAGCGCCCGGCTGCGGGGCGATGCTGGCCAAGCTGCCCACAGAAGACAAAGAAATACCACTGCCTCTCAAACATACCGACGTGAAAGGACAGATCAGCGGCTACATCGCCACGGTTGACGTTACCCAGAAGTTTCACAATCCCTACGACGAGAAGATCGAAGCGGTGTATGCCTTTCCGCTGCCGCAAAACGCGGCGATCAACGAGTTTATTATGACCATCGGCGAGCGCCGAATTCGCGGCATCATCCGCGAGCGTGAAGAAGCGGAGGAGATTTATCAGCAGGCCAGGAGGCAGGGGCACGTGGCCTCGCTTCTGACTCAAGAGCGGCCCAACATCTTCACGCAAAAGGTCGCCAATATCGAGCCGGGCAAGGCCATCGACGTCAATATCAAATATTTCAACACCCTGGCGTACGTGGACGGCTGGTATGAATTTGTGTTCCCGATGGTCGTCGGACCACGCTTCAATCCTCCCGGCACTACCGACGGCGTCGGCGCCGTTGCACGCGGCAAAGCCGGCATCTCGGGCCAGAAGACCGAAGTCCAGTACCTCAAACCGGGCGAGCGCAGCGGGCACGATATTTCATTGGCCGTGGATATCGACGCCGGCGTAGCCATCGAGCGGGTGGTCTGTTCCAGCCACGTGATTACCAACAGCTCTGCGACGCCTGAAAAGCGATCCGTCAAGCTCAGCGGCCTCGACAGCATCCCCAACAAAGACTTCGTCCTCCGATACAAGGTCGCGGGCGAGACCATCAAGTCGGCCCTGGTGACCCACCGCGACAAGCGAGGCGGATTCTTCACGCTGATGCTTTATCCGCCAGAAAATCTTTCACATCTCAAACGTGCGCCGATGGAGATGATCTTTGTTCTCGATTGCTCCGGCAGCATGAGCGGCAAACCGATCGCCAAGGCCAAACAGGCGATCACACGGGCGCTGAGGAAGTTGCAGCCGAACGACACCTTTCAGGTGATCCGCTTTTCCAACAATGCGTCCCAATTCGGGCCCGACCCGGTCCCGGCCACACGGGACAATATTCGCAACGCGATTCGGTATGTTGAAAATCTTCATGGCAGCGGCGGGACCATGATGATCGAAGGCATTAAGGCGGCTCTGGACTTCGCCCACGATCCAAAGAGGTTTCGCATGGTCTCGTTCATGACCGACGGCTACATTGGCAATGAGGTGGAAATTCTCGCCGCGGTGCATGAGCGTCTCGGCGCCAGTCGAATCTTCAGCTTTGGCGTCGGCACTTCCGTCAACCGCTACCTGCTCGACCGGATGGCCAAGCTCGGAAAGGGCGCCGTGGCTTATATCGGTCTGGAGGATAACGCCGCCGAGGTGGTCGATTTGTTCTATGAGCGCATCAGTCACCCGGCCCTGACGGATGTAGCCGTCGATTGGGGCGATTTGGAGGTGACGGACGTATTTCCCTCTCGCATACCCGATCTGTTCGTCGGCCGTCCCGTCATTCTGACCGGCCGATTCAATGGCCAGGGCAGCACGGCCGTTCGCATTACGGGCAGTATCGGCGACCTGACCCAGGAAATCGCGATCCCGGTCGATCTCGATCCGTCAAGCCCGGCTTGCCGGACCGCCACGCACCCGGGCATCGCCTGCGTATGGGCCCGGAAAAGGATCGAAACGTTGGCTAATCAAGCCACGTATGACGCCGATCCAGACCTGAGCGGGCAGATCAAGCAGGTTGCCCTCGAATATGGCCTGATGTCCGCCTACACGGCCTTTGTCGCCGTCGATTCCTCCCGCAAGACCGCCGGCGACCACGGCGTTACCGTCGCCGTCCCGGTCCCCATGCCCGAGGGCGTGCGATACGACACTACCGTCCAGAACTGAGAGTTTGGCAGTATCGGACTATCGCTTGACGCAGGACGTTGCGATTCGGGAACGGCTGATCTGGCCAAGCGCTGAACCGGCTCCCCGACGTCCTTTTCTGGCCGCAAACGTACAAAACCACTCCGGCAAGAAATAGGTTGCTTTTCCACGCCAACTGGGGTAATTACTCGCCGAGGAGCAGTACGCAAGGCGTTTGCCCAGGAAAAATATCAAATTCGACAGGAGTTTTTTAAGAAAAGTTGTGAATTTGTGGCTCGTCGTGCGTAATTACCACAGAAAAGATTAAAGTTCAAAGGTCAAAATGCAAAATTGAAGAAGTCATCCGCCTTCGGCGGATTCCACGATTTTTATTTTTAATGTTTGATATTTAATTTTGAAAGGAAAGGTCATGGTCAAATCAAGAAGTGTCAGGCTCGTCGTTATCATCACCGCTGTGGTTATGTTGACTGGCGGGGGCGTATGGGCGCAAAGATCGAGAAGACCAGGGGCAGTTGGTCTAATGGGGGGCATTCCGGGCGAGAGTCTGTTTTGCGTGCGGATAAACAGGATTGACGACAGTCTGGGAGCGGCCAATGAGTATTTGAGCGGCATTGCTCCCGATTCCTTTGACGCCAAAGCAATGGTGTTCTCCAAATTGGGCAAACTGCTTGGCAACGAGAACTTGAGAGGCGTCAACAAGAACGGGAGTGCGGCGTTGTTCGCCGTGGTCGTTCCGGGCCAGACGGAGGGGCAGAATCCGATGGCGAATATGTTCATCGGGGCGTTGCTGCCGGTTAGAAACTATGACAACTTCATTTCCCGAAGTCCCAATTGCGGCCAGCCCGATGACGCGGGCATCTCGACGATTACCGTGGACGGCCAGCCTCAGGGTTTGGCGACCAAGTTCCGTCGATTTGCTTTACTTTGCCCGCCCCATCTCCGCGAAAAACTACCGCAGGTCAAAAAAATGATGGCCCAGCGAAAACGCAGCCTCATCAGCGGTCTTGATGACAATGAAAAGAAACTCGCTGCAAGCTCGTCGACATGGCTTTATCTGAATGTCAAGCAAGCTGCCCCGCTCATCAAGCCGATGGTATTCGGCAAGCTTGAGCAGATCAAAGCTGAGCTGCAGAAAGCAAAGGAAAGCGGCGAAGCTCCGATGATGATCGATCCTTCCGGCGTCATTGGCTTCTACGGCGGAATATTCGAGATGCTGATCGAGGGCACCGACCGCGTCGCCGTCGGCCTTTCACCCAGTTCCGAAAGATGCAACCTCACGTTGAGTCTGAAGCCCGTGCCCGGGACGGAGATGGCCGAGATCGTCGGCCAGGAGCTGGGCGGAGGTCTCGACAATATGTTGGGCTATCTCGGCGATGAGACGATGATGAACGTGGCCACCAAGGTGGACCGGACGAGCTTAACCACGGGATATATGAAGCTCTTCGATCTCATGGGCCAGATGATCCCCGGCGGCATTCCCGAGGCGGACCTGAAAGAGTTGAAGGAGCTTACCACAAAGGGAATCAACGCCTTAGGCGATACGCTGGCCGTATCGGCGGGGATCCATCCGGAAGGCTCGCCGTCGTTTTGGGCGAAGTATGTTTTCGAGGTCAAGGATGAAGAGGCGTTTGAGCGAATCGTTGAAAAAGAGCTCCAAATGATGGAGGAAGGCGCCTTCGATAAGCTCTATAAGGGCTTTGGGATGGAGATGGATGTGAATATCGAGCGCGACGCCGGAACCTACGAGGGCATCAGAATTGCCGCGGCAAAAGTCACGTTCAAGATGAGTGAAGATGAATCCTTGCAAAGCAAGGCGCTTGAGGGGATATTCGGCGATGGGCTGGATTACCGCTGGGCCTTCGTCAAAGGGCATTGCGTCTATACGGTCGGCGCCGACGCGAACGGAAAGATTCGCGAGCTGATCGACCAGGTCCGCGCCGGCGGTCCCAAAGGAATTAGCACGGAGATGAAAGTGGCGATGGACGTCCTTGACAACAGTGGCGAGGCTGACGTTGTCGGCACCTTTAATTACGTTCGTATGCTCAACATCGCCCTGGGCTTTGTGCTCCCGTCCAGCAACACAGACGCCCCGAAGATCAATATTTCATCGAAAAGCAGTATCGCGTTTGCCGGCCGGACGACGGACGGTATTATGACGTTCCAGATGGTACTGCCGAAGCGCCACCTGCAAGAAATCAAATCGGCGTTCGAGACAATTATCCCGGAAATCGAAAAGCAACACCGCCACCAGAAATAAAAAGCAACAGTCGAGTCGGGAACAAATCGTCCTATTTGAATAATTAAAAGCAGCGGATGATTGAAAGCGTGATGCCCTACGCATGGCATCACGCTTTTTTACTTATGTTGTAACCGTCCGATGAACTACACACGCATTTCTCAGATAGGATTTGTCGAACGATCCCGTTATCCTGTCGAAATCATGGGGTAATCGTATCAGCCACCTTTGCCTCGATCCAAGTTTCTTACCAAGAAACTACGATCTCGGGAGACGACGCACACAACCGGATGTCATCAATGTACATCGTCCCAGAACCGCCAGGTGCTGCACCGCCTTTGCTACCCAGACCAATCGCGAGTGTATCCACATCAGCCAGATTGATGCCCAGATCGGCAAAGTCCTGTAACGGGATACGCCACTGCGTCCATGAACTGAACGTAGCCGCACTCGAATCATCGTGGGTTGCTACGGCCGAGGTGCCGGTGCTGCTGGAGACCGCTACGTACAGCGGTTCAGCCGCGTTAGATGTATTCCCCCGGAACCAGAGCGATAATTCTGCGACACCTGCCTGCGTCCAGTCACGCAGCGACGTTAGTGTCAACGTCGCCTCTGAGTTCGTCACGCCAGCTTCGTTGACATACAAGAGCGGCATCGATTGGAAGCCGCCATGAACAATCGTCTGCTCGCAATACGGACGAAACAAATAGCCGACCTGTGAACCGTTGTCGGCAATGCCAAACCCGTCGATCCATGTTTGGTAGATGGCTTCGCCTGCAGCCTCGTCATCGGTATAGCTCTCGAAATCATCCACGATAAGATAATCGACGACTGTAAAGCTCCAGATGTCTCCTTTGTGTATCGTATCGTCGGCCTTGACCTCGTCGATTCGCCAATAGTAACTCCGGCCTAATTCGAGAGCTTCCGGGAGTGTATAAATCGCTAAATCCTGGCGGCCTCGATAGATGCCCGTCGTATCAGTAACATCGGTATTGTTCACATCATTGAAATCGGATCCGAAGTACACATCGTGTTGGACCGCAGTCACCCCGGCTATCCAGACAAGTGAGCCGGCCTCCGACTGGTTCACTGTTATCCCGGGAGCGGGAGCCACAGCTATGGCCTTTTCCGGATCATCAGGGTACGGAAGTGCGCCCTGTACTTTCATTTGCACCCGGTACACCGATGTTACAGCGGTGATGAACAGTATCCGATTGTCGGCACCACCGAACGCACAGTTCGCTGGTGGCTCCGGCGTAACGATATCTCCAAGGTGGATCCCCTCACTATCGAAGACTTGTACGCCTAACATGCTGTCCGTCACGTACAGGTGACCCCTCATGTCCACTGTCATTCCGTCGGGGTAGCCAGAGAGATGAGTGAAGACACGACGATTGGCCAGCAGACCGTCGGGCTGTACGTCGAAGGCA
>Ga0209427_10007647_pt1 | contig 12221 bp, 13 predicted proteins | sample DeeMarSWOR136_30_FD_187465 | JGI IMG/M metagenome (GOLD analysis project Ga0209427, IMG submission 187465) | Marine sediment microbial communities from White Oak River estuary, North Carolina - WOR-1-36_30 (SPAdes) (version 2) | ecosystem: Environmental > Aquatic > Marine > Intertidal zone >... | reverse complement strand
TGCCCATTCGTCGATCTCCCCGTGCCAGGGCAGTTTCCAGCAGACTTGTTTCTGGATCTCCCCATGACAGAGGGGTTCTTATGCTTCGCAAACCCTGCTTGAGAATTTCGTATTTAAGTTGCAACTCCTCCTTACTATTTTGAGCTACCCATTGGAAGGGAGTGTGCGCTTTGGGCACGAAGGCAGCTACACTGAGCTTGATCCGATGCTGGCTCTCCTTCTTCCGCCGACGCATCTTGCTCACCAGTTGTACAATCTGCTCTACCTCCTCTGTAGTCTCTGTAGGCAAGCCGACCATAAAATATAGTTTAAAGTTGGTCCATCCCTTGTCCACGGCGGCATCCACTGTGTTCAGAATCTCCTCCTCAGAGATAGCCTTATTGATAACCTGTCGTAGCCTTTCACTCCCTGCCTCCGGCGCGAAGGTTAGGCCTATCTTCCTTTGCCCCTTCAGGGCGTCCATCAGCTCCACCGAGAAACTGCTGATATGCAGGCTGGGTAGCGACAGGGCAAGGTTATCGAAGCGGTTGGCTATCTCACCTACCGTTTTATCAATCTGGTGGTAGTCGCTGGTGCTCAGTGACACCAGGGACACCTCGCTGTACCCGCAATTGTCAAGAATCTCCTCCACCGCCTCTACCACCTCCTGTGACGACCGCTCCCGCACCGGCCGGTATATTATCCCTGCCTGGCAGAAACGGCAGCCCCGACTGCACCCTCGCTGTATCTCCACGCCCCCGCGGTCGTGGACGACCTCGATGTACGGTACCACCGGCTTGGTGACTGCTGGCGGTAAATTGCTCTCAATACGCCGCTGGATTGTTGCCTTTGCTTCGGGTACGGTCGGCCTAAAACTCTTAAGAAGGCCGTCAGCCTGGTATTCTACCTGGTACAGGCTCGGCACGTAGACGCTCGGGATATTTGCCACCTGCCGGAGTAACTGTTCCCTTGAGCCACCCTTGCCCCTCCACTCCCGGAAACTGTCAAGTAGCTCCAGCAGTACCTCCTCACCCTCCCCGATTACGAAAAAGTCAATAAAGTCCGCCATAGGCTCCGGGTTCAGGGCACAGCTCCCTCCGGCTATAACGACCGGATGAGCTTCCCTTCTCTCCGAAGACAGTACCGGTATCCCCGACAGGTCGAGCATATTCAGCACGTTGGTATAGGTAAGCTCGTAGCCCAGGGAAAACCCGATGATATCGAATTCTTTGAGCGGATGCTTGGATTCGAGGCTGAAAAGCGGAATACCGCCTGCCTTCATCTCGGCCGCCATGTCCACCCACGGCGCGAAGACCCTTTCGCAGAGGACATCCGGCTGGTTGTTTAGAATCTCGTAGAGGATAGGCAGTGCCATGTTGGACATGCCTATTTCGTAGACATCGGGGTAGGAGAGGGCAATCCTTATGGGGGTCCCGTCCCAGTCCTTTACTACACTGTTCCACTCGCCGCCCGTGTAGCGGGCTGGCCGGGTCACCTTGTGTAGTATGCCATTCAGGTCGGTCAAATTACTTCCTCCAGACTGCCCATTATACTCCAATCTGGAGGGAGTAAGCCACTTTTCGTTCTCTTACTTTACCGTTATATTGCCCGTGCCGGTTCGTATCGTCAGCTCGGCTTCACCATCCCCGATGGCGCCTCTCAGACGGTATTCTGACCTCGAAATTACTTTCACCGCGGAGGAGTAACTTATCTTCCCCCTCTGCTGTATCTCAAGGTCCAGTGCCACACTCGGCGTACCCGTCAGTTCCGCCGTAACCGCCCCATTTCCTGCCGTCATGTTATTCTTACTACCGGGCGTTAGCTCCCCCTGAAATCTTATTTGCCCGTTACCGCTGTTTAGGCCAAAGGAACCATTGGTGTTGCGAACCGTGATGGTACCGTTGCCCGTGTTCATGGCGAGAGAGCCGGTTGCATTGGATACCGTGCCGTTGCCGTTACCAATGGTAAAAGTGCAGGAGCCAGTTATGTCATTTGCCGTGATACCGCCGTTACCGATGCTGCCACTGACATCGCCTTTAACTCCTTCCAGCAATAGCGAACCGTTGCCGCAGACTACTCCCCCTGATGCCTCAATATCGACCACGTCCGCATTACCGTTCCCTATAACCACACCGAACCCGGTATTTTTGGGTACCGTCAGAGTCACATCAGCCCTGCTGGTAAATCTAGTCTCCGCCTCCACTATTACCTTGTTACCCTCTTTGTAGACCTTGTAATCAATACTATCGGGATTTCTCAGCACTGCCTCTACATTTATCTCACCCGCTTCACCCACCGCCAGACTCACCTTACCGTTGCCGACTTCCACTTCCACCTCCGGGCTTGCCCCCACGACAAAGGTATTCGTTCGGGTTTCGGTCGGTCCGCAGGCAGTCAGTGTCGTCGCACCAAGCAAAGCGAATATCAGGAGTACCGCTATAATAGATACTTTTTTCATAGATATCTCCTTTTATGTCTCATATTAAACTAATTTAGGAGTAAAAGTGCTCCTGTTTCGCAAATCCAGACAACAGTAGAGAAGATAGTATAAATGGGAACACATCCAAACAGGCCGTGGAATACAGACTATGATTGGCTACCGATGAAATACTGCCTTACATCTTCTTTGGCCAGGTATATGATAATCAGTATTCCGATGATGGTGCCTATCGGTATCGCTATCACGATGAGTGCCGCCGTGACAATGGTTAGAATTCGTCCCCAGTTTTTCAGCATCAGCAGGCCGATACCCCCCGCTATAGCCGCCCCGGCGAAGCAGGCACAGCATGCTATGCCGATGCTTATACCGAAGATTCCGCCCGGGTCCCAGGTATAGGGGAGGGCAAAAAGTGACATGGCAGCTATACCGATAAAGCACCCCGCCGCACTCAGGAACTGCCAGATGGCAATCAGCACTATCGAATCCGGTCTTCTCATCGTTATTGCCTCCTTTCTCTCCTACCCGTAGTTTTGTTGTGACAGTTGTTTTTCTATAAGTTCCAGGAATCCCTGTTCTTCTTCTGGAATGTTCTCTGCAAGGCGTGCGGCCACTACCGGCAGCAGCCATGCGGTTATTTGCTCATGCATGGCCGGCCTGAGTTGAAGATACCTTCTCAAGTAGGCAGAGTGAAATAGGGGACGTATCGGATTAATCAGCCAGCGCTCGGGAATTCCCGCTTCTATATATGCCATGCGATTCAGTAGCCATGTTCTGGCAACGTCTGCCAGTGGATTGCCTCGTGCCGCCCCGAACCAGTCTATAATGATTGGTCCCTGTGTTGACATTATAATGTTATTTGCGAAGAAGTCGCCGTGGCAGACTGCATTGCCGTCGGGAAGCTGGCTCAGGATCTCGAGCACAGCCTCTTTCGTATTCGTTGGTAGTGCCGCCACGCCCTTAATTGTTACTTCCAGTCTCTCACGCCTTGACGGTAGCTCTGGTGTCTCGCAGGAGTGCATCGTCGCTTGAAGCTCCGCCATGACGCGGGCTAACTGAAAGACTTTCCAGGGCGCATGCATAAATGTATCGGCCATTGTTCGCCCCTGGACTCGCTCAAATACGATCCCTTGCCTGCCATCCGCCTCGACCACTCCTTTGACTGCCGGTACTGGCAGGCCAGCCTTATGAACTACCATTGTGCTATTTGCCTCCCGCTCCACCATGTCGGCAGTACACCAGTCCCTGAAGAGCTTCAGTACCTGCTTATCTCCCCAGGCAAATATTTCGGCGGTCCGTCCCTTGGCAATCACCGGTCCCTTTGTCACTGTCATATCCCTGATTACTCATCATTGGTATTAAATATAAATGCTCTTATGTTATAACTCTTGTATGTTGTAGTCTCCCGTTTCAACTATTATTACCGTTTAAGATGTGATTCCAGGAACATCGTCAGCTCTTTTCTTTCTTCTGGAATAGACTCGAAAAACAGGCGTGCCGCAACAATTGGCGCTCTCCAGACCGCCAGTTCCTGCTTTGAATAGGGACGCAGCTCCCGATAGCGCTTATTGTACATTGAATAGAACCAGCGCCGGCTCAATTTTATTAGCCATTGCATCTTGGTGCCGGGTATCGGGGCGCCCATCCGAATCAGAAACCATGTCCGGGCAGCATCGGCTAGTGGATTGCCTCGCTTTGCCTCGGACCAGTCTATAATGACTGGTCCACGCGATGACATGATGATGTTTTCCGGATGAAAATCGCCGTGCAGTACCGAATTCCCGTCTGGTAATCGCAGGGCGTCCACTAGCACATTCCTGATATTATCCGGCATCTCTTCTTGGTTACTGACCACCTCTTCTAAAGCTTCGCGCAGAGATGGGAGTTCTGCTATCTCACGTGAGTGCATCTCTGCCTGTAGTTTGGCCATTATCCGCGCATATCGTCCTAATTTCCAGGGTCGTGACAGCATATCTTCCAGCATGGTTGGCCCATCTACCCGCTTAAACACAATGCCCACCCTGCCATCCACCTCAACTACCCCCTCGACCGCCGGAACGGGTACACCGGCCTTATGAACGGCTTGGGTAATATGCGCTTCATGCTTTACACCTTCAGCCGGAAATCCCTCTAGAAATAGCTTGAGTGCCTGTCCATCTTTCCACTCGAATATCTCTGCCGTTCTACCCTGCCCGATAAGCCGCCCTTTTTCTACTGTCATTTCTTGGATTACCCCTCGTCCAGCTTTGCCAGGTCGAACTTCATCCCGTCCCGTGCCGCCATTACCTTGACCCCCGTTTTTTCGGTCAGTCTCTGCGCTATCTCCCATGGCTTTGCCCGCCACACGCCCATGCCGAAGTGCGTAAGAATGGCTACCTTCGGCTTTAGCTCTTCAATCAGAAGCTCGGTATGCGGTACCGCCAGGTGGTCGATTGGCATATCAGGGTAGTCCTCGGCATTGCGGGGCTCCAGAAAAACAACGTTGATTATTAGCAGTTCTCCACCGTAGTACTTGGGCAGGTCGTCAAAGTAGCGGGTATCGGTGATGATGGAGAATTTATGCCTGGCAGTCTGGAAGACCATTCCATACGTCTCCACCGGGTGTATGTGCCTTACCGGCGTCGTGAACGTGATGTCGCCTATTGAGTAAGACTTGCCCTCTTCCAGAATCTCAACACCTTCAAGCCGGTTCTTCAGGTAAGGAAAGATAACCGGTTCACTGTCCAGTGCATCGGCCGGGGCGAACAGTTTCCCCTCACGTCTCAGTCCGCCCCGTGTCATAGCCTCAACCATTATATTGATATCCGCCGAGTGGTCGAGGTGGCGGTGCGACAGTATGATGGCGCTAAGATTCTCAGCTCTCAGTTTTCTTTTTGTTGATTGAACTATGGAGCCCGGCCCCGGGTCAACAAGTATTTCGGTGCCATCCAGGTTCATCCACAGTCCACCGGTGCCCAGGACCTGGGTTATCATCACGAATCTGGCGCCACCGGCCCCTAGAAAGGTTATCGTATCGCTTGAAGGGATTTTTTTCTTTGCCACAAATTTTACTATAAAGTATAGCCGTCTTTTTTACAATTAGGGGAGTAATAACGGCCCTAGTAGAGTCAACCAGATGAAAATGCCCAATGCGCCGCCAGAGACTACTCCCAGAACCGCCGGTTTACGTTCCGACGAGTCGATGAGCCTTATGAAGAATATCCATGAGCCGATGAGAAGCAGAGACTCAACAAGAGCGGGAAAGAAGATTGGTATATTCAAGTACTGAGCGAATCTGGCTCCATCGAAATCGGTAGGGGGGTCAGCTCCGAATACTGCACCAGCAACATAAATCAGACCCCCGATAAACTGAGCAGAGGCGACCAATCCCAAAGCCTTCGCAAGTATGCTGTGTCTTCGTATCAGAATAATGACACAGCATAAAAGGATAATAATCAGGCTTGCTAGTGGCCCGGCTTCACTGGTAAGAGCCCTTTCCCATGGTTGGATATCAACTGGGGCTATTCTATCGACGCTGTGAAAAGTTATTCGCACATTTGAATAACCAAGAGCCAGTGCCATCAGAGCATGTCCAACTTCATGCAGTATAATGCTTAATGGTCCGGCTAGTGTTGCAAAAGACGCCCACTTGACGTATCGCCTGACGCTGGTTCTCCACATAATCATAGGAATTCTCATAGATTCTATGGTTTAGAACGAAATCGCGACAAAAAAGTTATTGATTGTGCGTAATTTTTTGTTTTCCGTATACTTTTTATGAAATTGTGAAGTATCAATCCTCTTATAGCACCATATATCCCATTACCAATCATTATTACGGCGAATTATTAATTTTTTATCAGGATTTTAAGACCTACTCCAATAGAGGTGGATGATACAAAAGTGTGCTTTACCTTATCGATGAGGAAGGGTATTCACCCGGTTAGAGTTCCTGACGGGATAAAGGGGATATGGTTACCTTAAATAGACCTTTAAAAACACTTTGACTTACCACAGGCTGGCCTACTAAAATAGATGCATTAACCTGTCACTGGGGGAACTAGGATGAAGCATATTTGGGCACCGTGGCGTATGGAATATATCCAGATGGAGAAACCAGAGGGGTGCATCCTCTGTGATAAACCCGCCGAAAAAAAGGATCCCGAAAACCTTATCCTCTATCGGGCAGAAAAGAACTTCGTCCTTCTCAATACCTATCCGTACAATCCAGGCCACCTGATGATAGCCCCCTACCGCCACGTGCCCAGCCTTGAGGAGCTAACTGATGAGGAGCTTGGCGACCATATTCATGTTGTCACTCATAGCATCCGGGTTCTGAGGGAGATATTTGGTCCCGCCGGCTTTAATATTGGCACCAATATCGGAAGGGCGGCTGGAGCCGGCATAGACGATCATGTCCATACCCATGTCGTCCCCCGCTGGCCCGGGGATAATAATTTTATGCCGGTATTGGGCGATGTCAGGGTAGTCCCGGAGGCTCTGGCTGAGACCTACCGGAAGCTAAAAGGCAAGTTCTAATCGTTGTTTCTTTTCCTGCCTTACCCGCTTCTTTCAATCTACATTCATCCCTTGAACATCCCCGTACTTCTTGATATAATACGTTTGTTCTATTATCTCGAAACCGGTGGATAAATGGATACCGAAAGTAAACTGCAGACACTGGTCGCTGCCGCCGAGTATGATGTCTGCGGCCACAGCAGCCTCGGCCTCGGTAGCAGCAACCCCCTCCGTTTCATCCACCGGGCGGCTCTGCCTGGTGGCGGTACCATCTGTCTCTTCAAAGTCCTCCTGACCAACGTCTGCATCAACGACTGTGCTTACTGCGTCAACCAGATCGGTCGAGATGTCCGCCGTCGTGCCTTCCAGCCCGAAGAGCTGGCCAGGGTGTTTATGGAACTCCACAGGAGAAAGCTGGTACGCGGCCTGTTCCTGAGTTCTGGAATTGGTCAGAACCCCTCGCAGACCATGGAGTCCATGGTAAAAACGGTGGAAATCCTGCGCTACCGTTATGAGTTTAAGGACTACATTCACCTTAAAATTTTGCCGGGTGCCTCGATTGATTGTGTCACCGAGGGCTGCAAGCTGGCTAACCGCGTCTCAATTAACATGGAGGCACCGACTCCCCGGTATCTGGCGAAGCTCAGCTCTAGGAAAGACCTGGCCGACGGTATCGTCGAGCGTATGCGCTGGGTAAAAAAGGTCATTGATACCGGCGAGGGACTCATCCCGTCAGGACAAACGACCCAGTTTGTCGTTGGTGCCGCCGGTGAGACCGACCGGGATATCCTGCACACCACCGAAGCCCTCTACAATGAGATCGACTTGAAGAGGGTCTATTTCAGCGCCTTCCGTCCGATAAGGGACTCGAGATTGGAAGGGGTTCATCCTGTTCCCCCGATGCGACAGCACCGGCTGTATCAGGCAGACTGGCTCTTCAGGGTCTACGGCTTCTCCCCTCAGGAACTGGAGCTGGCTGTCGATAGTGGCGGCAATCTACGTCTGAACCGCGACCCCAAGCTTGTCATCGCCCAGAAACAGCCCTGGCTCTTCCCTGTGGACGTCAATACTGCCAGCTACAATGAGCTTCTTCGCGTCCCTGGCATCGGTCCCGTGTCTGCTCGCCGGATAGTGGATGCTCGCCGGGAGCACAGCATTTTCTCACTGCAACAGCTTCGCAAGATAGGCGTTGCCACCAGGCGAGCGGTTCCTTTCATCTGGTTTCAGGGCATGCTTGATTGGGAGAAACAGTCCTCGTTCATGCCCCGCCTTGAGGAGCCCGGTGAGGTGCCTTCTCTGGCCGGGGTTCTCGGCTAGTCTACCTCTGACTTAGGTACTCGTCTTATTCGTGTTCTTTGCTTTATTTCACTGCAACTTAGCGTCCGCGTTACGGGTTGACCTGCCAGCAGGTAATATCCAGAGTGATGCCTTCCCAAAGGCCGGCTTTAACAGATGAAATCACCGTCTCGCTGGCGTCCTTGGCCTCGGACACAATTGAGAAGGGCTTGCTCTCAACATCCCACACTGTCCCCACGTCCTGGCGGGTTGCCCTTACGCAGGCATGCCCTTCCACGTCCTCGATTCCTGCCTCGCCGCTCAGCTCGAAGGTATGCACTTTAAAGGTATACTCGGGTATGGTGGGGTATGGTGGTATGTACTCCCAGTAGATTGTTATACCTGTTGATGAATCGCCGATGACTACTGGGTCACTTACATAAAGGTCGCCGCCGGTTGACCCCTCTATGTATTCAACGCCCGGAGGGAAATCGATCAGGATCATCTCTATTTTTACGTTTCCGGTGCCGTTGTTTGTCATGGTCAGTGTGTAGTAGTAAACTTCGGCATCATAGGTTACTGTTTTTTCTACCAGTAGGTATTCGTCGTGAGTTCCTGTAGTGCCCACTTCCTTCCCGGAAACGGTGGTAATTTCTTCAATGGTAACACTCACTGTCAGCCCGTTTATATCGGTTAGCTGATAGGAATATGGGTAGGATGCTGGTGGGTCATTGGTCATTCGCCACATGGCGTCTTCCATTCCGGCTTCAGCGGCGTATAGTCCTTGTAGCTCCTCCTCAATCATGTCTCCTGTCTTAAGACTGGTTGACACGTAATTTAGTGTGGGCACAATAAGCATGCTACCCAGAGCTGTCATTGCCAGCACGGCGGGTAGTACCTGTCCGGCTTCCCCTCTTTTTATCTGAGATAGCCACTTCTTCACTGGGCGTAGCTTGTTCATCCTTCAAGCCTCTGACCAATTTTGTATTCTCTGGTTACACTCTTGTCTCCCGAGCGAGTTTCTACGCTCAGTTTCCATACACCGCTCTCCAGAGAAAGGACTGCCGTATAGATATTGTCTGCCACCAGGGTTGTCCTGTCGTCTATCACCACGCCATTCGTATCGCGGATTACCTGTTTTCTCCTGAATCCTTTCAGTCCTCCGGTCGAATCAAACCATACGTAACGTATATCGTATGTGTCCCCGGTCTCCAGGTCTTTCCAGGATCCGGTAAAGAATTCAATATCGGTAGTTCCCGTGTCATCTACGGTGGAAATATACTGTGATGTCAGCACATCCCGACTCAGCCAGTAACCGAGGCTCTGGGATTGGCGGATCGTTGTCGTCAGGTCGTAATTTATCGCCGAGCCCGTTACTATCTGCGCCGCTGTCATACCGGCTATAGCCGCGACTATCGCCGCAATGGCGACAGCTACCACTAATTCAACAGCGCCGGCACCTCTCTGATCTCGCTTCATCTGTCTGCCTTGTATATTACTATCGCGAGTATCGTCTCTCCGTTATGTTCGGCAGAGACTGTTACTTTCTGCAATCCGTCGTCAGTTGCGTGGACCGACTCAACAACCGGTAGCGGTACCACCCATGATGGGGGTATTGTAAGCCCCGGATCTACCGGATACGTTGAGACATCATATTCGTAGGTACAGTTCCGGACGTACTCTATTTCGCTGCGGACCAAACTCTCCGCCGTCGTTTGTTCCTGGCTGAGCATTGTCCCCCGGCTCGCTGTGGCTAGCCCGCTGAGGAAGGCGACCATGACCAGACCGATGATAGCCAGACCTATCACCGTTTCTATCATGGTTATACCTTTCTCTTTGCCCTCAGACCAGCCTCCGGCCGGCTTGACAGCCTGATATGCACACCTAAACCAGCTGAGCAACTTCACTACCTCCTTGCTCCGCTAGCTCCCGTAGATTGTTTTCTTTTAATCAATTCTAGCTTGGCATACCTTAACCAGCAAGATTACTTTAGTTCGAAAGGGCTAGTATTTTAGTCCTGTTACTCGGTTGTGTTCATGCCTGCCCCCGGTATAAACGCTTTCGCTGCGCATGGGACAAAGAAAAAACATGGACTATTGCTGGAAAAACGAAGGAATACTGGTGGAATAGCTTTTATTGGATTGAAAAGTCTGTCGGCAGGTATACGCCGCTAGGTTTTAGGGCTTGTTCATCAGTTCCTTTAACCTGGAAACCGCTGGCACCAGCACATCACCTATTCGTTCATCGAACCGTAGGTGAGTGAATCTGTCTAGGGGGGTATCGCCGGCGTTAATTATAACCAGGCGGGCTCTGTGTTCCAGGGCAACTCTCGGCATATCAGCCGCCGGGGTAACCACCAGGCTGGAACCGACCACCACGAAAAGGTCACATTCCTGTGAGTGCCGGTATGAGTTCATCAGGTCTGTTTGTGGCAGGGACTGCCCGAAGTTTACCACGCTGGGTCTGAACTTCCCGCCGCAGGAACAGGTCTCCTGTCCGCTCGACACGTCTACCTGGGTCTCGCAGTGCGGGCACCTCAGCTTGGCAATATTACCGTGCAGTTCCGCCAGCAGCTCCGGCTTAATCCCCGACCTCAGGTGCAGATTGTCTATATTCTGTGAGATAAGGAAAGCCAGCTTCCCCAGCTTCTGCAGCTCAACGATGGCTATGTGTCCCTCGTTGGGCTCCGCCAGAGAGAGGTCTGGCCATTTCGTTGGTAGTCCCTTTTCTTGGCGGGTCCAGATACCGTCAGGACCGCGGAAATCGGGTAGTCCTGATTCGGTGCTGATGCCGGCACCGGTAAATACCACCAGGTACTTGGCTTCAAACATCCATTGAGCCAGGGTATTGATTCGTTCTTCCAGGTCCGCTCTCTCAGCCATCGTCTGCCATCACCCCCGGCAATCGTTACCTGGTGCCCCCAAGGGAATTCGAATCCCTGTCTACAGCTTGAAAGGCTGTTATCCTAGGCCTCTAGACGATGGGGGCATACAGTAAAAGTATATCAGACACAGCCCCCGCCGACAATGTGTTAAAATACCCTTCCCCTGTCATTGCGAGGTACGGAGTGTCGACGCAATTTCTTCCCCCCTCCTTACTTACTCCTCCAATATGTTAAAATACTGTCAAAATGACTGACATTAACAACCGACATCAACCCGCCGAAAAAGAAAAAGGCAACTGGTTTAAAAGGAATCGTGCTCGCCTCATCGCGTTTTCCATCGTCCTGGCAATAACCGTTGCCCTCTTTATATTTCGGGACAGGGTAACTGAGCTGGGTAACCTCGGCTACCTCGGCGCCTTCCTCATCTGCCTCGTCTCAAATGCCACTGTCATTTTGCCCATGCCCGGTATGCTTCTTCTCTTCGCCCTAGGCGCTACCTTCAATCCATTCTTCATCGGACTAGCCGGCGGCGTTGGTGGGGCTATTGGTGAGATGTCCTGCTATCTGCTCGGTTATAGTGGACGTGGCATTGTTGAAAACAGAAGGTTGTACGACATTGCCGTCCGCTGGCTCGACAGGTGGGGCATTCTGACCGTATTTGTTTTCGCCGTCACGCCCTTGCCCTTTGATGTCCTCGGTATAGCCGCTGGCATCCTTCGCTTTCCCTTCTTGAAATTCTTCGTCGCCTGCTTGTTTGGTAAGACCATCCTCTATATTGGCATGGCTGTAGCTGGTTACTGGGGTTGGGAAGCATTTATAAGAGGCGGATATCTAACCTCGCCGGTATCGATTGCCATCTACGTCGGATTTGGTGCCCTGCTTATCCTGTTACTGGCGCTGTTTATCGAGAACTGGACATGGAAGCAGCGTCCCTGAGCCCCTTATCGCCTGCCCTCTTTTATCTTCAGTATCAAAAGTGAGCCGACGATAAAAAAGATAAAGCATGCCAGTAGCATCACCGAGTACCCCAGGTTTTGGCTCACACGATTGAAAAAGTCAATCACCGGCCCGATGAGCCGCGCCAGCGCCGAGCCGGCACACATCGCCAGGTTGGTCAAACCCAGGTACTTTGCCTCCTGCCCCTTGGCT
>Ga0209427_10007644_pt1 | contig 12225 bp, 9 predicted proteins | sample DeeMarSWOR136_30_FD_187465 | JGI IMG/M metagenome (GOLD analysis project Ga0209427, IMG submission 187465) | Marine sediment microbial communities from White Oak River estuary, North Carolina - WOR-1-36_30 (SPAdes) (version 2) | ecosystem: Environmental > Aquatic > Marine > Intertidal zone >... | reverse complement strand
ATTAATATTTTTGTTCAAAGTACAGATTTCTCCTCACTTCGTTCGTCGAAATGACAGGCTAATTTTATCAATTTTTATAATCTGACTAAGTAGTATTAGGTAACTGGGATTAAAAGATAAAATCATATTGATATTATGTATTTTTTTTGCTATAATAATCACAGATTTTAGATTTACGAATTAAGACTTCCCATTTGTAGGATTTATCAATGCGCCAGGCGCATCTCCGTCAATTGGCCGATGATCTGTGGGGAAAATTTAATAATTATTTTAAAAGGAGAAATGAATGGTTGCTAAAATAACTCGTCGGGATTTTATTAAAACTGGTTCTACGGTTGCATTAGGATTTCTTGCTGGTTGTTCGGTTAAAAATCGATTTGATATTGTGATCCGGAATGGACTGATGTTTGATGGGACAGGTTCACCTGGCATGAAACTGGATATTGGAATTAAGGGGAACAAAATTGTTGCTATTGCTGATTTAAGCAGTACCACTGCAGACTTAATTATCGATGCCAATGGTCTGGCGGTATCGCCGGGATTCATTGATATTCACACTCATACCGATACAGGACTGCTTATTAATCCAAAAGCTGAAAGCAAAATCCATCAAGGAGTTACAACCGAAGTTGCTGGAAATTGCGGCGCTTCCCCATTTCCGCTCAACGATGAAGATTTTGAAGAGTTTGATAAAAATCTTGTTGAACGATACGGTATTCATGTGACATGGCGAGATATTACTGGGTTTTTAAAGGCATTAGAGGAAAAACGGATTTCCATCAATTACGCCACTTTTACAGGACATGGTGATCTGCGAAGTTATGCAGTTGGCAAAAATGATGTCGAGCCCACGCCTGAACAAATGAAACAAATGAAAGCGCTGTTAGCCGAATCAATGGAAAATGGCAGTTTTGGACTTTCAACGGGATTGGAGTATACGCCGGGGAGTTACGCCAAAACAGATGAGCTGACTGAATTGTGCAAAGTAGTATCCAAAAGCAATGGCGTCTACGCAACTCACGTGCGAAACGAGGATGATCGGGTTGAGGAAGCCATCGAAGAAGCACTTCAAATTTGTCGAGAAGCAGAGGTCTCCACAGAAATTTCACACTTCAAAGCCTGCAATCAAAACAACTGGCATAAAGTCGATCACATGTTAGCAATGATTCAAAATGCAGCAAATTCGGATCTACCTGTAAAAGCCGATCGATATCCATACATAGCTTATGGTACAGGACTGACAATATTTTTACCATTGTGGGCTCGTCAGGGAAATAGAGATGAAATCCTTGCTCGTCTCCAGAATAAAGAACTCATCCCAAAAATCCAACAACATGCCGAGACTCGTGGAAAACGAATTGGCGGCTGGCATCGAGTGGTGATCAGTTCCTGTTTTTCAGATAAGAATAAAATATTGGAAGGAAAGTCAATTCAGGACTGCGCAAAAATAACTGGCAAAGAACCGTTTGAATTTATTCGTGATATACTAATTGAAGAAAGGAATCGGGTTAGCATCGTCGGCTTCGCGATGAACGAAGATAATTTAAAGAAAGTTCTTTCATCGCCGTTAGTCATGATCGGCTCCGATGGCAGTGCAGTATCCCCGAAGGGGAAGCTTTCTGAGGGAAAGCCCCATCCCCGTTATTATGGCACTTTCACCCGTGTTCTTGGCAAATATTGCCGGGAAGAGAAAATTTTCGATCTTGCTACTGCGGTGAAGAAGATGACCTCAATGCCTGCGGATAAACTGGGGCTGAAAAATCGTGGTTACATTAAAAAAGACTACTTCGCTGACATTAATATTTTTAATCCTGAAACTGTCATTGATAATGCCACGTTTGTGAATCCGCATCAATTCCCGACCGGGATTGAATACGTGATTGTGAATGGGAAGGTGACGGTGAAGAATGGGGAGCATATTGGCGAGCGGGCTGGTGAAATTTTAAGACACGAAATTTAACTTAGCAGTTTCTTCATTTTATTTATGGGAGTAGTAATCATGTTAAAACGATATGGTATATTGATAATATTTGGATTTCTACTCACCAAACAGGGATTTGCCCAGGGTGATTTAGATTTCCGCTTAGAAGATTTTTGGAAGCACAGAGAATCTAAATTCACATTACCTCTTGCCCCTCAGCCTGGCGAATTCATTACATTAGGCACAAATAGTGCTGGCTCTGGTAGTGCTTATGCCGGATGCCTTAACGATCCCACTGCTATTTACCTGAATCCTGCGGCATTAACAGCCTTAGATGGTCGAAAGCTTTACGTTGAAGCAGGCTACCGATCAGAATTCGACCTATCCATTGGAGAATCGCAAGATGCATTAATATTTCCTCAAGCTCTATCTGGAGCTATATCTTTGGGATCAATCTCCATTGGATTAGGATATTTTTGCCCGTACTATATGAATACCCTGACAAACCAATCAGGAACTGATGAAACATTGAGCAGTTTGAACCAGCAAAGAAAAATAGATGTTATCTCTTTCGCTACAGCTTATAACTTTAAGGATAAATTAGCCCTGGGAATAGCAATATTTTTTCTCAATGATTCATGGAAGGCTAACGAAAATGGAGCTACTTTATTCGATTCTCAAGCTAAAGGTTTGAATATCGTTGTCGGAAGTTTGTTGAGAATTGTGAAGGACATTGATTTTGGAATGACTTATATGAAAAAATCGAACTTAATTGATACTCAAAAATGGTCAGATCCATTGGTGCAGGTAGAAATAAAGCATTTGGTGCCTGCCAGGCTTCGGATGGGAACAAGCCTCTCCCTGCCACAAAATTGGCAGCTTCTCTTTGATACCGAAAAAACATTCTGGTCAGAAATTCCCTCATTATTTGACACATTTAACAATCGGTTTCAATATTACCTGGGCATAAATAAAAAATTCAGCAACCGTTCTTTCCGATTCGGTTTCTATACCCGATCACATCCAGCGTCAGAAGATCTCGATCAAAAATTTTTAACATTAGGTTTTGAGCAGAAAGTCAAAAAAGCTGTTATTAGTATCTCTTTCCAGGATAGCCATTTGTTAACAAGCGATAAGGAGTATCTTTCAGATTTATATTCAATTAAGTCTGTACGAGTTAGCTATTTTTCATTGGGAATATCTTATAGCCTTTAAATAATGAAGGCTTATGAAAATGTTACACTATTCTGAAATTAATTTTCATAGTTATGTTCTTCTACACATAAACAGGAATTAAAGATGAAAATAGCACATTATAAAGAAATCGAAGAAAAACCAGTCGAAGACGCCGATGTTTCTGGCGTTTCCAGACGTATTCTCATCTCTGCAAAGGATAACGCCCCCAATTTTACCATGCGATTATTTCATGTTGAACCAGGCGGCTATACTTATCATCATTCCCATGATTTTGAGCATGAAGTTTTTGTGATTGAGGGAGAAGGTGAGGTCGTAACACCTGAAGGTTCAACACCGTTTAAAACAGGATATTCGATCTTTGTTGAGCCAGATGAGATACATCAATTTAAAAATACGGGGAATACAAGACTTAGTTTTCTTTGTCTGGTACCAAACCAGGCGGCTTAATTACGTACCTAGGACAGGATATCAACTTGTCTTACATTGCAGCATTCAAATATGTCTTCTCAATTACATCATGTGTTTTAACAGAAAGCTCTCTAGCTTGTGGCAACACATGTTCATCAAGAGGCTTTTCCAAAATAGGTGGGTTTATAATAATATCTACTTCAAATCCTTTCAGGTTCAGCACGCCCCAGAAATGATCCACAAAAGTCATATCGCTGTGCCATGTGACTAGATCACGATTTTCTAGAGCGAATGGTTTTTTATTCACCGAAATATAACGAATCGTAATGGGAAGTATTGGTGTTTCCGCTAAAATCGGGGATGAAAAAATTGTCTTTTTGAAGGGCAATACACCTTCGCCATTGGACGATGTTCCTTCAGGAAAGACAAGGATGGTCAAATCCTGTTTCAGATATTTTGCAATTTGTCCAATATAAGGTTTATTTGCTGTGGGGCCTCTTTGGCTTCGATCCACGAAAATCGTTCCTGCCAGCCATGCCAGTTGACCTAACAGCGGCCAGCTCCGAACCTCTTTTTTTCCAACAAATAGCCCGGGTTTTTTGCAACCAATCAGAATAACATCTAAATAGCTGAGATGATTCCCAATGATAAAATAGTTTTGCCCTTTTTCTATTAAATCTCCATTGACCAATCTTACTTTAATACCCAACACCAAAGCATTCCACTGCGACCAAATTCTTGTTAAAAAAGTAACCAATTTACGGTGATTGATGCGACCAAACAATAAAGCAACAGGTGCCGCAAAAATCGCAATAACGAGAAATAACAAATTTACAGCTAAAAAGCCAAACAAACGCAATATCCGACGCATTGATGAATCCTTGTTTTTTTTTATTTTCATATAAGACTTGAAATCCTCGAAGCCTATTATTTATTAAATCTTATACTGTCAAAGTTAATGTTTAGCGTAGCAAACTTTTTTTAATTTATTGTTTCTTCTACTGCGAGGGTAGATAATGGTTCAAATAACGTTTCGTGATCTGATCAGTCTGCAAAAGAATAAAAAAATCGGTTGTGCCGAATTCAGAATCTAAAGCAGGCTCACCACAAATAAAAGCGCCTAATCTGAAATAACCTTTTATCAAGGGTGGAATTTTCTTCTTAATTGCCCTCAAATCATTGATGGGAACATCGTCCTTCAATCCAGGAACAATACACTTTTCATGCGGGTAAACGCGAAATTTATCACCGGCGTAATACTTTGATTTCAAGTAAGAAAAAATTTGATTTACTTCAGTAACATCGTGGGTGTGCAAGCTTCCACAGCCAAAGATGTATTTTGCATTAGTGGCTTCCACATATTTTGCGATGCCTGCCCATAGATAATTGATGACTCCACTGGACCGATAATCCTTATGAACGCAGGAACGTCCCATTTCCAGAATTTCAACAGGAAGGTTTTTCAAGTTGGTTAGATCAAATTCACCTTCGGAATAAAAACCACCGTTTCCAACAGCACGAGACTTTATTAACATGCGATAAGTGCCAACTAGCTTATCATTATTTTTATCGATGACAATCAAATGATCCGCATGTTCGTCATATTGATCTTGATCCAGCCCCGTATTCCAGGATGAACTTAAACCTTCATTCATTTCCAGATTGAAAACTTCAAATCGTAATCTGAGTGCAGCCGTTTTTTCTTGTTCATTTTCAGCAATTTTGACCAGGAAGTTATTAAATTCCAGGTTAACAGGAACAGTCGCATCGATCGAATTCTTTTCAGGCGCCATTGAATTTTTCCTTTTCATTTCAGATTCAGTTACAGTTGTTGTTATTTAGTGTTTGAACCAAAACTCATCATTTTTTAAAACTATCATTAGTAAGCGATAGCGAAGCAATCTTTTTAAAACCACCGGATTGCTTTATCTATGTTAGCTAATTCTCGCAATGACAGAAAAGTCCTTATTTTTTTATACTTTCATTCATTAATAAAAAAATCCTCAAAAACGTCCTTTTGACTGTAAAATGAGGATAAATTGAAAACTCGCCGGTGAAGATGAAATATGAGTACAATTTTAAAGAGTTCTGTTAATTTGCACAATTATTGTTACAATGTCAAGTTCTGAATGTAATAATTGTGTAAATATTTTTTTCTTGCTTCTCATTATATTAATTCGTATCTTCATAAACTTTATAACTTATTGTATATTTAAAGCATTGCAACATTTTTTTTATTTTAAGGAAGATTATGGAAGAAGCTGGGGTGGAAACAAAAGATAGTGAAATAGAATTTGTGTATCAAAATGAACCAGTAAAAAACGTCACGGAAAAACTTTCATCTGCCAACTCTCTCCCTTATTCTTTAGGGGTGTGCAAAAAATTACAGCAGATAGTTGATGAAGCTCAACTTTTAAAACGATACCCGCCCTCCCGGTATGATGTCAATGATACATTAAACCTGGATCTTGTCGGTGTCTGTCCAGATGTCAGGGCAAAAGCAATTTTCAGAATAGAAAAGTTCGTTGGAGGAGGATTTGCGGGGCAGGTATATCGCGTAAAATTGATTGATATGGAATCCAATCATGCTAGCGGAGCCATAGATTTAGAAGTTGGAAAAACGTATGCCATTAAAATCCTTATTCCGCCTTCGCAATTTTCATTGTTGTTCAGAAATTTTGTTTATTGGTTAGCCTACCAGGGACCGTTCTCTGCGCAGGTTAATTTTGCAGCCGCCCGTGTCGGCATCCTCTGGCAAAAGCTGATTCGTCGTGGTGCAAAAATTTATTTTGGCAGTGAACGAGCTATTGTTGACACTTATGCTACATTCTACGACGAGATATTTAATAGCTATGGAGAAGTTAACGAATGGGTAACAGGGAGAAATTGGAAATTTGAAATAGATGATCAGATTTTCAAACGAAAAAAATGGAAAAAGCTCGATCACATTCCCGATGATGATACCGTCAATTCCCCAGAGTTCTTAGCTAAACGGAAATTTATGGCAAACCTGGTTCAGTTACTACATGATATGGGTGCTCCTGAATTAGCTCGACAATATGAATGGGGAACGATGAAAAGCCAGCCCAATGCTTTGTTGCGAATCAATTCAACAACTAGGAGTGTTAATGATCTTACAGGGATTGATTTTCGCGCGGGTCTCGCGTTGTTACCATTTCTGCCCATGAGTCCCGCCGATTTTAAATTAATTATCAAAGGATTATTTAGGGGCAACCTCGTTCAATTTGATCGTGGAAATTTAAAAAAACTAAAACTTTTTATTAACGAGCATAAAGAAAAATTTAAAGATTTAATACCCGCGGTTGAGGAGCTTGTAGTCCGTGAGCCTCAATATCGAGATTCACTGCCAGATATTTCCCATCATGGCTTAAAACTGATATTCAACCAGTCATTACGTAACACTGTAAAAGAGGGACTAATTAGAGGCTGGGAATGCAAGGAATTAGTTGACAAAGAACACAGGGAGAAATTGACCGCATCCGCATTTCGATGGTTATTATTTTATCTTGCAGGTATACTACCATTTTTAGGTAACTTCATCCGAAGACTCTGGGGAAATCGACAATACGCTCGTCATATCACACACATCTTTGCGGAAACAGGATATTTTAAACGGGTACTTCGCGCTAAACAAGCCCATGCAATGATTGACTGGTATCGAGATGGTAGAGTGACCGAAGAAAAAGCCTTCAAACTGTTAGAAAGACCCGTTCGGTTCTGGATGCAGCGATTTTTTGTAGGCTGGCTGCCACCGAAATGGCACCGTTTCTTCACTGATGGAAAATATGCCCGGGATTCGATCAAATATGCCATTACGTATCCTGTCCGATTTTATCGAGATGCTGAATTTAGAGAAAAGTGGCTGCTGCAGCATGTTGATGCTGGATACCAGGAAGGGATGCTGACTGGAGAAGAAGCAGAACACATCCGTGAAAATGTTAAAGATCCATTTATTCAAAAATATTTGAAGTGTGTGGCTGTGCATATAGCAACGTTACCAATTACACAGGTGATTTCAGTCATCGCTGCCATATATGGAATATTTATCGGCAAGACCTGGGCTGAAGGATTAGCGTATGCAGGACTTATTTTAGCTGCCTTTCAGGCAACTCCAATTTCACCCGGCTCGTTGGTTAGAGGCATTTATGTTCTCTATTTAATTATCAAAGAACGTGACATCAAAAATTACTGGATTGCCGCCTTGATTTCGTTCTGGCATTATGTTGGCTATTTAGGATTTCCGATTCAGATGGTGGCAAAATTTCCAGCATTGTCTCGCTTAATGGCTGGCAGATGGGCGACAAATATCGTCCATATTATTCCTGTGTTTGGAGAACGAGGAGCTTTATTGGAACACTGGATTTTTGATCTCTTTTTCAATGTTCCAATCTCAATTAGAAGATTGTTTCGAAAGAAAAAATAATAACTGGCTTTGTCTAGATAAGCCAGAGAATTTCTATAAATTTTTTTACATTATAAAATATTTTCCAATTTTATTTTGTATAATTAACTATTTTTTCAATAGATAAGTTATCAATAAAAGTTGAAAAAAAAATTGTTTTTCTTTGGAACTTCTGAATCCTTTTTGAGTATAAAACATCTAATCAAAAAAATTAAGATTGAATTAAAAGTATACTAAATTTAAGTATACCCTCCCAATAAGACGGTCTGAAATGACCAGGTGATATATGTATAAGCGGCCATAGTTATTGTGGGTTTTACCTCCTTTCTTCCCACTCTAATTTGTGGCCGCTTGTTACTTTTAAAAATAAAAAACCCAGTCTTCCAATTATAACAGGCAGACTGGTTTTTTTGTTTTGTATTACGATGTTCTAAGATATGAAATAAATTTACACTTTCAGAATTATATTTTAAAAGATGCTCCTATAAGCTTAACAATTAACCTTCTTTTTCCATTACTCTCGATTCTTCAGCAATTTCCTCTATGTTTTCTGACGGACTTCTTTCTTCCTTAATTTTGTTAATATAACATTTCCAGTGATATAATGACTTGCTGTGAACCGGGATAAAAGGTTTTCCTTTGATTTCTTTTTTACAGTATTGACAGAGCTTCATATTGTCCATTATTAATTCCTCCGCAATAATAATACCAAATGATTCGACTCTTATGTACAGTTTAAAAAAAGGAAAGTTCCTTTAACAGATAAATTTTCATAATTCTCAACAAATTTCATGCCAATGATTAAAAGTAGTTATGAATCCAAATAGTGCAGTTAAAAATAACATCTGAACCACACAGGCTCCAAGAACACGAAGAATCACAAAGTTAAAGATTGAGAAAAAAAGTGAACCAGGAATATAAAATTTCATCCTTTATCCTAAAAAACTAGAACTTTGTGTCTTAAGTGCCTTTATGGCTATTGCAAAATTTGGGATGAATCATTTATGACTCTGTTGAAAAGTCAATAAATTGCGCAGAAAAGTCTAAACTTTTGAGGTATTGAACATATTAAAAAAAATTATACTTGACTTTACATCCATATTTATGTATATTTTCCAATGATGTTATTCATAACAGTTGTCTTAATTAATTCACCAAAGAAGCATCCATAAGGGAATAGGGCATTTGTTATGCAACAATAAAAAATACCGATTTTCCTTAGAACAATATCTCTAAAAATTGGTATAAAATCTAGAAGTCCACTAACAACATAATAAATCTATTTTCGTCATTTAGTTAATTCTCTTTAGTTAAAGGTCATGTAGATATTCTGGTCTTTGCTAATGTAAGGCAAAAGATAACGGTTGTTACTTGCTGAAGTCGGCGCAAAGCTATTTATTACAATACTAAAAGAGGGGATTTTAGCTAATGATTAAAAAACAATTAAAATCGACCAGATATATATTATTTCACATATTACGCATGTTATTAATTTGTTGTTTTATCATCTCCACTTTGCAATTAAAGGTGCTATCTCAGCAACCTCGTCAATGGCGATTTGCACTGATGCCAAACGTGGAGTATGCTTTCCCCAATGGCAGTAACTGGCTCCAGGATTTTAACAGCAGTGAATTTAAAATTATGATAGTTGAATTTCCTGATACACTTGCTGGTCCCATAGCAGCAAAGTCAGTAGATGTGTGGATTGCTCTAGAGGGAGAGTACGATACTGAACAATGGGAGCCGCTTCCAACCTCCCGCGCAAAGGTTCAAATTCATTTTTGGCCCATGACCAGGGGGCAAATCTCGAGTTCATCTGAGATTAAGTATTTGGTTAGCGAAGAAGCCAAAATTTTTCACGACAAAAATGATCTTCTCAGCCGTACCTGTCTGACTCTTTTCGATGGTCTGGAAGATATATTCGAAGGAGGAACTATAAATTTAGCACATCGTCATGCAATGAAATGGCCTCCATTTAATGAATTCAGAGACGGCGATAAAATGAACACTATTATATTGCCCCTCGTAAACTACAACGCTAACACGACTTTATTAAGAGTCATTCGATACGCCAGGCGTCGTTCACTGGACATATCATCCGAGATGAGGGGAAAAATTTGTAAAGAATTAAATAAAAGTAATGTTGCAACAGAAGACTGGCCCCTGTCACGCATTTCAAATCTCTTTTTCTCTGGCAGCCTGCCACCCAAATATTTAGGACTTGGTCAGCGACAGCTCTGGCCGATTCAAACCACAACAGAAATTGTGCTACTGATTTGCAAAAAACCTGGACAGAAGCTCTCCAAAAATGATCAACGATTGCTGTCAAATGATATTACAACTATCAGCCAGAAATTGTTTTCAGAGGCAGATGAGGAGATGAAGGCTGAAAAACAGAACTGGCAAATTGCAGATAATCTGACAAATTCTGTTTTTGATAGCGTTTGGCAACTTACGCAGAAATGTCGTTGGGCATTAACGCTCTCTCCAGATCCACAGCATAGTGAAAAAATTAGAGATAAGCTCAGTCGCTTTGTTCGCGATTTTTCAGTTATAACTGAATCTTATAACTTAGATTCCCGATCCCGGGTTCGTTTTAGAGAGCTTGATTATTTACTCAAACAACAGGACTTTTGGGCAGTAAATAATTTGGTAAGTATATATAATGATGTTAAGAATTATTCCGGGGCAAGAGTAATCGCAAACACAATTATTGATACAAGCAAAATTTCAGATACAGGTATTGATTTAAAAGTAGAAATTCCCTCTGTTAGTGACCATTCCATTGAAGATCCAAAACTCCAGCGTTATGCAAATTTTGCTAACTTTCTTGATCACTATGCACGTGCCTTAGAAAATTTAAAAGATGTTGATCCATTACTCCCACGGTTGATCAGAAGAGATGCACGAAATCTGCGTAAAAAATTGAACCAGAACCCATAACTGGTGGAAGAAAATGGATGATTACCAAAACACTATCGTCAAAAATCTTTCTGGTGTTGATTCCTCAATTCAGAAACTACTTTTAATACAGATTATTGCAATTTTTTTGTACGGGCTTCTTTTCTTCGATGGTTTGGCGATTAAACGTGAAACAGATGCACTAAACAGACAATTGGAAAGTACTAATGAATTACTCTCCCGTTTTGCCTGGCTGGATTCACTGTCCAACGTTTATAAAAGTCATCCTGGGTTAAGCCAACGATACCAGGTATATCTTGAACAATTTCAGAACCGATTACTCCAGTTACAGAGATTAAGACATTCCACATACTATGGTGATTTAGCTGAAAACGCATTTATATTGGACTATCACGATTGGCGAAAAGTACGTTCTCCCAATATTATCAGTCATGTTAATTCGCTTGCCAGGAGAGGGAGAAAAATAATAAATCAACAACAAGAACTCACGCAACACCTTTATCGATCACCACCGATTGACAGCTTAAATCAAGCAATAAAAATCAGAAAACACCTCGAGCCTTTACCAGCACTGTTCGATACATTGGGACCACTGGTGGATAAAGTTTTTCCAGAAGACGATGGCTCCTATAAAAAATTTTGCTTTTTGTTAGACTCTTTGGGCATCCTAACGCGTCCCATAAAATTACCTTCCATTTCAGCTTTAGAAACAGCAGTTAATGATGTATCACTTTTCTGCCAATCACAAGATATTGATTCCTGTAATTTGGGTGGACTTCATGATTTTCGAAAAGCACTAACTGACAGCATTCACACAAAAGAAAATCAGAAAGGCAAAATAAGATTTGTTTTTATTGAACAACCGGTGTCGGTAAAACTGGTATTTTATGTCGCACTTCCCGTTTTGATTTTTCTCAATCATTTACTTCTCCTGCTGTTCAGAAAGAAAGGTCATCTTCACCGCGAATTAACAAAAAGCATAAGCTCCAAACATGGAAAAAGCGAGTCCCAGATATCTGACGATTTCAATTTGAGTATTTACCTATCCCCCGCTTTTCTCAATTTTCTATTTACCCGGGACACCTCCATATTTTTAAGAATCATAACCTGGGTATTTTTCTTTCTGTTGGAGATGACTGTGGGAGTACTGGGCTTGGTTGTTTTTTGGTACCTGTTAATGTTTCTACCAACAGCAGAAAGTAAATCACTAATCACTTTAATTCTAACAGGTATTTTACTTTTGATTCATGCGGTACAGATAATTTTTATTTATATTCGGGTTGCTAAAATAAGGGCGTGAGGTTATTAATAGCTAAAAAAAGCTATCAGCATTCAGCTTAAAAAAATATAGAGC
>Ga0209427_10007642_pt1 | contig 12228 bp, 11 predicted proteins | sample DeeMarSWOR136_30_FD_187465 | JGI IMG/M metagenome (GOLD analysis project Ga0209427, IMG submission 187465) | Marine sediment microbial communities from White Oak River estuary, North Carolina - WOR-1-36_30 (SPAdes) (version 2) | ecosystem: Environmental > Aquatic > Marine > Intertidal zone >... | reverse complement strand
AAACCAAGGGGGCAAGCTTTTTTCTCTGATCTACGGTGAGGTCGCCTCGCTTGCGATAAACCCGATAGAGAAGAAGCCGGTATTCCATTTCTTCCCCGGGAGCCGTTGGCTTTCCCTGGGCGCGCTGGGGTGCAACTTTCGCTGCCCGGGCTGCCAGAACTGGGAGCTATCTCACGCTGAGGTCGGTCAGGGAGGGGCCAGCTTCCTCTCGGCTGAGCAACTGGTGCAACTCGCCAAACAGCATGACTGCTTGGGTATCTCTTGGACCTTTAACGAGCCCACTATCTGGTTTGAGTATACCCTGGACGGGGCTCAACTGGCGAAAGAGCAAGGTCTTTACACCAACTATGTCACCAATGGCTATATAACCCCAGAGGCCCTGGACAGCATCGGTCCATATTTAGATGTGTTTCGGGTTGATATCAAAGGCTTCAGCGACGAAGCCTACAGCACGCTGGCCAATATTGGCGATTTCACCGGGATCTTGGAGAGCACGAAAAGAGCCAAGGAAAAATGGGGCATGCATGTGGAAGTGGTAACCAATGTCACCCCTGGATATAGCGACGACGAGGAGCAACTGAGGGGGATCGCCTCTTGGATTCGGCAGGAACTGGGGGAATGGACTCCGTGGCATGTGACTCGCTTCTATCCCCACCTCAAACTGCGCCACCTTGAGCCGACCCCGATAGCTGTCCTGGAAAGGGCAGTGAGGATTGCACATCAAGAGGGCTTGCATTATGCTTATCTGGGCAATATCCTGGGACATCCTATGGAGAATACCTATTGCCATCACTGTGGCAGCCTTCTCATTCAAAGATATGGCTTCGATGTGCGCCAGTATAACATAGAGGGGACAAAGTGCCGCTACTGCAAGGCGAGGATACCCGGGAGCTTCGCCCAAAGGGCTCAAACCGTGATTAAGTCTTGACTTTAGCTAAATGGAGGGCTATGCTTGAAGCTGGCTTAATGAAGAAGGTTGGCATCCTGTTTCATCCCAAAATCCCGGTTGCTGAGGCGTTAGCTCATGACCTGGCGAAGAGCTTGGCCCAGTTCGAAGCTTCAGTCTGGCTTCACTCGGCGTGGGATGAGGCTGGGGCTAAGGAGAAAGTCCCTGGGACGGACTTGATTTTAAGCATTGGCGGTGATGGCACCATGCTCCGGGCAGCACGCGTTGCTGCTCCTTTGTCCATCCCTATTCTGGGCATAAACTTGGGGCACCTCGGATTTATGATTGAGCTCACCGCTGAGGAATTCCGGGACAAGATGCCTCAGCTTCTTGCCAGGGGAGGCTGGGTTGATGAGCGTGCCATGCTGGAGGCCAGGCTCTCCTCGCAGGAGGGCAGCTTCCATGCCCTGAACGATGTCGTTGTGGCTCGAGGTGCCAGGGCTCGTGTCATCCGGGTCCAGGTTGCTGTCGATGGCGAGCCATTAACAGTGTATAAGTCCGATGGGCTTATTGTAGCGACAGCCACCGGGAGCACAGGCTATTCCTTAGCCGCGGGCGGTCCCATTCTTTATCCTGGGGGGAAGGAGCTGCTGCTGACCCCAATCTCAGCTCACCTCAGCCTGGCTATACCCCTGGTATTTCCTCCCGAGGCGGTATTGACACTTGAGGTTCACACTGACGAGCAAGCCTTGCTCAGCATCGATGGCCAGATTGAGGTCCAGCTGAATGATGGCGACCTGGTTGAGGTTAAGCGGAGCCCTTACGTTACCCGGCTTCTCAGAACTCAACCACCGATTTCCTTCTATCGCACCTTAACCGAGAGATTGAGCAGAAAGTAGGGACAATAAGGATGGATATCGAAAAGGCCAAGATCAGCGATGTGCCGCAGATGCATCGGCTGATCAATCAATTTGCCGATAAAGGGGAGATGCTCCCTCGCCCCATGAGCGAGCTTTACGAGAGCATTCGAGACTTCTTCGTCGCCAGAGATAGTGGTGAGATGGTGGCTTGCATTGCTCTTCACGTCATCTGGGACGATTTGGCCGAGATCAAGGCCTTGGCCGTAGCTGAGGGTTGGCAGGATCAAGGCATCGGCGCCACTTTGCTCCAGGCCTGCCTTGACGAGGCCCAGGAGTTAGGCATCCCACGCCTCTTCTGCCTCACCTATCAGCCCTCGTTTTTTGAGCAGTTTGGCTTTCGTTACACCGATGTTATGGAGCTGCCGCGCAAGATCTGGGGCGAGTGTCAGCGGTGTCCTAAGTTCCCCCAGTGCGATGAAACGGCGATGGTCTTGGATCTGTGAGGAAAGATGGCCTCAGAGCGGACGTTGCACACCGAGCTGGTCTATAAGGGACACGTGGTCAATCTTCGAGTTGACACTGTGGAGTTGCCCAGCGGTCGCAAAACGAAGCGAGAGATTGTAGAACATGGTCAATGCGTTGCTATCGTAGCCATTGATGCCCAGGAGAATGTGATCCTGGTGCGGCAATTTCGCAAGCCTGTGGAAGGCTCCCTATTGGAGGTGCCAGCAGGAGGGGTTGATCCGGGCGAAGAGCCCAGCGACTGCGCCCGCCGCGAGCTTGCGGAGGAGACAGGTTATTCAGCTCAGAATTTGGCATATTTGGGTGGCTTCTACACCAGCCCCGGCTTCTGCACCGAATACATGCATTTATTCTTAGCTACTGGACTGGAGCCGGGGGGGCAGGCGCCCGAAGCTGACGAGACTATCGAGGTGATCCATATCCCCTTAGCCAAGATCCCGGAGCTTATCACCTCAGGTGAGATCTGCGATGGCAAGAGCATCACCGGGCTGTTGCGGGTTATCCTCAGCCCTGAACGCCGCATAGGCGGATAGCAACATCAGCCGATGTGAAAAACGGAATTGTAGCTGCGGGTGAAGTCACTTTTTTGCGGATGCTCTTTTTATGAGCTCACGGACAAGCCACTTTGTTTTCACAGCCTCGGACCAACCATGATCAAAACCAGGAAAGTCCTGTAATAGTAACTCTTCTAACAACTCTGTCCACGAGACGCCCTTGGTCGATTGTGGAACCTCAGGTGGTTCAGGTTCTTGGGGGATTTCTGCTTTCGGCTGTTTGCTGCGCTTCCGTGTAATAGCTGTTTTGGGGGCACGGCCGAGCCTCGATTTTGCCTCAAGAGGCGGCGACAGCGCGATGCCTGCATCTTTTGCCACGGCCAAGAAAAACGAGATGCACTTGTCACCTATGTTACCCTTCGCTCCACAGTCTTTGAAGCACTGCTCCAATTGTCCCGCGGTTGCTCTTTCCAGGTTTAAGTCGCCAAGCACTGGTTTATATGCTTCCTGAATTATAGTCCTCAGTTCAGCACGCCGCTCGTTCTCCTTGCAGTCGGCTAACCGTTGGAACTTATCAGTTGGCTTATTATCCGAGTCTATGAGTCTCAAGAATACGAGGGTCCCCTTAGCGGTAGTTCTGGTGCTGCCCGAAAACTTGAGACCATCCCAGTAGCTCTTATCGAATTGCGGTGGAAGGTATTCTTCTATGCTCCCTAATAGTTTTAACCAGGTTGAATAGGTCAGGTACGGCGGGAGACGGTTCAGCTTTCTTCCCCGATTTTTAGCCATAATCTACCGTCTCATCTCAACTCATTTGACATTCTATCATTGTCCTCACTTTTTATCAATAGTCCTCTTCATTATTTTGCGGGACATACGTTTGACATTGGCTCATATCCTATTTATTCTTGATACAACTCAACCGATTGTTTGTCATACCAAAAGGAGGCAAGGTCTTACTGGGATTTTCAACACACCGTTTGTGAGATGTATAGTTAGACAAAGACTGATTTTTGGCTATGCTGAGCAACCAACTAGTTTGTGCTGGAGGCAATTAAAAAGGAAATAGCGACAGGCTGGGCGTAAGGAGTTTCCCTTTCCTCCTCTCTCCTTGCCTGGAGGGTTTGTAGCTGGGGGCGCTCCCGAAGGCCCATCTTCGAGGCTCGAGTGGTCCTCCACACTCGAGTTTCAACCAGCGAGGTTGTCCCTCACCAGCCTGTCTGCTAATATTTCAAACTTGGCGAGGACTTAGCTTAAGTCGCTGGTATCGATAAGCGGCTTATTTTTATGGTGTGGTTTGGTATTTAGCCTTGCCTTCCTCATATAGATCGCCGCCGTAGATGTCGTTGATCACGGTCACCGGGAAGTCCTCAACCTCAAGCCTGAGGATGGCTTCAGCTCCCAGCTCCTCATAGGCGATGACCTCCGCCTTCTTTATCGATTTGGCGATGAGGGCTCCCGCGCCACCAATGGCGGCGAAATAGACTGCCTTGAATTTCAGCATTGCGTCCTTCACCGCCTGGGAACGGGATCCCTTTCCGATCATGCCCTTGAGCCCAGCCTCGATGAGGCGCGGGGCATAGATATCCATGCGACCGCTTGTAGTCGGCCCCGCAGAGCCGATAACCTGCCCCGACTTTGCCGGCGATGGCCCCATGTAGTAGACAGTCTGCCCTTGGAGGTCGAAGGGCAACTGCCCCCCTTTACCCAGGGTTTCAATCAGTCTCTTGTGGGCTGCGTCCCGGGCGACGTACATAACGCCACTGAGTAAAACACCATCTCCAGCCCGGAGCTCGGCGATAACCTCGTCTGTGAGAGGTAGAGCGACTCTTTTTTGCATTCCTTTCAGCCAATGTTAAGTTGCACGATGAAGTTTGGAAATCGCCTCTTTGACCTCCTCAACGGAGGCTTCGGTTTCTATGGTGGAAAGGTCTCCCAGCTCCTCACCTGTCCACAATTTTCGCATCACTCTCCTCATGATCTTCCCGCTCCTGGTCTTGGGGAGCACATTTACAAACTCCACGCCCTTGAATATCACGATGGGCCCCATGACCTTTCTTACCTGCTCAATTATCTCCTCTTTCAGCTCCTCTGAAGGTTGGAGCCCCGGTTTAAGAACGATGAAAGCCGCCGCAACCTCGCCTCTGAGTTCATCAGGTATCCCGCAAACGCCTGCTTCAGCGACTGCGGGATGCGAGATGAGCGCGCTCTCCACTTCCGCCGGCCCTATTCTATGAGCTGCGATCTTCATCACCTCGTCAGCCCGGCCACAGAACCATATGTATCCATCCTCGTCCAGGTATGCAGAGTCTCCGGTAAAGTATTTGCCTTTAGTAATGGGCTGGGCTTCCCAATATTCTTTACGATATCGGTCAGAGTCTCCCCATAGAGTTTGCGTCATGCCTGGAACGGGTTCCTTAAGTAAGAGGATGCCCTTCTCATTAGCCTGGCATGGCTTCCCTTCGCGTTCGTCCACTATTTCTGGCAACACCCCGGGGATAGGCAAGCCAGCTGAGCCTAATTTGAGCCTTGGCAGTTTAACTCCGAAAGGATAGCCAAACATTGCGCCGGGGATCTCAGTTTGCCACATATGGTCTATAACAGGCACCTTGCCTTTAAATAAATCCTCACGGAGCCAGGCCCAAACCTCGGGATTCAAAACCTCTCCGGCACAAACCATTCTATCGATAGAGCTTAGATCGTGCTTTTCTGCCTGCTCGACTCCGAGGGTGCGTAGAACTCTGGCACCGGTAGGCGCAGTCCAGATGAACGTAGCTCGATGCTTTTCTATAGTTTCCCACCATATGTCCGGTTTGGGGTAGTCAGGGGTGCCCTCATAGAGTATAGAGGTGCATCCCACAAGCAGCGCTCCAAACACCATGTAGGATTGACCGACAATCCAGCCTATGTCGGAGGTGTTGAATGTCACATCTTCAGGCTTGAGGTCATATATCCACTTCGCAGTCCAATAGGACCAGATTTGAAAACCACCGTGAACATGGACTACCGGCTTTGGCTTGGCTGTGGTGCCCGAGGTGCACATTATGAGTAACGGCTCATTTGCTTCAAGCTGGACGTATCCGTTATCGCGTTCTTCCCCTTTTGCCTCGAATTCGGCAAAGGAGATATCCCTGTCGCTCACTATGGGTGTCTCCTTCCCAGACATTACCCCGTGAGTGATGATAAATCTCACCTCTTCGGCTGTTTCCGGAGAACAGAGGCCAAGGGCTTCATCAACGGCTTCCTTAAGCCCGATCTCCTTGTCCCTTCTGATCATGGAATCCTGGGTGAAAATTGCCTTTGGTTTCGTTAGCTCTATGCGATCGGCTAATGCCCCTGGTGAGAAACCCGCAAACACGCATGTAGAGATGGCGCCTATCCTGGCACATGCGAGCAGCAGGGCGGCCGCCTCTATGCTATTGGGGAGGTAAAGAAGCACACGGTCGCCTTTTTGAATGCCTAACCCCCTAAGCGCTGCACTATACTTTTTGGTGATGTCGAATAGCTGACCGTAGGTGACCGTCCGGGAAACCCCGATGTCTGGCGCCTCGTGGATATAAGCGACCTTATCACTATACCTGGATAACTTGTAGTCGATACAGTTATAGCCCACGTTTGTCATCCCACCGACAAACCATCTAAAGTGTGGATATTCCCGCTCAAAAACCTTATCCCATTTCTTGAACCAATAAATATCATCCATGGATGCCTCTGCCATTTTGGCCCAAAAACCTTCGGGATTTTCTATCGACAGCTTCCACAGATTATAATATTCAGCAGGGGCATTAAATACCGGTATCGTTGGCATTCTTTTATAGTATTATCTCCTTTATAGGATTGCCTCTTTATGCCGGGCACTATGGCATTGCAGATTTACCGCCACCGGCAAACTGGCGATATGGCAGGGGAAGACCTCGGCATGGACGGCTAAGGCTGTTATCCTGCCGCCAAAGCCTTGGGGGCCAATGCCGAGGGCATTGACCCGCAGCAAAAGCTCCCTCTCCAACTCGGCGACCTCGGGGTCTGGGTTAGCTTCGCCCACTGGGCGCAGAAGCGCTTTCTTAGCCAGGAGCATGGCCTTCTCGGCGGTGCCGCCGATGCCGACGCCGACGATGAGCGGAGAGCAGGGGTTGCTGCCGGCCTCATCTACAGCTTTGACCACGAAATCGATGACCCCTTGCCGCCCCTGGGCTGGCGCGAGCACGGTGAACTGACTCATGTTCTCGCTGCCACCCCCTTTGGGGGCAACGATGATCTTCAAGCGGTCGCCAGGTGTTATCTCACTGTGAATAACAGCAGGGGTGTTATCCTTGGTATTGATCCTGGCCGAGAACGGCTGGCGCACTATGGACTTGCGCAGGTATCCCTCCTCATAGCCTCGGCGCACTCCCTCCTCAACCGCGGCATAAAGCTCGCCACCGGAGATATGAACCTCTTGCCCTATCTCGAGGAAGACGACTGCGGTGCCGCAGTCTTGACAAAGGGGCATCCTTTCCTCGGCAGCGATGCCAGCATTCTCCAATATTCGGTCCAGGGTGGCGCGCCCCACGGGAGAGACCTCTTCAGCCCGCGCCTTGCTCAGGGAGTTTAGCACATCCTGGCCCAAGAAAAAGTTCGCCTCCTGGCAAAGCCGAGCCACTGTCTCCGTTATCTGGTGGCACTGAATTTCCCTCATGAGGCAAGATCACTCTTGAGGCGCAGGAGCAATAAGTCCTTCCTTCATGAGAAAGGCTGTCAGCTCTTGGGCGCCCCTGATCATAGTCTCGGCGCTTCGGCGCAGCTCCTCAGCACTGCGGCGTATCCTGGCCACTCCTTGCTCTTGAGCCTTCATTCCTGTGGCCACAGCCTCATTAATATAAGCCTCCGCTTCCCACATCGTGGGTGCGATATTATCTTCGCTCAGGCCGCGCTTTTCAGCGGACTGCGCAAGTGCGTGGGCAGCAGCAATGCACATCTCATCGGTGATGGTCCTGGCGCGCACATCCAATGCGCCGCGAAAGATGGCGGGGAATCCTAGGGAGTTATTCACTTGGTTGGGGAAATCCGAGCGTCCTGTGGCCACGATCCTGGCTCCTGCTTCTTCAGCCTCCCAGGGCCAGATTTCGGGGATGGGATTGGCACAGGCGAACACAATGGCATCCTCAGCCATGCCCTTGATCCAATCCGGTTGGATAACTCCGGGGCCTGGTTTGGAAAGAGCAATGCAAACATCGACGCCACGCAGTGCTTCAGCAATTCCTCCTGTCCTGCGCTCGGCATTCGTTATCTGGCACAACTTCCACTTGTCAATGTACTGCCCCTGCTCCTGTTCGAGGTCTTTTCGCCCTGGGTGAAGGATGCCCTTGCTGTCGACGATGATGTAGTTCTCCGGCCTCGCTCCGGCGGCGAAAAGAACCCTGGAAATGGCGATATTTGCTGCCCCGGCACCGATCATGGAGACAATCACATCGCCGAGTTTTTTGCCCACGAGCTTGAGGGCGTTGATCAATCCGGCTAAGGTGACCGTTGCTGTGCCCTGCTGGTCATCGTGCCAGACTGGGATCTCCATCTCTGCCCGCAGCCGGTCAAGAATGTAGAAACACTTAGGGCTGGCGATGTCCTCCAGGTTGATGCCGCCAAACGAGGGCTGAAGCCACTTGACTGCTTGGATGATCTCATCGGGGTCCTTGGTATCGAGGCAGATAGGGAAGGCATCGACACCGCCGAGATACTTAAACAAGAGCGCCTTACCCTCCATTACCGGCAAGCCAGCTTCGGGACCAATGTCGCCCAACCCTAAGACCCTACTGCCATCGGAGACCACTGCCACCGAGTTCCATTTATTGGTCAGCTCATAGACCTTGCCCTTATCCGCCTCGATCGCCTTGCACGGCCCAGCGACCCCTGGCGTATAATAGATAGCGAAGTCATCGAGGCTGCGGATGGCACACTTAGCGGTAACTTGAATTTTCCCCTGGTAAAAGGGGTGCAGCCTCATGGCATCCTGTTGTGGCTTCCGTGCTTGAGCCAAGCGCTCTTCTTCACTCAATATGTCCCTCTCATTTCAGCTTTTCAATTACCGCCTCCGCCACCTGGGAAGTGGTTGCCGCCTGCTCCGGCTTCAAGTCATAGGTGACTGATTTGCCTTCAGCGACGACTTGAGTTATAGCCAGCTCCATCTTATCGGCTGCCTCTTTCTCCCCGATATAGCGGAGCATGATCACCCCGGAGAGCATGGTAGCTATGGGGTTGACCTTATTCCCGCCAGCATATTTGGGGGCGCTGCCGTGGGCGGGCTCAAAGACGGCAATCTCTTCCCCGATATTGGCGCTTGGTGCTACCCCCACCCCGCCAATGAGCCCGGAGCAAAGCTCGGAGACGATGTCTCCGTAGAGATTGGGCAGGACCAGAATGTCATAGCGCTGTGGATTTCGCACCAGCTGCATGCAGAGGTTATCCACAATCGCATCCTCAAATTCGATGTCGGGATAATCTTGCGCTACTTGGCGGGCTGCTTGTAAGAACAGCCCATCGGAGAACTTCATGATGTTCGCCTTGTGCACTGCGGTCACTTTTTTTCGACCGTTAGCTCGGGCATAATCGAAGGCGAATTTGACAATTCTCTTCGACGCCGCCTCTGAGATGGGCTTAATGCTGATGCCGGAGTCAGCGCTTATCCTCTTCTGCCCAGCGGCGGCGATGAAATCGATAAGCCCTGCGGTCTCAGCCGTCCCTCTTTCGAACTCAACCCCGGCATAGAGGTCTTCGGTATTTTCCCTCACCACCACGATGTCCACATCTTGGTATCTTGAGGGGATGCCGTGATAGCTTCTACAGGGACGAACACAGGCGTAGAGGTCCAATGCCTGGCGCAAGGCAACATTGACACTCCTGAAGCCTGTGCCCACCGGCGTGGTCACGGGACCCTTTAACGCTACCTTATTCTTTCTGATGGAATCGAGCACCTGTTGGGGGAGGGGGGTGCCGTGCTTTTCCAGGGCGTTGCTGCCGATATCATGCACTTCCCAGTCAAAGGAGATGCCGGTGGCCTCAACCACCTTCCTTGTCGCTTCGATAACCTCAGGACCGACGCCGTCGCCGGGGATCAGCGTAATATCATAGGACATAAAGGCATCTCCCTTGAAAGCTAAAGCCTAAAATCGCCGTATTTTTTGATATAGGGTACCAGCCCACCTTCATTCAAGATTTTGAGCATGACCTCGGGGATCTTGCCGATGGTGAGCTCAGCTCCAGTGCTCAGGTTCTTGATGGTGCCGGCCTCGAGATCGATCTCCAACTCGTCGCCGTCGTTGATCTTATCGGTGTCACAGATGAGAACGGGGAGCCCGATATTGAAGGCATTTCTGAAGAAGATCCTAGCTACTGACTTAGCCAGGACGGCGCTGACCCCGGACATCTTGATCACCAAAGGGGCATGCTCTCGGCTGGAGCCGAGCCCGAAATCCTTGCCGGCAACGATAAAATCGCCAGGCTTGATCTTGGAAGTGAAGCTGGGGTCGGCGTCCTCCATAGCATGTTTCGCCAGCTCGGGCAAATCGCTCCTCAGGTGGAAGTATCTCCCCGGGCTGATAAGGTCTGTTGAGATATTATCTCCGAATTTGAATGCCTTTCCTTTAAGCATCTACATCATCTCCCTGGGATCGGCAATGCAGCCAGCGACAGCGGTGGCGGCGGCCGTCGCCGGACTTGCCAGATAGATAAAGGCCTCAGGATTTCCCATACGTCCCTTGAAATTGCGGTTAGCGGTAGAGAGGCAAACCTCTCCGTCTCCCAAAACCCCATGATGGACGCCCAGGCAAGCCGCACAGCCCGGGGGCGCAATAACTGCCCCTGCATCAACCAATGATCGAATGTATCCCGCATGAATTGCCTCGGAGAGGACTTGCCGGGAAGCTGGGGCAACTATGAATCTGGTATCGGGGTGGCGCTGTCTGCCCCTGAGAATTTCAGTCGCTACCGCCAAGTCCTCAAGCCGTCCATTGCTGCAAGTGCCGATGAATACCTGCTGGACCTTCATGTCCTCAAGCTCTCGGACCAAGGCGGTGTTATCCACCGAGTGAGGCTTAGCCACCATTGGCTCCAACCTTGTGGCATCGATCCGCACGACTCGCTCATAGCTGGCACCGGGTTCGGGCTCGAGAGGACGATATTTTTGCCCCCGGCCGTAGTGTTCCAGATAGCTGTGAGTGATTTCGTCGGAGGGGAAAAGCCCCGCCTTGGCCCCAGCTTCTACGGCCATGCTGGCTATGGTCAGCCGCTCTGACATCCTCATATGGGCTATGCCATCGCCACAGAACTCAAGTGCTTTATAAGTCGCGCCATCTGCCCCCAGGTGTCCGATGAGATAAAGGGCGATGTCCTTAGCACAAACCCCCTTGGAGAGGTGCCCGTTGATAATCACTTCAAAGCTCTCAGGAACTCGGAGCCAGCTCTTGCCCAGACAGAGGGCGATGGCGACATCTGTTGACCCCATCCCGGTGGCAAAAGCTCCCAGTGCCCCAGCCATTCCAGTATGGGAATCGGCACCGATGATTATCTCCCCAGGGTTGGCATAACTTTCAGCGATTATCTGGTGGCTGATGCCATCCCCGATCTCGAATAGCTGGGCGCCGTTTCTTTTGGCGAACTCTCGGAGCCGATTATGGTCATTTGACAGCTCACGGCTTGCGCTTGGGGCGGCATGGTCGAGGAAGATGATAGAGGTTAAGGGATTGGCTAATCTGTCAAAGCTACAGGCTTCAAACTGGGTTATCGTCAGCGGACCGGTGCCGTCTTGGACAAAGGCTATATCCACCGGGACAACAATGATGTGGCCCGCTCTGGCATCAATCCCTGACTTCTCGCTGAGGATTTTTTGAACTAAAGTCCTTGGCATGTATTAACTCTCCTACATAGGTATATTGCCGTGCTTCTTAGCTGGTCTGGTCTCATGTTTGGTCGAGAGGAGGTCTAAGGCAGCAACTATCTTGGGCCGTGTTTCCTGAGGTACGATGACCTCATCGATGTAGCCCCGTGAGGCGGCGATATAAGGGTTATACAAGAGCTCGCGGTATTCCTTGAGTTTCTGCTCACGCTTGGCCTCGGGGTCTTCGGCTTCACTTAGCTCACGGCGATAGATGATGCTGATAGCCCCTTCCGCCCCCATAACCGCCATCTCAGCCGTGGGCCAGGCGAAAACCATATCAGCGCCCAGGTCGCGACTGCACATGGCAAGGTAGGAGCCGCCATAGGCCTTGCGCGTGATCAAGGTGATCTTGGGCACAGTGGCCTCGGAATAGCACCAGAGGAGCTTGGCCCCGTGCCTGATAATCCCAGACCACTCTTGCTCTGTCCCTGGCAGATAGCCGGGGACATCAACAATGGTGAGCAGTGGGATGTTGAAAGCATCACAGAATCGAATGAAGCGGGTGGCTTTGTCTGAGGCATTGACGTCCAGGCAGCCAGCGAGGAATTGGGGTTGGTTGGC
>Ga0209427_10007641_pt1 | contig 12228 bp, 9 predicted proteins | sample DeeMarSWOR136_30_FD_187465 | JGI IMG/M metagenome (GOLD analysis project Ga0209427, IMG submission 187465) | Marine sediment microbial communities from White Oak River estuary, North Carolina - WOR-1-36_30 (SPAdes) (version 2) | ecosystem: Environmental > Aquatic > Marine > Intertidal zone >... | reverse complement strand
AATCAGCCTTTTCGAGATCGTTGATGAGGTGAGATGTAGGAAGTCTTTGCGGGTTAGGAAGCTTGGAAACAAGGATTACATTGAGAATCCGATATGCCTGACTAAGCAGAAATAGAATTTGGAAAAAGAGGATTGGTTGTGGGAGACATCTCCACTTGTAGGCGAGTGTACCTCACCTCGGCCACTTTCTATTGATTTGGTAGCCTTTTTCCGTAAGTCCTGTTCATTTAGGTTTCCTCAGAAATATTAAGGTGTCCTTTTGGCAAACGTATTCAAAGCCTACTTCAACTAGGGCTTTGACCTCTTCAGATTCTCAAGCTACTTTGACACTGAAGTTTTCGCTTCCGGAGTCAAAGAGTGTGTGTTCAATGTTTATGTATAGTTCGGTGTTTTGTATGCTTTTGTGGCCTAGAAACTGCTTAACATAGTAGGGGTCTTTTGTCTTATGGTATATCATTGTGGCTTTCCAGTATCAAAGCGTGTGAAAGCTAATATTTAATAACCTAGGGTTTTGAAGTTTTGAAGATAGTCTTTTTCTTGTTTTCGTGAATGTTGTTTTCATTGAAAATATTGAAGATTCTCCAAAAACTCTTTGGCTGCCCTTAGGCATGGCAGCTATCATATCCATGAGTTTCGGTTCACTTTCCACATTCTTGGGTTAGAGCCCTTTTCTGGATCATTCAACGTAATTATGCAGAAAGCGGTCAATAGAACTATCTTCTATAAACGTTAAAAGCAATAAGGGATACACATATGTGGCTTTTAATCCGCCTTTTAGGGAGGTGAGAAGCAAGTGAAGAAAATAGCAGTTGCCGTTTTAGCGTTTGCTCTTTTAATGATATTTGCCAAGGTTGAATCTGGAAATGCTGTTTCGATATTGGATCAGCAACAGACCTCAATTTATCCTGATGCAGTAGTCGGGGTTGGCGGTGAAAGTGAACAGATTATAGCGCAAGTAGTTACAGCTGGGATGGAGGGTGCGCTCACAGATGTGTGGCTTGATCTTGCAAGCCTAGACAAAGTTACAGTTGAAATTCAGGGCGTATCGTTGGATAGCAGTCCAAATGATGTTGTTGCGACTTCGGAGGTTATGCATAAAGGAAGCCTTCCCACAAGTTGTCCAAATGATCCTCCTCTTTCCGCTCACATCGTTTTTTCAAACCCTGTTTACTTTATGGCAGGGGAACAATTCGCAATAGTGATACGATCTAATGGAGAAGGTGGAGCAGCAATTAGTTATGATAACAATCCATACGGAGGCGGCGCCTTTTTCTTTGATTCACGACCTAACCCGCCTGGAGAGTGGGTAATTGACGCAAATCGGGATTTGGTTTTTCAAACTTACATGGATCCGGATCCTGCAATTGAACCTAAGTTGACTTATACATACGGAATAGTAGGGGAGGGCTATGATGACACTGGAATCACCACGATCAGAAGAGAAACAATGATGATTGTGAGAGACCGTGAGGGTGCCATCTGCGATTATGGAAAACCTTGGGGTCCAGGGGAAGGTTTGAGCGATACGGACTTCGCACTCAACATTGATCAAGAAAGCGGTCGATATTTGACAGGAAGCGGTAGACGCAGGGTAGTTTCAACTTACACAACAGGGGTGACTGACACGTTAATTAGTTTCGAGTTTAAGGGGCTTGGTTTGTACCAATACTTGGGACCAAGCTTCACAGCTGAACTGCCTGATTACGGTGAAGTGACAGTAACAGTAGGAGACTGGTATTTTGGAATACTGTTTGAGGGAACTGGCGTTGGTCGAGGAAGCTTTGATTTCGGAGAAGTGATGACTACGGAGAGTTTGGTCGGAGTTGTTGTGGAAATCGGGGATATGGCGGGACTTTACATTGTTACTGGAGAAAGCGAAGTGGTTGCTGTGACAGGGCTTTAGAGTTAAAGATGTCTAGGCATTTCGATAATTACTCTCTTTTTTTGTGGTGAGTTGCCTATATGGCAAAATGCACCCAAAAAATAAGGTCAACACAAGCGAATGAAAATTCAATGCAAGAATTACAGTTGGAATAGCTCTTTCTATAAGACACCCCTGTTGATTGCAATTACTTGTTTTTCTTCATAATTTGACACTTGACTTGAGACTTGAATCTCCTTTTCTTTACAACCACTCTTTCCTTTTTCCGCAATTCTTTGATGTGACTAGAATTTTCAATCTATCCAGTTTTCGTAGAACCTTTTTTGGTTGAATAGTAGGTTATTTGGGTTTTTTGAACTGATCAAAGTAGAAAAGCAAAGTTAAAAACAAACAATTTTTGTCAAATAGCTCGTTCAAAACCGCTTTAACATTTATAATGTTCTGCTTGGCGGAATGCTCAAGGTTTTCGTTTAAACCTGCAAATTCCCAACCACTTCCCTACCCTTGATTGGCAATATCCATCAAGATTGTTAACACAATGAGTCATTTCGCAATTCCGTTTAGCCACTTCATTCATTCCCCTAAGTAACTTTGAATATCAAAATTGTAATGACCAGTTTATATCTTCCTTTTCTATCCAACCAAGAGGATAGTGACGCTGATTACACGCCTTTTCTCGCAATCCATTTTTAACCATTATTTGGCTGTGACAATCAGGACATTCTCTACTTGCCTCTTCACCTCTCTTTAAGCCTCTTACGACATGATCCACCGAATTATTTACCATTAACAAGGCTTATTTGAGAGGAAAAATACAGTTTCGGCATGGTCGCATAGCTATATAGTGATTTAATTCGTGGTCAAAAGCCATAAGGACTTAATAGGTATCTTTCGTGGAAAACAGGCAAAGTACAACACGCAAATTCTAACTCTTGTTTTCGAGAATGGTCCATTAACCGCTTGGTAAATTACAGGGAAATGACAAGCCACGGAAAAGTTAGCCTTCATGCAACCCTTAACAAAAGACTGAGGAACTTGAAAAAAGAATACCTCAAAAATGAGGGAAAACTTTGGCTCTTGCAGTTTAAGGGCATAATTGCCTCATTGATAATTTAAAAAGAACCTAAACCTTGGAGCAATAAATGGACTAAACTTTTCGACGATTATGGCAAATTTATAAAGAAACATTCTGACGCCTTCTTGGGTGCAAAGATCCAAGTTAATGACGTTACAGTAAATCCAATAGAAATGGTGGATAAGAGTGGTGATGAAATCAAGATTTTTGAGGATTGGGTTCTTCTTTCAAATTATGTTAAAAACTTGATGGAAACGGGCGTAATCAATTTAGACGTTATTAGCAATCGAACATTGCTGAGTGTAATCCTATCTAAATTATCAAATGAGGAATACGAAAAATTCGTGAAAGATTGGAGATTAAAATAGATTCTTTATTTGACAGTGTAACTTTAAGGGTTGAAGTATCCATAGGCGTGAACTGATATCGTTTCTAGAGTTGTTGTTTCATTAAAATTAAATGATTTTTCACTAATATCCTGTGTAAACGTTATCGCCTCTTCTATAGCGTAATTCTGTAGACGAATCTCCCATCCTGTATCTGCCCAATTACTATCAACAACGCCAACTTCTCTTGATTCTCTAATCCAACTACCATCCTTCGTCATGTAATCAAGGTCTAAGGCACCCCTGAACAAAGTTGGCTCGTTGTAGAAACACAACTCCAGATAGTAATTTGTTTGAAATTGTGTTGACCCATCTTCTGCCTGAACGGGTTCAAATCTTTCAATTAAGCGTGCATTATACCTAAGTGGTTGTGGCTGTGAGCGGAGAAAAATGAAAATCGAAATTGAAGCAACCACGATGATAGTGACGATTATGGCGACTGCGATTAGTTTTTTTGTTTTATTCATCACAACCCCTCTTTACCATCATTTGTTAACGCTTAATATTAAAATTATTTTATAATTTTCAACATTATTTCCTCTAGATAAGCTTAAACGCGTTATCCATGCAGAATTTTCTCAAGATTTGATAGTAAATATCGATTGGAAATTTTTGAAATAATGTCAGAATTTTATGTAGTTTAGGCTTTCAGCTCTTAATGAATTGAAGAAGTATCGCATCAGATTGTATTATTAGGTTTGCAGTCTATAATAGCGTTAGGTATTCTTTTGGAGTGTACCAATAGACTGTTATTGACCTTTTGCATTTTGGATTTCGGCAAACGAATTTTTTTTCGACCACATCGCCCGTAATGTTGGCCTGCAAAGGTTTTTGAAAAGACCATGCAAAATGCTGACTGTTTGGCTGTTGAACCCTAAGTATCCAATGACATCGAGGGCACTCGAGACTGGTTTTTAATAGCGCCTCAACACACCTTCTTTTGGCAGGCAAGGTATTCAAAGGTAAAAGGCTTTGGGTAATGTGATGCAGTTTTTGATGTTTAACACTTGTTGTGCGCTTCATCAAAAGAATATTTTTCTGTTTGGACTGCGAGGGAAATTATGACTTCGTTTATGTTGAAATTTTACATAGTTGCAAGTTCTTGATAATTTGAGCTTGATAGGGCTCCACATTTTGTATCATGTTAGCTACTGAAGTATTGAGAATCCATAGGATTTTTCTCGATTTGACAGTATATCTTGAAATGCAGATCAATTATTTTTCAAAGTTTGGCGATGATGAGCAATCTTAAATCATATTTCATTTTCTAAAGATATAACAGTATATTTCTTAAAAAGTCCCGCGGATTTAGTGGTTGCTCATTTCCGTCTCTTTATGTATAGGTATGTTATATTCATAGCCAAGGATAATCCTACAAGGAGTCCTTCCACAAAATCCGTGACTGAGAAGCCTAAATACTCAAAATGTAGAAACCGACCTATCAATATGCCCAAAGCAATAGACATCATGCCTATAGCCAATATGTTTTCATCTTTAAGTCGCAAATGCCTCACTTTTTTCTATGTAATCTGCTTAAGCATGTAAGACTTGTCAAGTTTAATTTTCTCAAGATTTCAGTATATCTCCATTGTTATGTTCATATAGTCGCCGTTTAACCGAACATAAACTCCAGCCTTTGTTAGGCTAAATAAATCTCCTTTTTCGTCTAAGGTCAGAGGCAGAGAATGAATCAATAGAAGTATCTTACATAAATGTCAAAGGTTGATGGAAAATGGAGGAATCTTCTAGAAGATAGTTCCAAGGTTATCTTTTATACTCAAAACTCGCCTATAAGTCATAATTGGTTATGAGATAGCTTTAAACGGAGGTGAGAAAAACTGGCTAAAAACGAACGAGGCTACCTCACCTCGACCATTTTTCTATGCTTTTGTAATACAAAGCAAACGTGTATAGAATTTTAATTGCTAACTAAATATTTTTGTTATAAAAAATGTTCAAACACATTTACATGTTGATTTCTTACAAAATATGACTTTGATTGCTTGAAGGATTTGATATATTTCGGAATTTGATATGATCCAGTTTGGAAATTCGGTTTATAAAAAGAATATTGTTTCTTAATATATGCTTGATGAAAATATGGAGCATTGATACATCAAGAAAAATAGGGCTGAAAAGAGAGGGAACCACGCAACAATGACAACCGACACAAGAATGAACAAAATAGGTACAATTAGACCTGAAAAAGCGAACGCAGATAGCTCAATAGACAACTTAATAGACAACTTGGAAGGGCACAATACTCAAAAAGGGCATATCCCTGTTTTGATTTTTCTTGCAATTGGAATGGTTCTTCAATTGACGGGTGTTGCTTTTTTCGTTCTGGCTGGTACCTTAATTTGTGTTTCAGTTTGTGGTTTGATATGCCTCTGGGTCTGTGCCTCTGCGGTATTCTCACACAACGACGAGGATTCTGTTTCAGGAACTTCTGAGTTCCTAGAATAATAGGCAGTTCAAAATCTCTCGGTATTATCGAAGTAATTGGCTATCTATTATTAGATTGGCTAAAAAGTGGAAAAGGTTGCGGTTGACAACAAAAAATTCTAAAACGAACCTTGCAGATTTCGTATCAACTGATCTAAAAGAACATCACCCAAGGTCAGCGTGATCACACCCACCGCAGTATGTGCATAGCTACCTATTACACCCACCGAAACAATACCGCCAATTTCCTCGATTTGCCCTGCATGAATAACATCAATCTGCTGGGTATATTCACCGATCTTAGCATCAGTTGTGACTGAAAACAGCTCAACGGACAAGGTCAATCCGCTTACATTGTTGTCACCAATATTTTCGATGGTGGCTTTGAAATTTTGAAACAAATTCACCTGACCTAAATGATGGTAACCTCCTATCCATTCAAAGTCTTTAATCTTTGCGTCACGCGCATTTTCAATCATGTTTTCAAGTTCAATCATGTTTTCAAGTTCAATGAGTTGGTCTTGGAGTTCGCTGTTTTTGTCTTGGAGTTCGCTAATTTGGTCTTGAAGTTTGTCTATCTGGTTTTGCAGGCTACTATTTTGACTTTGAAGTTCGCTGATTCTATTGCAAACAAACCAACTGGCAATGAACGCGGCGATAATAATGGTTATGACTGCGCTTACAGAAATTTTTTTATTCATTATGATTCAACCATTCTTGTTTGATGCTTGCGTTTTTTGAAGTAGACCGGCAGAGCGGGGGTCTTGCTCATTCGTATTCCCTGCTAAATTGTGGGTTATTTCAGTGATTAAAGGGTTTTTATCAAGGTTTCTTAACAAAACAACCGCTTAAAGAGGATTTTTAGTCAAGGTTTCTTGACTAAACCCAACTTGACTTTTTATTTTCCAAGGAAAAAAGAGGAAAAGGTTACAGGATACGTAAAGAAAACGTCCACAACGAACCGAGATACCTCACCTCAAAAACATTATATTACTCTGTGTCAGATTCTGATATATTCTATTTCAGAAAAATATCTTATAAATCACGTCTTGTTTCTTACGATTAAAGTGAGGAAGGAGAATGTGGTGGGTAAAAACCAAAAACAAAGCAGTTGATGTGTGGCACACCAAAGCAATGCTAGTTGACCCTAGAAAGACCAAGATAACTATGATCTGGAATGCAACATCACCTATATGTGAAGCCGAAGATAACTATGAAACCCGAGCACTGAACGTTGAAGCTGATGATCCAAAGATTACTATGGCGCCAAATGCGTATAATGCCAAAGACTCAGAAGCCGCTGATATAGATTTGGAAGCCGCGGAGTTGAACTTCACTGAAATGGAATCAAACATGGATAAAACGATAGACTTCGATGAAATCACAGAGGATTTGGAAACTACAAAACTGAATTTTGAGATCAAAGAACCAGAGGCAATTGAGGCACGAAAAGCAACTTTCTCTGTAGAAAGCGTAGAGAATGCGTTAGCAAATTTGGTAGATATGGAATTGAACTCTGAAACTGCAGAATTAGATGATTCTGAAATCTTAAGCACAAACGAAACTTTAGAGGTTCTGGAAAATGAACAGCTAAACCCGCCGAGCATAGATTCTTGCGTGACTGAGGCGCAGAGCCCTATTCAATCTAAAGAAGGCATGGGAAAAATGGAACATAATCTGGAGACCGTAGAGCCACTACCGCCTGAAGCTTTGAATAGGATTGCATCATCAGAAAACTTGAGGGTTGCAGAATCGAATGGAACTGAAGCTGTAACCATATGTGAAACAGAAGACAGCAATTTTGAATCAATGCCTGTGGAAAAAGAGCCTGAAAGTGCCATGTTTCTTAGGGTCCTAGAAAAAACCCGCTCAGGGTGGTATAACGACAAGAAATTCTCGAAGATAGTTCAAAAAATGGAAAAAGGGAAAAAACTCAAGAGAAAAGAGTTCGATGAGGTATATATGCGCGTCCGTAACTACTGCCAATATAATTAATTGATTTTTTGGACAGTTCCTTTTTATTTGTTTCTACAGATTAAGGATTTTTTAGTTTAGCAAAACAATGCCTACTACCACAACAAACGCTATCAATCCACCAGCACTACCTTCCATGCTTGCTTGCATCCTTTCAAAGTTTTTTTAAAAAGAAAAAGAGAAAAGGCTACGTAGCACATGGGAAAAATACCTAAAACGAACGAGGCTACCTCATCTCGGCCGCTGTTTGGAGTAATAGAATTACCTGTAGATATGCTTACTCATTTAACTTTCCATTAAAAAAGAAAGAATTGCAGATGTTAATCCCAGGGTCCAGGCCAATCCGGATAAGTGTAGGTGGCTCCTGCCTCCTCCATAATCTTCTTGGGATAAACAGGCACTTGTTTTCCATCTATCCACTGGAATAGAAGAGCCAGCACGTAATCTGCATCTGGATTATTCGGATTTTCCCCCATCATCAAATCATGAGATGAAGTAAAAACAAAATTTCTTGCATTCGCAGTTTCAATACTAACTTGCTCCAATGCTTCGATGACTGCATCAGGCTCAATTGTTCCAGCTCTTTCAATTGCATCAGACAGAATGTAACGTAGTACTTCATAAGCATTACCTCCAAACCACTTTGGGTTTTCTCCCCATCTGTTTATGTATGCTTCCCTGACTGGCATAGTTTTGCTGGTTAAGGGATATCCCGCAAGAACAGGAGTTGATGAAACAGATATGTATTCACATTTCCCATCTGTGATTTCCCAACCTTGAGGATCTGTTACTCCTGCCCCAAGAAACCCCCCATAAATAACCATAGGCGATTGACGATCATGATACTCCTTAACAAATGGTATTGCCCCACCAATTAGAGGAACCAGTATCTCTACTCCTGCTGTTTCAGCAGCAGCGAAATAGCTTGTGAAGTCTACTGTGCCAGGAGGAAAAATTCCTTTATAGACCAAGTCAAATCCATAGATTTGAGGCAAAACGTAATCCAATCCTTCCATGATTCCCTTGGTCCAGCCCGAATCTTCACCTATATAACCAACTTTGTTAAAGCCCGTTTGCTCCCTCAGAAGCACCAGAGCATCTGTTATGCCCTGAAAAATTGACGTTGCATTAAAAGCAACTCTGAAGAAGTATTTGTAAGTATCATAATCGTCCAATACACGTTGCGTGTATGAATCTTCAGTTGAGGCAACTTCAAAAAATAATCTTTTGTGTTCAGCAATTAAATCTTGGATCATGAACCCTACAGATGCTGCCATACCAATAATGAAGTCAACTTTGTTAAAGGTTAGAAGCCTAGTTAAAGCTGCATTAATTTTTGATGCATCTACACCAGTTGAAATATCAGTATCCTGACCAACTATCTCAACATGCTTTCCTAATATGCCTCCTTTCGCATTTAGTTGTTCAGCAGCAAACACGACACCTTGCCAAATACCCTTTCCATCGTAAGCATCCAAATCGGCAAGAACACCAATTTTTATAGTTTCAGAGGATTGCCCTTCTCCACTTAACAGAACATATGTTACTCCTCCACCTACTGCAGCAATAATGATTATGGCAATCAGAATTATTGATTGAATCTTTGTTATGGCCTTAGAATCCAATAATCCAACCGCCCCAATAAATATCAATTGTTGAAAATGGTTTTAACTCTTTCCAAGGTAAATGGTGTGAAAAATTATTTCAATCCTACAATGTTAATAATGACTAGTGAATAGGTTTGCAGAATAGTTACTTAGGCCCTCTTTTGGAAAAAGCAAAAGAACTGGAAAAGAAGTATGAATGGCTCCAAGCAACAGATTATTACGAGAAAGCAGTTGATTTAGCATTAAAAAAGAAAAAAAGTTCTATAGCGACTGAACTACACGAAAAGATTGGTTTTTTAAAAATAAGAAAAAGAGGGGAGCATGAAGCTCTTCTGTTGCTTTAATAGCGTATGAATTACCAGCCAACTGGGTAATCAACTAGTTCCGCAAAGTGGCTTAATGCCGCATTTATCGTTGGAGGGTTAGCATGATCACCAGTGGGTACTATATATAGTCGATAATATTCTGAGCAACCAGCCTCAGCAACTGCATCTTCAAAAGTATGTACTTGATTAACCGAGAGTTGGTCTTGAGCCCCAGTTACCGATATCATGGGAATACTTATTTCAGCATTATCTACGGGATTCAGTCTCTCATAGTGTTGTGGTTTGTCATCATAACTTCCACCAAATTCAGCCTCCATATCCGCTACCATTTGCTTCAGCATAGTGCACGTAGCATTGATCTTATTCTTCTCTGACTGAGGTAATGAATTCCAGATGGCCTCTGGAATAGACTCAATAATAGCAATAAGATCTACGGAGTCATTGTAGCCCAAGACTATGTCTCTCATGCCAGAAATATCAAGTACTCCATCATAGAGTTCGGGGTATTTCTCTCCAAGCAGTAACCCGATGAGTCCACCCATTGAAAAGCCGACAATGAATACTTTCCCTGTAACGCCAAAGTTGTCGATAACATACTCTGTCAGCTGATGAGTACGAATCATGGCTTCCTTTATTGGAAACCCTCCTTCACCATAACTAGACGCAGCATAAGCAAAACCCTGCCCAACTAAAGCAAAGGGCAAACCAACGCCACCAAGATTATCCATTGCGAATTGTGCATTTGGATTCCAGTTAAATGCCATGTATCCGTGACATCCAACAACCAACATACCATTCCAATCTTCATTGGGAATGCGAACTACAAAGTTTGCTCCACCAAGAGTTCCAACGTACTCGGTGTAATCACCCATATCTGTTTCAGTTACTTTTTTCGCTAGAACTGTTGAAGTAAGAGGAGTTGCTAGCGAAGCTACAACCAGAATTATTATAATTCCGAGGATTTTTTTATTCATTTTTTCACCTCCCATCAAATTTCATATTCTGATCACGACATATTAGAGATCGGAAAATTACCTAACCATTTTTGCTGATTTTGCTCAATTTTTCAGAAAAATCAGGGGGCTTAACGAAATTGCATATAATTAAAACAAGAAAAACCTGAAATTTCAACTTAAGAAAGTACACATTTTTATATGATAATACAAAGCAGCCATTCAAGCAGAATTGGGAGGTGAATCTTCTGGCTGTTACACTTTTTTAGATGCGTTCATCAATATGCTGTTTAACAATTTCTTTTTGATATGAAACTCTGAGTTTGAGTATCTTGCCTCCGCGACCCCTTTCTCCAAAGAAGAATCGAGCTTCAACTACACCCAAGTTTTCCAACTCCCTCGTTACTAACCCACGATGATTACTTGAACCGTACATACTATATCGGGAAACTTTCGCTTGATTCACAACATCCATCAAAGTTCTCCATCCAGACCTATCTTTGGAAAGCCTCTTCTGGAAGAAATCTTCCACGAAAGCCTTAACAAGAAAATCAAAGGCTTTGTGAGCAGCTTCAGATTTGAACTCGAGCTTAGCTGGTTTAGTTTCAACAACCATTTTTTCTTCAGATGAAGTAATTCTTGGATTAACAATTATCTTGGTTGGTTGAGGCTTGCAGGTCTTAGTCTCCTCTAAGTTATCAATATAGATCACGCTAGGATTTAATGTGAAGACGCCTGTCTTTAACGCTTTAACAGTGAGCTTGACTGTTTTAACTTGAAAAGCACCAATCTTTATTTCTTTCATTTCAAGATCGCCATTCTGCAAGCAACAGTAAGAAGGAAAAGTCATAACTTTGAATGCGTTGGAAGGGATTAATCCTTTAATTTTGACGATTGAACTGACACCTCTTCCAACATTTACTAAATCTAGACGCAATTCATTTTCTTCATCTTCAATAATTCTTTTTTTCATCATTAAGTCTGCTTGCAAATCTGCATTAGCAAACATTCGTGCATTTTTTTCTGTTATTTCCTGAATCAGTTTTCGCTGAATTTCGGCTTCCTGAGTTTGTCCTTGCAATTCAAGAGCCCAAACGTAGGTTTTTCTAAAAATGAATGGAATGTTTAGATGTTGCCACACTCCTTTCTTTGAAAGTTCGCGTGGTTCTTGGAAACGTTGGTTTGATTCTTTCCACTGGCTTTTGGCAGCAAATAATACAGCTTCAGCTAGGTTAACCCAAGGAGCATTCATAGGATAAGAGAGAATCTTCCGCGGTATTTTCATGATTAAACCTAAATAATGATCTGCATTTTTTAGATCACCAATTCTAGCGTATTGTCTTGCTAATTGAGCGAAAATCAGCGGCTCCAGACTTCCAATATCCGTTTTGCAGGAATACTCCAAAGCCTTTAAGCTTAGAGCTATTGCCTCTTCAAAATATCCAGATTCTTCAAACGATTCACTCATAACCATTATTATGTCAGATAAACTGTGAAAATCACCTATTTTTTCACCAATATTTAGAATGTTATTGAATTCATCCCTGATCTCTTGGAGGAGTCCAAAGATATTGAAAAGC
>Ga0209427_10007640_pt1 | contig 12230 bp, 10 predicted proteins | sample DeeMarSWOR136_30_FD_187465 | JGI IMG/M metagenome (GOLD analysis project Ga0209427, IMG submission 187465) | Marine sediment microbial communities from White Oak River estuary, North Carolina - WOR-1-36_30 (SPAdes) (version 2) | ecosystem: Environmental > Aquatic > Marine > Intertidal zone >... | reverse complement strand
CAGATTCGAGAATACTAATTCAAAACTTGGACTCGTTTAAAGGGGTCAGCTCAAGGTTAGAGTTATCTGTTTCTCCTATGGCGTGATGATCGAAAATTTCGAATAGGTCTCCTTCCCAGCAAAACATATTTCCCCTTCTCGCTGATGAGGCATTCGCTCTTTTCCAGCACGAGGAACTCAAGATTCGCCCTTTCCCGCAGGGCAAGGTAATCCGCCTCCCCCACCTCCGGTTCTACCCAAAGCATGAGCAGGCCCGCAGCCACAAAGAAAGACACCAGGAAGTAACCAAGCGAAAGCGTCCGGAGATGGCCGTTCCAGTGATCGGGTTTATCCCGCTCAACAAGCGAAAAACAGAACTGTCCAACAATCACTGAGGCCGCTGGGTATGAGGGCAATATATGGTCAGATCTTTTTCCCCTGGATAGAGAGAAAAAAATGAGAACGGAAAGAAACCAGATCATTGGAAAAAGAAGGCCATATTTTTCAGTCCTATTTTTGGATTTCCAATAACTTAACATTGCCGACGGCACAAACCAGGCTCCACGGCAGGAACTTTCCGAAGAAATGGACCACGAGGTAATAGAATGGCCCTAGGCAGCGTGTGACACCGCATCCCCGGTCTGAACAACGAAAGCAACAGGGGGCTTTTTCTTTTAAGACTTTGATCAGCCGAGGCAATTGAGCTGTACCAATTTGAATGTCTCCAAACACCGCAAATTTGAAAACCTCTGGATTTGGCGAGTTTGCTATTTTTTTCAGGCATCGCTCGTTGTGAATCCATTCATAGGATCTCATCATCTCTGCGTTCTTAACTGCCTGATATCCCTTCCAAAAGCCTACAGAACCCAATGCGAAGACGATTCCACAGAGTCCCGCCAAAATGATGAGGACTCTCTTGGAAAAAGGCTTCGTTTCAATCATTGCTTGCATACCCGATCCACCTCACATTATTTGACCCCCGTTCATTTTGTGAATCAAAAACTTTACAGCCTAGGGATTTCCGCCTTTTCTTGGTGACCGTTCTCTAGAGATGAGATAGGGATTCTTAGAGTAAATAAACACGCCGGTAGCTTGTCCCAGAATAAAGACGGGGGTCCTTACGCCAGACCAACCCAGAGTCGGTTGTTGATACTCTATTTTATATGCCCCCCTTAGCCGAGGGCGATGGTGCACTGGCGTCTCAGCCAACCTGAAACCTTGCATGGCAACCTGGTTCTTGCTCTTCATCTCACCCTACGACCCCATCATCTCCCTGCCTAAACAAGAAAGAGGATCATCAGGGAAGCGGAGGTAACTGATACAAGTTCCCGTATTATCGGTCGTGTTATTTCTGAATCGCCAATGCCAGATCCTTCCCTCTGGCTTCATGTGACGTGAAATTCCACGTGGAATGGGATCGAACCGTTTTGAGAATGACCGTCTGTAGGATTACATCATAGGAATGGCGAGATTAATGAGAGATGAAGATAAGATGAAGATTTCTTCATGTCAGGTAGGATGATTAAGAGACAGAGCGTAATGTCTTTTTCTGAGGTGAAAAGTCCGGGGGAAAAGAAAAGGAATGCGGCAAAAGCTGGGGTTCCCTTTGATGGGATTTACCCCTTTTTAGGCTCAAATATCGGATACGAGGGGCAATGAAACGATAAATTCAGCCCCCTTTCCCAATTCACTCTTGACCTCGATTTTGCCATGATGGGCCCTGGCGATCCATTGGCATATACTCAGTCCCAAACCCGTGCCACCGCTCTCCCTGGCCCGCGATTTGTCGACCCGGTAGAATCGCTCGAAAATACGCTCAAGCTCTTCCTCTGGAATTCCTATACCCGTATCCCTCACGAATACCCTGACAAAAACTCCATCCCTTTTCAGAGATAAATCGACATGACCACCGGACGGAGTGAACTTGATGGCATTATCGATGAGGTTGGTGAACAATCGCTGCAATCTTGTCCGATCCCCCAGGACATTTGCCTCTTCGATGTCCTCGAGGGTGAACTTAACCCCTTTCTGGTCCCCCAGCACCCGGAATAGTTCCCAGAGATTGACCAAAAGGTCATTCAGCTTCACCTGAACCATCTCAAGCCCGGCTTCATTGGAGTCGAATTTGGAAAGGAGAATGAGATCGTTGATCATCCTCATTATGAAATCGAGCCTTTCGATATGGTTGGCCAATACTCCCTGATACTCTTGGATAGGTCGCGACTTGGAAAGGAGAAGTTCAGCCTCCCCCCTCATGGAACTGATGGGGGTTCGAAGTTCATGGGATGCATCGGCAGTGAACTGGCTAATCCTCTTAAATGATTCCTCCAATCGGGATATCATCTCATTGAGGGTCCTTATGAGCTGATCCAATTCATCCCCAGTCCCCCTTGGTTTTAACCGTTCTCCAAGATTGGATGCGGTGATCCTCCGGGCTGTTTCCGTTATGCGGGCAATGGGGGAAAGGCTCCTCCTCGCCAAAAACCAACCCCCAATGGCCCCAAGGACGAGAACGACGGGAATTGCCGTAAGGAGGTTATGCCTGAAGTTGCTCAGCGTCTTTCTCACGCGGGACATCCCCATGCCGACTTGAACGACGTAATCTATCTTCTCATTAGTGGACACCCGTGAGCTGATGACCCGAAAGGGAGTCCTCCTCCCAAGGGCCTTTACTGTCTCGAAGTATTTCCCGTCCCTCTCAATACGCCTCAATTTCTCTTTGTCCAAAGGAGACACGAATTCAACGAAATTTCTCGAGGCGGCAATAACCTGCCCTTCTATATTCCATACTCTTGCATCAACGAGATAGGATTTTCTCACAAAAACGTCTTGTTCATAATCCATCATAGCTTTATTAATATCCATGCGGTTTTCCGTGATTTCACTGGCAAATACCCTGGATTCATCCTCCAAGAAGTGGTCAATCTGTCTGATCAAGTGGTGTTTGAGCCTCAAGTACATAAATGAAAACATGATTAACGTCGTCACAAGGAACGTAAAGACATACCACAGCGTGATCTTGAAATCCGTTCGCTTATAGAACTTAGTCCCTTGTTTCAAGGACATAGCCTACGCCCTTTATCGTGTGAATGAGCTCGGATTCAAACCCTCTATCGATTTTGTTCCGGAGATGATATACGTGGACGTCGATGACATTGGTCAGGGAATCGAAATGATAATCCCATATGCTCTCGGAGATCATCGTCCGGGTCAAAATCTGTCCCTCATTTCGCATGAGATATTCGAGCAAAGCGTGTTCCTTTGGCGTGAGATCAATCCGTCTTCCCCCTCGAAAGACCTTATGGGTCCTGAGATCCATGGTTAAATCCCCAATTTGAAGCTTCAAACGCCTTTCACCCTTAGTACGTCTCAGAAGAGCCCTCACCCTCGCCAACAATTCAATGACAGAGAACGGTTTAACCATGTAATCATCGGCACCCAGGTTCAATCCCTCCACAATATCCCTTTCCGCGTCTTTCGCCGTCAAAAAGATCACCGGAGTGTCAATACCTCTTTCCCGGACTAATTTCAGGATTTTAACACCGTCTACCTTCGGCAGCATGATGTCCAGAATAAACAAATCATATCGCTCATTGAGGGCTAAATACAAACCCTCCTCGCCATCAAAAGCCACATCGACAGCGAAATAGTTTTCGCGCAGCCCCTTTTTGACAAAATGGGCTATGCTCTTATCATCCTCTACGAATAAAACCCTCATAAGGTCATATGATAAATCAGGAGTACACTCATGGCCTTGCTTGAATCACCTTGTAGAACCGTGGACGCTCATTTTGATAGGCTACCAAGCAATTCAATACTTGATAACAAAATAAGGCCTTAGACTCAATATCAACTGTCCGAGATCCTTCACTTCGATTCGGCGGGAAGATTAGCAGGGGGATTATGATACAGAAGGTACTTCGATGTTTCATAGATTGCCCGGTTAAGCCGCGCCATCGTTGCAACCTCATCTGGATAGTGCACGCTGACATCCTCTAGTGGAGAATCGGATCGATACCGATAGAGCCTTTGTCCCCCCCGAGGATCAATGAGCAGGAAGAACTCATCGGTCAATAGGCCACTGTAAATGGAATCGATGAATGCAAAATGCTCATCCGTCGGCCGTGGTGTTAACAGATCCCTTCCCAGGGTCTTGTTCACGTGGGGCATGCCGATAAGCCCGAATACCGTGGGCAGGACGTCCACGAGGCTCGCGGTGGTATCGATGACCCGACCTTGGGAGAAGTACCCCGGGGCATACATTACAAAGGGGACGTGATGGCCGGTCAGGGTCAACTTGTCCCAGGGGATCTGTCGTGTGGCAATCGTCCCATGGTCGGCGAACATGCAAAAGATGGTCTTGTTAAAATAGTCCTCCTGGCTGGCAATCCGGAAAAAATGGCCCAGGGAGTGGTCCAAGAACCGGATTCCATTGTAGGCCTTCAGAGATTCAAAGCCGTTCTCCTTGAGCTTTGCCTCGTCAACCTCCACCTCCTGAAAGCCCCTCCTGTCCTTGGGTATCGTATACGGCCTGTGGTTTCCGGCGGTGTGGATCAAGGCGAAAAATGGCTTGTCCTGGGCCCGAAGTACCCGGTTTGCCTCTTCAAAGAGGTGTAGGTCTGATATCCCCCACGCATCGTCCGGAAGATACGAGAAATCCCCCTCCTCATATATTTCCAGACCAGCAATGTTATGGGCGAGTATGCCTCGTATGTTGCCCCAGTTTGCGCTTCCACCCAGGAAATACATCTTCTTGTACCCCTCAAGGGCATTCAGAATCGTGTACTGACGGACAATGAGGGGGTTGCGGGAAGCCGAGTGGGGAGAGTGTATATCGGGGATACCGAACATTACGGTGAACATGGCCCGGGCCGTCGGAGGCCGGGCTACGAAGAAGTTGGTGAAGAACAACGACTTTCTCGCAATGGAGTCAAAATGGGGCGTGGGGTTGAGAGCGTTTCCCAGGGCTCCCACCTTGAACCCGGCAAATGACTCCAGCAGTATGAGGACGATATTCGGTCTTCCGGGCAGCTTGGTCTTTGGCCTGACGTATCGCGAAAAGTCCAGGGTTGCGGGATCGGGATTGTCCACGCCCAAAAGGTCAGCCACCATGCCGTAGTGCTTTCTCACCACCTCCTCATCGTAGGAGCCCGCCTTGTACTCCAACGTATCGAAGAGGAAGAGAACCGGGTTTAACCCCAATGCCGAGACGAACGGGTTTGTGGAGAAGTACACCTCGCTCCACCTCAGAGGATATTGTGACAATTTCCCGTGGATGCCGAACCCGTACAGAACCAAGGCCACGATAACAGTGACCATTTTCCCCCATCTTGGAAGGGGATTGCCGCCCTCCCTCAGTTCTCGATACGCAAACCGCTTAACCATCCACGCATAACAAAATGCGAGCAGGAAGAGCACAATAAGTCCGGGAATGACGGGATAGGTCTGCCATATGAACTGGAGGGCAATCATCGGGGCGAGGATATGATCGGTGGCGGTTGCATTGAGACGGTCGTGCAGGTAGCCGTAATGGGCAAGATCGACGAAGTGCGCCAGGATGAGAAAACCCGCCAGGCCAAAGAAGTAGACCAGCCATATCCGCCTCGCGGTGGAGGAGCGAACGAAGTTGAGGCCCGGAATCCAAGATAAGACCAGAACCGGCAGACAGGCGAGCAGGGAAAGCCGAAGGTCGAACCGAAACCCCAGCCACCATGCCCACAGAAGGTCCGAGACCGCGGCCTCGGGGGCTGTTGACCGGAATACCGCCCAGAAAACAACCCGGAGCGCAGTGAGCATAAGCATGTTGAGCCCAATTACAACCAGCGCAACCCGAATCCGTTTGGGAAGCCTCTGAAACGCTTTCATGTCTGCGGCCCTTGCTGACGTCTAAAGGAGGGGTTCCGCCATTTTAGCGGGAAGACCTCATGGTTATACGGATGCAACAAGATCAGGAGGAAGACGAAGCACATGCAGAGCTCACGGAGTTCCCCGGCCTTCGCTACGAGCCTGAGATGGGGCTGGACGAGGAGAACGACGATCAAACAAAGGAAAACCTGATAGTTCTGGGCGATGGGGATCCTCCAGTTATCAGCAAAATCCTTAAACCTCTCACCGAGGCGATATAACAGAGGTACTACCAATAGATAAATCCCAATGAGAACTGACAGAATCTTGCCGAAGACAAGTTTATTGAGTTTCACGCCACAAATCAACAGGTTGTGCACGTTGATCTCGCCCTGCGCATTGTGCTTCAGGAACCACTCCGGGCTCTCGATTCCCAGGATCCTCTGCCCCCAGGAGATCTCCTCCATGGCCCCGAAAAGAAACAGTAACCCGAGGGAGAGCCATAGCCTTCTTGGCGGCCTCCCCTGTTCGGAACGGCTAAAAACCCGTGATACTATACACGAGTATATGGCCATAATCAAGAGTTCCGCAAAGGTGAGCCACTCCACTAAGCCATCCTCCCGGATCCAAACCAGGAACGCCTCCTGATCCCGGTGGAGAAGGACCAGCCCATAGGCAAGAATTCCCAGAATAAAAGCTAAACCCGCCATCAGGGCTTTGGGAATGGGGGTTGACGAGAGCCGAGTAAGCTCCTTTATTCGCATAGGTCCTCCAATGTGATCTGCTCTGTCATAAGACCTCGCTTAATGCTACGCGAAGCCCTGTAATGTAACAGCTTTGTCGGTCAAGAATAACAATCCCGAGATGAAGGGAAGATGAAGATTTCTTCATGTTGGAATTCAACATGGAGAGGTTGACAGCGGGGGGACTTTAGCCTCTATCTGGACAGGCCTAAAAGATCACTTTTCCCCTCTTCACATCGTAAACCCCGGAGAGGGTGATCCTCACCTCGACGATGGAAGTGAAGGAGAGAAAGCCCATCGTCCATATGGGGTCTTCCAAAGGGCAGCCAAAGTCCCTGAAAACCCTTTTCAGCTTTTCGACCTCTCCTGCTAACTCCCTCACGGGCAAGGGGGACATGATTCCCCCGATGGAGAGGGGCAGCTCGTGTACTATCCTTCCTCTGTGGACGAGGACGATCCCCCCCTTGATCTTGACGACACGGTCCAGGGCCATTGCCATGTCTTGATCATTCAGCCCGATCATCATGAGGTTGTGGGTCTCGTGGGCGATGCTGGAGGCAATCCCACCAATTTTAGCCCCGAAGCCCGATAGAAAGCCACATCCCCTCCGCTTTCCATCCCTTCGAATCAAAACAATCTTCAAGATATCCCGGGACGGGTCAGCCTGAATTGAGCCATCCCTCACCGTCAACTTGACATCCTTCCTCTCGGTTACCGTCTTATCCACGATGTGGATGACGGGAACCCGAACCATTGTCCTTCGCCCTGATGGGACTCGAAAGAGACGTTCATCGATTTTTCCCAGCTTGAAGGGCCGATCCCCCAGGCCGATGGGAGGTGGCGACGACGGGTCGACGGTCAATCTCCCCTCTCTCGCCACGATCCTTCCCCTCTCCAACACAAGCCTCGGTGTGGGCCTTCTCAAGTCCTTAACAACCGAAATATCCGCGAAGCGGGATGGCGCTATCCCGCCTAAATCCCAATCCAGCCCGAAATAGGTCGCCGGGTTGAGCGTGGCCATTCGAACGGCCTCTATGGGTTCGATTCCGTATTTAATAGCCTCGGAGACCACATAATCCATATATCCGCGATTAACCATATCCTCGGCGAAGACGCCATCGGTTGTGAGCATCACCCGATTCGAGCCAATCCTCTGAGATTCCTTAAGGGCTCTTGATAGGGTCTTGAGGTCGCTCCGGATTGACCCATGCCTCAACATCACGTAGAGGCCCAACCTCACCCTGACCAGCAGGTCCTCCGGCTTTATGGATTCATGGCATGAAGTGATGCCGCCATCAATGATGGCATTCAGTTTATCGAAGGAGGCACCGACCGTGTGTCCTTCAACCCTTTTCCCCCTATTTCTCGCCAAGGTGATCTTGGAGAGCAACCTTCGATCTCCCCTCACCAGCCTCACAAAGGGGGTAATCTCACTGATGGCCAATGCCGCCTCGTTCTCGAGAAAGTCAGTTAAGTCCCGCAATGGGTAAAAATCCTCCCCCTCAATGCCCGGAAATGGGGGCGAAACAGCGGGCAGTCCCATGAAGAACTTGAGGGGATAGGATTGTGAGTCCCGGATGATCCTCCTCAATCCCTTAGGGCCGAGGGAATTGGCCAGGTCATGGTTGTCCGCGAAAAGGGCCGTGGTGCCGGTAATCACGACCTCATTTGAAAAAGAAGCCGGGTTAAAGAGGAGGTCGGCGTGGGCGTGGGGATCGAAATATCCCGGTATGAGATAATCGCCCTTCACGTCCAGCACTTTCGTCCGCGGTCCCACCATGGCACCCGAAAGACCCACATAGGCAATCCTTTCCCCCGATGTGGCCACATTCCCCTCGATCACCTCCCCAGAATAGACGTTGACAATCTTCCCGTTGACGAGATAGAAGTCGGCGGCCCTTCGACCCGAGGCAACTTCGATCAACCGTTTTGTCTCCACAATGGATCTTTTGAACATCGGCGACATAATCCCAATGGATGAGTTTATCAACCTGTTCTCAGAAAAGAAAGTGGACAATTTCAGGAGGGTTGTTCGGTCGGCAAGGCGATTCCCCTGGACTTCCCAATCGGCTTATTGTCCCCTCAAAGGAGGGGATTCGATGGTGATCGGTGGAGGGTAAAAAGACGGTTTTCCCGATATCAATCCCTAAATACCCTGTCGATGCCATTCACATACAAGGATGCACGTATTCCTTTTCCCAGACCTCATCGGCCAATTTGCCAAAGGTGTCGGCGTACTGGTCCATTTCGTCTTTTCGCTCGGTATAGATCTCATCGGCTCCGCTGTGGGTGAAATAGGGATGGGTCTCCTGGATCACCTCCCTCATGACGTGGGGGTTATCGATGATCATACAGGGCCTCAGGTGATTCTCGTTGTGGGGTTGTCTCCTGCGGATGGTCCTGAATAATTCGCTGTCAAGGGCATCGGCCAAGCTGACGCTCTTTATGTTGTCCACGGCGATGTGTGTGTACACGCACGGCTCCACATCTCCGTTTGCGTTAAGGTGGAAATACCGCCTCCCGCCTGCGATACACCCGCTCACGTGAGGTCCATCGTTCCAGAAGTCCAGCACGAAGAGGGGCCTCGTTCGCCTGATCTCTATCACCCTCTTCCGCAAATGGTTTCGCTGTTCTGGGGTTACCATCAGGGAAAAATCCGCCTTCCCATTGACTGGAATATAGAGGAAGTACATCTGGGCAACGGAGCCCTTGTCGATCAGCATATCGATGAATTCAGGGGAAGAGACCGTCTCCACATTGTGCCTCGTCACCGTTGCCGAGGCGCCGAACAGCATCCTCGCCTCCCTCAAGTGATCCATGGCATCCATGATCTTCCGAAAAACGCCCTCTCCCCGCCATTTGTCCGTCTCCTCCTCGTAACCCTCGATGCTGCAGACGACGGCTGCATTACCCGCCTCGGCGAGCCGCTGGGCCTTTTCGCGATCCATCAGGGTTCCATTGGTGTAAATCTGCCAGAAGATATTGGGATGGGCCTCCACCATTTCGAACAGGTGGGGATACATGAAGGGCTCCCCCCCTAAAACGGTTATGAAGTAGATTCCCAACTCCTCACACTCATCCAACACGCGCATTACAAGATCCCTGGATAACCCGGGATGTCTTTGATACCCCAGGGTGTAGCACCCAGCACATTTTAGGTTGCACCGCCAGGTGGGGCTGAGAATCATGATAAATGGCGGCCGGAAACCCCGCTGCTGCTCGCACCGGTCCCGCCTCTTCCCGCCGATGAACCAGGCGTGGTTGAAGAGCGTATTGAAGATTGTTTGCCTGTTCCTGGGTGGCAAATAGTCCAACACCTTTCGAAAGAGGCGGATGGTGGGGTGGTCTGAATCCTGTAAGAAGCCCCGCACAGCCTTTATTCCATCCAACACCTCCTCATCGCTCGTAAGCCTTTCCGCCAAATAGGTCATCTGAACCAACCGTTCATCTGAAATTCTGCGGAGCATCTCAACGATCATCCTCGATGCCTGGCTAGCGGTAAACCCCTTGATCTGCTCGGTAAAGGTCATCCTTATCATCTCCTTTCAGGGTGCAATATGGTTGACTATTCATTGATCAAACCTGAATCCTCGCAGCGGTCCAAAATCCCAGAACGGCTATAGCGACTCCCACGATCAACTGGTTCATGATATTGCCGCTGAGGGTAAAGGAAGCGATTATCAACCATATACCTAAGATGCCGGTTGTCCATGCTTGCCACATAGTATTCTTCTCCGTTCCCTTTATCTTAATTTATTCGCAAAATGCATACCAAGTCGGTCAAAAAAAGGCCACTTGAAAAAGTGGCCTTTTATCGAATGGTTAGATTATCACCCCGTCACCCCGAACCGAGATGACGGCCTCAAATCGCGAGTTTTTTCATCGCAATTTATGGGGTTAATTCATAACTTATTGAAATTGGATATAATTTTTGCGAACGCCCTTTCCGCATTATTCCTTAATTTCCCTCGCACCTTTGTCATCCCCTTCCCCTGAAATCCCTCGCCAGAATACCATATTTCCTTATCAGGTTTTGAAACTGTCTCCGATCCATCCCCACATCGCCGGCGCTTCGGGAGACATTTCCCTTGTTCCGCCGCAGGGCCTCCATGACGAACTGCTTTTCGATGTCGCCCACTACCCTGTCCTTCTCCCTCTTTTTTATTATCCTCAACTCCTCGGTGTCTCGGGGGGTTTGAACCCCTGTTGCTCCATCTCCAGTAATAACCTCCTCCGGTAAATCCGTCACTTCAATCCGGTCAGTCTTGGCCAGAACCATGCCCCTCAAGATACAATTCTCCAATTCCCTAACATTACCCGGCCAGTGATAGTGCTCCAAGGCCCTCATCGCGTCATCCGATATCCCCGAAACTTCACGTTTTGCCTCCCCCCTGTACTTCTCCGCAAAGTGGGCCGCTAACAGCCGGATATCCTCCCTTCGTTCCCTCAAGGGCGGGAGATTAATGCATACGACGTTGAGGCGATAGTAGAGGTCCTCCCTGAAATCCCCCCGTGCGACTGCCTCCTTAAGGTCTCGATTCGTGGCCGTAATCACCCGAACATCTATGTCTATGTCTTCGGTTCCCCCGATGCGCATGAACCGGTATCCCTCCAGTGCCCTCAATATCTTCACCTGCAGTTCCTTTTGCATCTCGCCGATCTCATCGAGAAAGAGGGTGCCCGTGTCGGCCAATTCAAAACTCCCCAACTTCATCCGCGTTGCCCCTGTAAAGGCTCCCCTCTCATACCCGAAGAGCTCGCTTTCCAATAGTTCCCTCGGGATAGCCGAACAGTTCACCACGATAAAGGGACCCTTGGACCTTTGGCTGTTGTAGTGGATGGCCCGCGCTACCAGTTCCTTGCCCGTCCCGCTCTCTCCCTGAAGCACAACAGTAGCCTTGCTATTGGCAATCTGACCGATCAATTCCAGGATCTGCAACATCCCTGGATTGATGCTGATGATATTGGCGAAACCGTATGTGGATCTGAGCTCCTCCCTCAGATAGCGGTTTTCGTCGATTAACCTCGCATGGGCCAACGCCTTTTCAATCACCACCTCGATCTCATCCATCTTCAGGGGCTTTAGAATGTAATCATAGGCCCCCTCTTTCATGGCCTTGACGGCCAACTCAACGGTACCATATGCGGTGATCAAGATAACGGGAATATCCGCCGCGAACTCCTTTACGTCGTGGAGCAGGGACAGGCCGTCCTTTCCGGGCATCCTCATATCGGTCAGGATCAGGCTTACATCGTTGCCCTTGACCATCTCCAAGGCGTCCTCGCCGTTGTTCGCCAGGAGGACATTGTATTTATCCCTCAGATTGACCTCGAGGATTCGCTGCATCTTCACCTCATCTTCCACAACGAGGATATTCCGCTTTCGCATCTCGATCATCCCCTCTGAATGGGGAGGTTGATGGTGAAGGTCGTCCCCTTTACGTCATTTGATGTATTGGTTAGGGTTCCCCCGTGGGATTCCACGATGTTATGGGCGATGGACAAGCCGAGGCCCGTACCGCCCTCCTTTGTGGTGAAGAATGGATCGAATATCTTCTGGGAAATCTTGGGGGGCACGCCCCTTCCGGTATCGCTGAACCGGATCAACACCCGTCCGCCCTGATTGTGGGTCACATCGATCCTGAGAACCCCGCCGTGCTCCAT
>Ga0209427_10007639_pt1 | contig 12231 bp, 3 predicted proteins | sample DeeMarSWOR136_30_FD_187465 | JGI IMG/M metagenome (GOLD analysis project Ga0209427, IMG submission 187465) | Marine sediment microbial communities from White Oak River estuary, North Carolina - WOR-1-36_30 (SPAdes) (version 2) | ecosystem: Environmental > Aquatic > Marine > Intertidal zone >... | reverse complement strand
CCTCCCAGGCAGTTTGATTGATGGTTCCTATACTTCCAACAAACGTATAATTAGTCGTACCTCCATCAATAGTATACCATTGAGTGTTAATACCGCTTGAATCGCTAATAGTCACATCAAAATTAGGGGCTGATGTACCAAATAAATCATTTGAATTAGGACTATTAATTGATATTGAAGGAATATCAATGTCTTTTCTCACAATTATCTCTTTCCAAGCAATATTTCCTAAAGAATCATTTGCATAAAATCGAATCGTGACTGTGCCATTTCCTTGCCCCTCCCAGGCAGTTTGATTGATGGATTCTATACTTCCAACAAACGTATAATTAGTCATACCTCCATCAATAGTATACCATTGAGTGCTAATACCGCTTGAATCGCTAATAGTCACATCAAAATTAGGGGCTGATGTACCAAATAAATCATTTGAATTAGGACTAATAATTGTTATTGAAGGAATATCAATGTCTTTTCTCACAGTTACATCTTTCCATGCAATATTTCCTAAAGAATCATTTGCATAAAATCGAATGGTGACTGTGCCATTTCCTTGCCCCTCCCAGGCAGTTTGATTGATGGTTCCTATACTTCCAACAAACGTATAATTAGTCGTACCTCCATCAATAGTATACCATCGATTAATAATACCACTTGAATCACTAATAGTCACATCAAAAACAGGAGCTATTGTACTAAATAAATCGTTTTGATTAGGATTATTTATTATAATTAAAGGATGTTCAATATCCTTTCTTACAGTTTCTTCTTGCAGCGCTATGTTTCCCGCTGAATCATTTGCGTAAAAGCGAATAATAACCGTTCCATTTCCAATTTGATCCCAAACATTCTGCTCAATTTCCCCTGTCCATGTATAGTTATCTGTTGATATTGAACTATTATTTAATTGATACCAAATAGAAGCTAGATTTATATCATCAACATCAACAGAAATAACGGGAGGTATATTTCCAAATAATTTGGGTTTTTGGATCATCAAAGTTATGTTTGGTGCTATGGTATCAATAGTAAACATGCTATAATTACTCCAATTACCCCAATTACCTGCAGAGTCATTACAACGAACTCTCCAAAAAAATTCACCATCTAATAAGGCAGGAGATACTACCCACTCTGAAAAAGGTAAATTAATATCCCGAATGATATTTGAAAATATAGAATCTGTAGCTATTTGGAGATGGTATTTTGAAACATCAGCGACATTTGACCAATTAAGATAAGGGGTATTATCAGCTATAAATGCACCATTATTAGGTTCAATCACAGAAGGTGGACTTGGAGGATCAAAATCACCAATCGCAATAGCCCAATCTGATTGATTATTAAGATATAGAGTCTGATCGTCAGGATCCAAGATACCTAGATCTAGCTCTAAATAAGCTTTCTTTGTGTCTATGGCAATAGCCTGTTGAGGTCCATTCATGCTTGACAAATCTATCTGAATAGAATTAGTATCTTCCTTATAAAATAAATAATGCTTATTATCTGGCGTTCTAAGGCATACGCCATCAGTAATTGCATTATCTCGAACCATATCTTTTTTAAATCGATTTTTTAAAAATTCTGCATTAGTTTTAATCCATTCTGGATTAGGATATGGACCTGATGTTGTACCACCATCAGGACTATTCAATAGATGCCCCCAGATATTCGCAACGCCTCCTGCCATTGAAGAATACCAAAGTCCACGGCGAGTTTCTTCCATATTGAAATCCTTTGGATATCCTGTATCTCGTACACGAAACCTATCTTCTGAGAATACCGGTTGATCAGGAATTGTTTCAAGTGCAGCAACATATACATCATATGAAGGTTTATGGTGCTCATAGCTAGAATAGTCAAAATTTTCATTCCAAGAAATATAAGGTGAGTGATCTGTACCAGTATTTGGGCCCTCTGGACGACCTCCCAAAAAGTGAAGCCATCCAAAATGTTGGTGCATATAATCATGCCAAATCTCAAGTTCTTCTTCTGTAACCCATTCATCTAGATCAAAACCATATCCCATAGTCCAACCGGGAAGAGGTCCTAATCGAGCTGCTATATAACGTTGTAATCGTTTATCTTCAATTCCATTTATTCCCCATTTATACGGTGTCATATGTCTTTCTTCATCCCCCCAAGCCCATATGTGAACAACGCCTCCAGCATTATAAGTTTTTGTAATTAATAGTTCTAAAGCACTAAACGTAAGCGGATCGGGGTCGGGGTTATCAATATAATCATAAGTTTCTTCATTAATGTCAAACCAACGACAAAAGACACTAGTATGAAATCCTGTAAATCCGTGTTCTACTAAAAAAGTTTCTATATCTGTATCAATCATATCAGGTTGATTATAATAGGTATTGGGACTTCTATACATTACAAATTGAGGAATAAATGCCTCATCTGTACCAGTTAGGCCCCATTTATTATCAAAATTAGTTATAAATCCTTTATTATTAGTGTTATTATTCGTGTTGACCTTTATTGAACCACTATGACCATCTAAATCAGAATCGCTACTGGATGTAGTATAAGTCCATGTACCAATTTTTGTTCCAGTAAACCTAAATTTCCAAATATAATTACCATCATAGAACATTTGAGTTTTAATAATGGTACTACTATCATTATGAGTAAATGTGACATTTGCGATTGTATCAAATGGATTACCAGAATAATCTAAATTTTCAATATTCCACTCAACATAAGGACCCCATAATGTGGTAGTTTCTTCAGATGATGGATGAGGAATTAGAGTTATTTTATTTTTTGCAATAGAAGAATAATTTCGATTATTAAAAATAGGATTATAAAATAAGAAAGTTATTGTTAAAAATAGATTTATTAAAATACTTAATACAAAAAGTCTTAATTTTATATTTTTTCTTTTCAAATTTATTTTCCCTTTAAAACTCTAATTATATAGGGATTTAGTCAAATACTAAATAACCATATAGTGTTTTAGATATTTAAATGATGGAGAGTCAAAGATCTTGCCATTAGAATTATACTCTTAGAATTCTAACTTTTTTTTAAATTTTTCTTAACCTAGAGATATTATTTCAATAAAAAATTTTATTAAAATAATATATATCTATTCGTCTTTATAATTATTAAAAATTTATCTAACAAGTGTAAGATTAGGGTTTTTTTAACAAATTTATAAATTTGCTAATATTTTTTCTCTGAGAATTAAAGCTTCTTGAAAATTGAAATCGATATCCAAACTACTATTACAAGCGCTAAGAGCATCTTTATAATTATTTATAGCAAAAAATGCTTCAGCTAAGTTATACCAAGCAATATAATCATCTGGATCAAGTGTTACAAAATTTTTAAAGCTATTAACTGATTGCACATAATTTTTTTTCCCAAAATAAGAAGCACCTAATAAATTCCAAGCAGGTGCAAAATTAGAATTTATCGCAATAGAATGTTCTAAAGCATCTATTGCCTCGTCATATTCCCCGTTCTTGATGTAAGTACGACCAAGATTATACCAAACGCTATAATCATCCGATTTAAGTATTAATAGATGTTGGTAAATTTCAATTGCTTTAATATAATCCCCCTTTACATAATATGTTGCACCTAATACATTCCAAGCCTTCAACATATTTGATTCTATCTCAATAGCTTGTTTTAATGCATCTATTGCAATGTCGTAATCCCCATTTTTAACATATACCCGACCTAAATTGTACCAGATAATATGATTTTTCGGTTTCAGTTTTAATAAATGTTGGAATGTATTAATCGCTTTACTATAATCCTTTTTCCCGAAATAAATTGCACCTAACACATTCCATGCTTCTATAAACTTAGGGTCAATTTCTATAGCGCGTTTTAATGCTTCAATTGCTTTCATGTAATCTTTGTTTTTGGTATATGCCCTGCCAAGATTATACCATGCTTCTTTTAATTTATAATCTTTTATTCCTTTACTTTCATATTTTATAACTTTATTCTTTAATGCATCGATTTTACTCTTTGCTTTTTTGATTTTCATTTGGGATTCTTTTGAAATTTTATAGATCGATTTTCTTGCTCTGATCTCATCAGCAATACTCGGCGTTTCAATTTTCTCTTTTAATGCAGAAATTTTTGAACTAAGTTCTTTAATTTTTTCTTCTTTTATTCGTAACTCTTCTTCTATATCACCAGTACTCTTAAATATTCTCTTTTCATCAAATTCAGTTGATAATAAACGTTGTTTAATAAAATTTAGCATGAATTCAAGTAATTCGTATACTTCTAATTTGTAATCTTCACCAATTTTGAAGAATAAAACTGATCCTATCTTATCTTCCATTTCCTCATTGATATCAAACTCCTCCATCAATTTTGACCAATCAATCGTTTCAGATACTCTAATGCCAATCAATATAGCTATATTATCTCTAAATTTTTCCGTGATTTCATTTACAGTTTCTTTCCATTTAGAATCAATATGCTCTTTTTCTCTTGCATCAAATATGCAAAAAATTCCATCAGAATCAGAAAAATTTAATGAGTCAGAGGTATAATTTTTTAATACTAACCCATTTGGATATTGGTATATTTTTTCATTTATTTTATCTTTGACTTTAGTATAATCACCAAGGCTCTTAATTTCAGTTAAAATTTGTAATGCAGGGCTCCATAATGGATCTTCAGTAATAAATGATATCTTAAGAGAACCATAACTCTCTAAAATTGAATTAATTTCCTCACTAATCTTTTCTCTTAATGAATTTTCTTCTGTTTCTTTTGCTTTAATCATAAAATGATATGAAACTAAGTTAAATGCTTCTTCAACATGATCTCCTTTTAAAGCACTCGTTTCAATATATGATATTCTACTCGCCAGATTTTCAGATAAATCAGAAAAATCAGATAAGCCAGATAGATCAGTAAAATCCGGTAATTCAGATTTACTATATATCTTATTAGCTAAATTACTTCCTTCTTCATAAGTAACAGCCCTCTGATCAGATAAATCATTTTTGTTCCCTACTATTATAATGGGTATATTTTCATCCCCTATAAAGTCCTTAAGTTCTTTATACCATTTTAATATATTCTCAAATGATTCTCGAGAGGTTAAATCAAAAACTATGAATGCGGCTTGTGCCCCTTTATAATATGTTTTTCGATACCTTTTAAAAAATCTTTGTGCACCTATATCCCAAAGAGCTAGATTTATTTTATTCCCAAAAGCATTATAAGTATGATATAAAATATTAAGACCAATTGTTGTACGATAATCATCTAAAAATCTATTTTCTACAAATCTCCTTATTAAAGATGTCTTTCCAACCGAATGATCCCCAACAATTACAAATTTAAACCGATAAAATCCATCTTGGTCTAGTTTTCCTTTATAAATTTGATACTTTAATCTATTAGATTGTTTTGAAAGTTCCTCTTCAAATTCGAAATTAGGAATCCTTAGTTGTATATTTTCTACATCAACTGTACTTAGAATTTGAATAACCTTTTCAGTAAGGAAATATGCATAAGGATACAACTTTTCAGTTGATACAATATCTTCAAAAACTAAACATAAAGTTGTTTTCCCATCTACAGATATGAATAATAACTTATGTTCATCTGTATCAAAACTTGCTGTGCCGTATCTCTTAAAAGCAAACTCATTACGAATACGTTCTATAATGGGATTAACAACAGCAGTTAAAAATGAAATAATCTCTAGATTTATGTCTTTTCTTGTTTCCCCGGCTATAATTAAGCCTTCTTCATCTGAAACAATTATGGCTTCTATTCCTTCATAAAATTCTAAAAAATTATTCAAAAGCTTATTGAACAGACTTCCTTTAGTTATCGATGTTAATTTCTTCTCTGGCATTTAGATTACCAAAATAGGAAATAGAAATTCTAAAATTTTAATTTTTATACATAATTTAAATAAAACTTTTTATATAAAAATGTAATTTGGAGATTTATATTTTTGATGAACTGAAGACCTTGGATAGACCAACTATCCTAGGCTTGCAGAATTTCTAGGATTTAAATATGGAATGTTTTCTACCCAATATTCATTCACGTATTTTATAGAAATTTTTGATAAGATGCCCAAATTACTTATACCAGTAATAATTGAGTGAACTTCATCGATAATTTCGGTGATCCGAAGTGCAATCAAAAGTTTCACGAAAAACATAGAGCTAAAGTATATTTTCATGCCATAGACTAGACATGTCTATAATTAAACATTCTATGAAAAAATTAATTAATAATCCTCTCCTAAATGAAATCACTTTTTGAAATCTTGTAGAAAAACAAGGGATTTATGGAGTTCTTTTAAAATCTAAGATTCCCTAAGACTTTTTTAAAAACCATTATATATTGGTATTTTTACTTTTATACTATAAATTAGGAAAAACAACAAAATTGTAAGAACTTTTGATCTAAGGAAGCAATTAAGGGGTTCATGGTTGATTGGTTCTAAAAAGAAAATTGAATTCTTCTCAATAACGTTTATTATGGTCTTAGGTTCGATTAAAAAAATAATAAAATGATAATCATGATTCAGGGAAAAAAAAAAATATATGGTTTGTTATTAATTTTGATATTTATTTGGCAGATTTGTTTATTACCTCCTTATTTAGGTAATATTCTTTCTAATGATACTGATTTAAATTCTAGAAAATTTAATCAACCTTCCTCATCTTCCATTTTCAAATTTAAGTGGTGGAATGAATCCTGGGAATATAGAATTCCATATTATCTACCATCGAGTGATAAAGAATGTCAATACCCTCTAATCTCGTTTGAAGTAAATTTTAGTGACATTCTTTCTAGAATTGGAACCAATGCAGAACTAGATAGCAATTCTTTACGTTTAATTGCTTATGATAATGATACAACTAATATGATAATATATAATCCTTCTCGAATTGGAGATGAGAAATATTGTATCCCGATTCAATGTAATACTACTTTAGATTATAAATCAAAACCATTAGAAGAACTTACAATCAGTGCGGTAAGCAATTGGTCAATTTCTGCAAATAAATCACTATTTTTCTATTTATATTTTGATATTTTAGTAAATGGACCAAAACCTACGATTGATTATATGGTAGGTCAATGGTGGACGGACATATCTAGAAATGGTAATGAAAGTTTTAATTTATCAAATGATCTAGTGGAAATTTATCGGAAGCGGGATGCATCCAAGATACTTTACTGTGGATCAAATCCTACAAATTCCTATATTAAGGATAAAGAAACAAATTCAAAATTGATAACTGGTTTTTATAATGAACTTCGAATTAAGAATAAAGAAGGCAATTTTTCTTATTATATGCAAGAAAATAAATTCACTGCGGATGTTTTATCAGTTTATAAGGGCCCTGTTTATGCTGAAGTTGAAATTCGCATTAATTCTCACAATTTATCCTATAATAATGATGCATATTTATATTACCGAATATTCCGAGAAAAAAGGTTAGTAGAATGTAATTTGTGGTTAAAAAAACAGGTTGGGTATACTCTTGATGATAGGTGGAATGGACGCTATATTTTTTGGCCATTAGCTTCATATGATTTAATGTACACAGATTCAAGAGGATACCGTCCAATAGAGACCGAATGGGATACTAATGTACAATATTTAATGGTTTATAATTCTATTAATAATAATTCTGCATGCTTTTGGACTAAAAATAAAGGTAACATTCGCGTAGAAGCGCCTCCTTCTACTAATGCCTATGATAGTTATGGCTTTTCAGCAGATAATTTTCATTATCGATATTTCTTTGCAGTGGGTAATGTAAATTCTACTCAACGGGATATGGAAATGTTATGTTCAATACAGAAAATAGAATCATTTGACTTTCAATCTAGACTAGATATAGTTTGCCCAGAATTTAATCAAATCTTTTTTGATGGAGATTCACTTTCAATAAATGTAATTACTTTTTCAGAGAAAGAGGGAGGTGTGGATGATGTTTCATGCACTCTTTATAATCCTATTGGGGCACCAATGGTAATAAACCTATATACAACTAATTATATAGAATGGAAAAATCATAATATTTTGATTTTTAATAATTCATATCAAGAAGGTGAATGGTCAATCAATATCACTATAATAAGGGATGGCTTAGATCCTTACAAAATATCAAAAATATTTTATCTTAAGCATTCAATTAAACCATCTTTATTCTTTAATGCTATTGATGTTATAAGATTAAAGCAAGTCGCCTATGGACCAATGAAAGCTACTTGGTATGAACTCCTCTCACAAGCTCTCCAACTTGTTAAAGCAACCCCAAAAGTGGAATTAGATATTACTGATGATACTACTTTATACCAAACTAATATTGAAAAGTTGGCTTTCGCGTACATCATTACAGAAGATCCTGTTTTCCTTCGAAGTGCTGAATTATGGATGGTTAGAATTGCCAATTACTCTTCATGGGCTATATGGAACGCTGCACCAGATCTCCAGCGTGCTCATCTTGCAATGGGTCTAATGATTGGTATCGATATGTTATTTTATGATATAGCAGTAGAGAATCGGACCTTTATCTTAAACCGATTAATTTTGGAAGGTAAAAATCTATATCGAATTGTTGAAAATACAAAGGAATTGCATGTTGATTCTTATGATGATAACCACTGCTGGATTACGATGGCTGCTTTAGCAACTCTGGCATATGGGCTTGGTCCAATAATAGATACTTCCCTTTGGAAAAATGAGTTAAAATTTCGAATCCAAAAAATATATTCCACTTTCTATGATGATGGTTCAAGTCACGAAGGAATAAATTATTGGAATTATGGCTTTCAATATGTGGTTTATTTTACAGAGTTGGTTCGTCGGTTTGATAATGAAAATTATTTCAACCAATCATGTTTTTTAAATGCATTAAAATTTAGACTTTATTATATGCTTCCGGATAGAGCACAATCGCTTCTTTTAGGAGATTCAAACTATTATCTTAATCATAATACTTGGGTTACTATTTTATTGGCGAATATCTTTAATGATTCTTATGCTCAATGGGTCTCCTTTAATTCAAATAAATATATTAATACTCCTCTCTCGTTCAATAAAGCAGGGACAGGAACAGGAGAATTTTTCAGATCCAAATCCTATTCACTTTCTGGAGAATATTCCTTTTATGTGGTAGATAATGAAACCACCAAATATACTTATGCTAGAAGTCATCGCTTTCCTGTCAATTATACGAAAAAATTTATAGCTTCTGGATGGGTAAGATCTGATCAACCCACTCATTATTCTATTGCAATTGTCTTTCAAGATTCTAATGGTTATGATGTCTATCCATTAATATATGAAAGTACCACCCCAGCAAGTGCAAATTGGACACGCTTTGAATTTAATGTTACTGGACATGAAGCTTCTCCTTCAATTACCTGTGTTCGTATATATTTACGACCTTATAAAACAACATCAGATACTGGGAAGGTTTACTTTGATGATTTATGTATGTATGAATATGGTTCAATTGAAAATCTAATTCCTAATCCTGGAGCAGAAGAAATGTATGCCAGTGTACATCCTTGGAATATTGTTTTTTATAATTATAATGTAATCCAAAAGCATCCTGAAGAGGGCTTGCCCCTTTATAATTATTTCAATAATCATGGAGTTTTTATACAGAGGAATAACTGGAGTGATGATGCAGCCCATTTCATGTTTAAATGTGGACCTATACGAGGAGGTCATGAACATCCAGATACAAATAGCTTCCTATTAACTTATGGGTCCAGAAATTTGATTATTGATGATGGCTATACTTGGAAGAAAGAGACTAAAACTCATAATACTATTTTATTCGATAACCAAGGTCAAATTGGTGAGGGAGGAACATATACCGGCGTACCAGAGCAAGATCAATGGGGTAGTATAAGTAATTTACTCATGAATAACGAATTTGCTATGATGGTTGGAAATGGAGCACCTGTTTATGACACTTCTATTGGATTACAAAAATGGGATCGTACTATTTATGCATTCGCAGGAGGTTACTATTTTATTCATGACTCTATTCGTTTAGATTCACCAAAAAATATTACATGGTTATTGCATCATTCTGCTTCTGAAATAAGTGGCACAAATAGAGTTAAGTTCATTTATGGAGATAAAAATATGACATTATTCCGTTGCCTTAATTTTAGTTCATATGCCCAAATTTATCTGGAAGATGCCTTTTATGTACCTCAGAAAAAACCAAACGGAGATTTTAATAACAACTTAGAATATTTTCCTTTAGGTCGTCAATACAGAATAAATCCTATTACTAATTTAGATTCTTATGAATTGCTTCATTTAATTGTCCCAAATAGCCAAGATCCGCTTACATACAATGCTTTTGATACGGGAATGAACTATAATGGTATGTATATTAAATATCCAGATGAGGAGGTTTGGATAGCATGTGCACATGAACTTAAACCACAGCAATTATACACAATTTATTATGATGGAAGTGGAATGATCCGAAGAAATGTTGCTTCTTCAGAAACAGTTTATTATGTCATGATGGATGGTACTTATTTAAAAGATGGTGATAGCTCGATTATTTCGCTTTCAGCTCGAGGGGGAGCTATGGTAAAGTATTATGCTAATAAGAATTTAAGTGCAACTATTCAATCTAATAGTGATATAATTGCTTCATTAAATATTACCCGACCTAATGGAAGCCTTCGACCAGAAAAAATCTCTATTAATCTTGATGGTGCATATATTGATTCTTCATTGTACAATTATAATAAAGAGACTGGAATTGTGCACCTTAATTTATCTGCTGGTATTCACCAGATTTTTATATCTCATGATATTCAACCTCCATTTCTCACTATCATATTCGAAGAAATGAGTTTTTCTAATAATTCTTACGTTAATCAGAAAAATATTACTGTTAAGTTCTTGACCATAGATGAAGGGATTGGAGTTTCAAATACAACAGTTCGAGTTGATGGCTTTATTAAAGATATCATACTAGGGGAAGGGGATCACTCATTAATTATTAGTAATTTAAGTGAAGGTCTGCATCTAATTAAAGTTGAAAGTATAGATTTTTACGGAAATTCGATAATTCAATCAATTAATCTAACAATCGATTTGACTCCTCCTGAAATACTAATTACTGACAATACTACAACAGAAGGAATTAAAAATAAATATTTAGTTTTTTACTTGGAAGCATCCGATACATTATCTGGCCTTCAAACATTCACTATCGAATTAATAGATAATAATGAAAAAATAATTTGGAAGAATGATACTACAATATTACCAGAAGGATTAAAAACCTATATTGAAATGATAAGTTTTGATATTAATGAATATAATCTTTCATATGGAACTTATAGCCTCAGAGTAAATGCAACTGATAGAGCTGGCAATTTAGAAATTCAAGAAGTTTCAATAGTAATTACTGGTGAAAAGGAGCCAAATTACTTATTATTTTTACTTATTGGATTAGGAATTAGTGTAGCTATTGTATCAATATTAACATTATATAAGAAAAAATCAAAATCTCAAGCAGATAAACTCAAGAATATTCAACTTGAAGATCTCTATATGAAAGAGAAAAAATTAGAAGAAATTAAGTCAGATATAAAGGATTTAAAAAGTCAAAAAGAAAAAAAAGAACTAATTCTTAACAAAATGAGAAGTCTCGATTCTGAAATCAGTAAGCTTGAAAAAGATGTAAAAAAATTAGATTTGAAATTCTCTATGAGAAAGAAAAAAAGCAAAAGAACATAATATTAAATCTTTTTATAAATATTTATTTTAATGCCTTTAAATCAAAAATCTTTGAAAAAGCTTCTTCAGCTTAGGCAAATCTTTTGGAAATTCTATGAATTAAAACGATAATTGCAATTTGACAATCTTTCTCTTCAATTATTATACTTTTATATTAAGTTTGAGCATAAAAATCGTTTGCTTCTTCTACAGCCTCCCAAGTGAAATTTAAAATTCCATACTTTAAAAGAAATTTCAAATATCTAACTTAAATTTATATATAGCAATTTTTACTTAGTATATAAAAATTAGTCAGAATATTGTATAAAATATAATATTAGCAAAAGAATAAGGGTAAATGGGTAATGGAACGTAAGAAGAAAGTTAAAATCCTATTAATTTATTTTCTAATTAATCTATTTTTAATTCTCCCAGTTTCAAATATTTCTATTTTATTCAACAATAGAAAAGAAAATTGTGAAAGATCTTTTAAT
>Ga0209427_10007638_pt1 | contig 12232 bp, 9 predicted proteins | sample DeeMarSWOR136_30_FD_187465 | JGI IMG/M metagenome (GOLD analysis project Ga0209427, IMG submission 187465) | Marine sediment microbial communities from White Oak River estuary, North Carolina - WOR-1-36_30 (SPAdes) (version 2) | ecosystem: Environmental > Aquatic > Marine > Intertidal zone >... | reverse complement strand
GACTTTGTTTCTTCTGTCCGAGTTCGACTTGTGAGCTTGTTCAGCTTTGTAACTCCATCAACCAGTTTAGCGACTTGTGAACCGAATGTGACTTCGATTTCGTTCAATGATACGCCACAATCTTCGGGAACATCGTGCAATAAGGCAGCAGCTATGGTATCAGCATCAAGGTGAAAGTCAGCCAAGTCCATAGCGATACTTAAAGGGTGTTCTAAATAAGGCTCCCCTGTTTTGCGCACTTGCCCTTGGTGAGCGCGAGCAGCGAATTCACACGCTGTTCTAACCACAGCTACCTTGTCAGCAGGCAAGTAAGTGCTAACCTTCTCTATAAGATCATTAGCTTCCATTTAATTCATAATACTTCAATAGCAAAAGTAACGCAAACTATAGTTCAAGAGCGTGTTTTCCAATATCATTCTGAGGGACGCTTGATAAATCGGGATGACGAAGAATTTTAAAAATTCTTCGTGGAGTTTACCCCTTCTACTTCGCTACGGTTAGGCCTGAGCGGAATGACAAGAGCAGGCTTAATAGTTACAATATGGTAAACTAAAAGATAGGTAAGGAGAGCTTCTTTGTACAAAGCACCCCGGGGAACATCCGACATTCTACCAGAAGAGTACGCCTACTGGAAATATATAGAGGAAAAGGCTGCTTTCTTGTGCCGTCTCTACGGCTACCAGCCACTAAGCACCCCAATATTCGAAGATGCCCAGCTTTTCACTAAAACTGTAGCTGGGGGGACAGACATCGTTGACAAGGAAATGTATGTCTTCGAAGACAAAAGTGGACAAGAACTGGCTTTAAGGGCAGAGGGAACAGCACCAGTTTGCCGGGCTTATCTCGAGCATGGGTTATTCAACTTAGCACAACCTGTGAAGCTTTATTACAGTGGACCGGCCTTCAGGTATGAACGCCCCCAGTCTGGGCGGTACCGCCAGCACCACCAAGTTGGCTTTGAGGCTCTGGGTGAAGCCGACCCGGCTCTCGATGCTGAAGTCATAGAAATGGCCTGGCAATTCTTCCATTCTCTGGGACTATCTGGGATTTCTATTCATCTTAATAGCATTGGCTGCAAGCTTTGCCGACTTGGGTATTTAGATGTGCTGAAGCAACATTACTCAAGTTATACAAACCGTCTGTGCCCTGATTGCAAAGCCAGGCTGATTAGAAATCCGCTCCGCCTGCTTGATTGCAAGAAAGCTTCCTGCAAGAATATAGCTAACACCGCACCGAAAATTCCGGATTATCTCTGCCATGAATGTCAACTTCACTTCCAAAGCGTTCAAAATTATTTAAGAACATTGCGGACTCCTTTTCAATTGAATCATAGATTGGTCCGTGGCCTGGATTATTACACCAGGACAGTATTTGAGGTTGAACCTCCAGAGAAAGAGGGGCAAAGCACGCTCGGTGGAGGTGGTCGCTATGATGACCTCATCGAGGCATTGGGAGGAAAACCAACCCCAGCAGTCGGCTTTGCAGCCGGGCTGGAAAGAATACTATTAAATTTGAAGGAACAGCATTTAAATATTCCGCCATTGCCCAAGCCTGATGCTTTTATTGCCTACTTGGGGCAAGAAGCCAAGATTAAAGCGATGAAGATTGCCGCGGAGCTACGCAAAGCTGAGATTGCTACCATCATGGCTACAGGTGACAAAAGCTTAAAAGGCCAGATGAGACAAGCAAACTCTTTAGGCAGTACCTATGTTCTTATCCTCGGCGAACAAGCAAGCAAAAATCGAAATGCAACATTACGCGACATGCAGAGCGGAGAACAGCAAACCATCCCTTTGGCTGAAATAGCCAGTATAATTAAATCCCGCTTTCATGAGAGTCAAAAGTAGCACCTGCAATGTCAGATATGGTATAATTGATGTAGTGCCATCACTATTAAAGACAAGTGGAAACTCTCACTCTTTCCTGCTATCAGCTATATATTTATCTTATGTCAATAGAATGACATGAACAACGACACAAATCACGGATATACCGCCCAAGATATTCAAATTTTAGATGAAATCAAGGCCGTACGTTTACGGCCAGGCATGTATATTGGTGGCACTGATCGGTACGGCTTGCACCAGTGCCTCTACGAGATAGTATATAACAGCATAGATGAAGCAATGGCCGGCTACTGCAACCAAATTGACATAACAATCCATGAAGACAATAGCGTCACTGTAACTGACAATGGACGAGGTATCCCTACAGAGACTATCCCAGGAGAAGACATCGCAGCTCTGCAAGCAGTGATGACTCGCTTGCATGCCGGAGCTAAGTTCAGCGAGCGTGTCTATGGTGTGTCCAGTGGTCTCCATGGCGTAGGTGCTTCGGTAGTAAATGCATTATCCACCTGGCTTAAAGCTGAAGTTAAACGCCAGGGAAAAATCTACCGCCACGAATATCATCAGGGGATTCCCCAAGGCGACATAGAAATTGCCGGTGATGCCCAGGACACAGGGACTTCAATTACCTACCTTGCTGATAAGGAAATCTTTGAGAACATTGACTATGATTTCGACCTAGCCTGTCAGCGATTAAGGGAACTTGCTTACCTTAATAAAGGGGTAGAAATAGCTCTTAAAGACGAGAGAAACAATCAAGAGAAGGCGTTCTACTTCGATGGGGGGATAGCCAGTTTTATTCGCCGCCTTAATAGAAATAGAGCTGTTATCCACCCCTATCCTATTTATATCTCCACTATGATGAATAGCACTATAATTGAAGCAGCTTTGCAATATAACGATAGCTTCACAGAATCTACTATCTCCTTTGCCAACTGTGTCAATACTAGAGACGGGGGTAGCCATCTTACCGGCTTCCGCTCAGCATTGACTCGAGTTTTCAACGATTATGCCCGCAATGCTAAACTTTTAAAGGATACTGACCCCAACTTAACTGGGGAGGATGTGCGTGAAGGGGCAGTTGCCATCATCAGCGTAAAACTACCCCAACCCCAGTTTGAGGGACAAACTAAGGCAAGGTTGGGAAATCCCGAGGTAAAAAGTCAGGTCGAATCTGCTGTAGTAAATAGTTTGTCCCTGTACCTCGAGCAACATCCCAACGAGGCCAAGGCAATCATAGATAAGTGCCTCACCGCCGCAAAAGCCAGGGAAGCAGCACGCAAAGCTCGTGACCTCGTTTTAAAGAGGAATAGCTTCGAAACATCAACCTTGCCAGGGAAACTAGCCGATTGCTCAGAAAAAGAGCCAGTAAAATGCGAGCTTTACCTGGTTGAAGGTGACTCAGCCGGCGGCTCAGCTAAACAAGGACGAGACCGCCGTTTTCAAGCTATTCTCCCTCTCAGGGGCAAAATACTTAATGTGGAGAAGGCTCCCAAAGACAAGATTATAGCACATGAGGAGCTAAGGGCCATTGTCACAGCATTGAGAGCAAATACTGATGACCAATTGGATTGCTCTAAACTTCGCTATCACAAAGTCATCATCATGACCGATGCCGACGTTGATGGCTCACATATTCGCACTTTGCTCCTGACCTTCTTCTACCGCCATATGACAGAGCTAATCCACCAAGGCTATCTCTACATTGCTCAACCGCCCCTTTATCGCATCAAGTCCGGCAAACAGGAGTTCTGGCTTTACTCTGAACAAGAAAAGGAGCAAAGGCTCAAAGCACTGAAATCAAATAAAATAGAAATTCAGAGATATAAAGGACTGGGGGAGATGAGCCCCGAACAACTATGGGAGACTACTATGAATCCCTCTCACAGAACACTCCTCCAAGTGCAGATAGCAGATGCTATAGCCGCCGACCAGGCTTGTCGTATGCTAATGGGCGACGAAGTCCCGCCTCGCAAAAGATTCATACAGGCCCATGCTCAAAGTGTGAGAAACCTCGATATTTAGCCGTTGGGCTTAAGAATTTCGGCATAATTATTTGTTAGATTGGCGTGCACAAGGCAGACTTGATGCCGATGCCAGAACAGTTAGGAACCCCTTCCGGAGAATCGAAAGTCATGTCCAATAGACAAAGAGGTGGATTCGACAGCCTTCGCCAGAATATCATAAGTAGTGCTGCCAGACATCTTGAAAGTATCGCCCCTGAATACGTGGATGCTTTCAGAAAATCTTTGCAAGCCAAGGGCTACGAACAAAGCTTAAACGAAGTCAAAGGGATCAAGGTTGGCTCCAGTTTCAACAAATGGCGGGAAATATACACAAGGCTTCTGGACGTAGAACTGGCAATGCATCAACTGAAGACTAGCCTGCGCCTATTGAAGGCACCTGCTCCATCCTATCTTACATTGGGAGAATGGGTGATTTATCATCATGATGCGTGGGCTATATGGGCACAAGGATTGCTCAACAGATTTGAAAAACTAGCGCTAAAGGTAGTGCGCAAGCTCGTAAAGACCTCAAATCCTAACTTCACGATTCTCGATAACTACATAGGGGTAGAAATTCGAAAGCTGAAGGACGAGGTTGGGAAATTACGTGACCCTATTGCTCACGGAGGTGGGAGAATAGAAGCTCCCCAAGAAGAGGAGCTCCTTGAACCAATCTTGTTGATCGGTGGCCAACTAAATATGAAGGATGTGTTTGAGCCAATGGCCAGTTACCAGCAAAAGTGGCACAAGAAGTCTTATGCTATCTCAATTCGAATATTGGAAGGGATAGACAAATTGAGCGAGAGGATTAATAGGGAAGTGGTGTGGGACTGAAAACATAACAAGTTGAACGAACACAGTGTTTTCAAAACATAGCGAGCTAACAAGTCATTGCATTCCCGCCACACGGGGCGGCGGCTGAAGCGCGGGGTTATCTCACAGATGTCGGATATATCTTTTGTTCTGCTATATAGTTTTCTACCTCAGCGGGCACCCAGTAACGAATGGACAACCCTTGACTTACGCGCTGGCGAATGCCTGACGAGCTAATCCCGATCACAGGCATATCAAGCTGAATAACTTTGCCCGGAATCTCAGGTAGTGCCGTTTCTAAATGTTTCAAATCTTTTGAGCCTAATCTAGGGGCAACTACAAGTCGGCATAATTGAATTAATTTTCCCGGTTCTTTCCACAAAGGCAACTCGGCTAGGGTATCACGCCCGAGGATGAAGAAAAGACGTGCTTCCCCGCCTAGTTGCTTGCGCAACATTGTCAGGGTATCCACGGTGTAAGAAGGACCGGGGCGTTCTATTTCGAGAGTGCACAGTTTAAAATGAGGGTTGTCAGTTATAGCACGGCGTACCATCTCTACTCTGTGGACGGCCGGGGTAATATTACGGTCTAGTTTAAGCCAGGGTTGTCCGGCAGGCACGAACAAAACTTCTCTAAATCCTAACTTGATTCTTGCTTCTTCAGCGACAATAAGATGACCTGTATGGATAGGATCAAATGTACCACCGAGAACGCCTATATTCACTATATTATTGTCGCGGCTTGGGACGGAATACCGCTATTTGTGCCTGCGAAATTCTTTCCTCATCCTGACTCGCTTTGTCCACCATTTCCATGGCTTTCTTCGCTAATTCTAGCACAGCCTGACCGCGAATTGCAGAGATGTAGAAAACAGAGACCCCAAGCTGGTCAAGGTTTTGCCTTAAATCAGGCAAACGAGCTTGCACTTCGGGTAAATCTATCTTATTCACCGCAATAATCTTTGGCTTTCGAGATAAATCGTGTTTGTACAAAGCTACCTCTGTATCCAGCTGGCTCAGGTCATCTAGAATGGTTGGCGACTCGCCATCCAATAAGTAAATCAACAACTTGGTTCTTTCCGCATGGCGCAGAAACTTGTTTCCCAATCCTTTGCCCAGATGAGCATCTTGAATTAGTCCGGGAATTTCAGCAACAACAAAATCTCTTCTATCACCTGGCATAACTCCTAGCATGGGCTGGCGGGTGGTAAAAGGGTAATCGGCAACCTCGGGCCTGGCTCCCGATATCGCAGACAGTAAAGTGGATTTCCCCGAGTTTGGTCGGCCAACAATACAGATATCAGTAATGAGTTTTAGCTCGAGGATAATACCTCGCTTTTCTCCCAGTTCGCCTTTACTAGCTACCTCAGGAGCTTGGCGGCTTGCTGTAGCAAAATGAGCATTACCCAGTCCTCCCCGACCCCCCTTAGCCACCACAACCTTCTGCCCAGGACTACACAAGTCAGCCCAAAATACATACTCTCCGGAATCACCTTTAGCGAAAACCGTGGTACCCAAGGGTACAGAAATGACTAAATCATCACCTTTCCTACCACGCTTCCTCCTACCCTCTCCCCGCCGCCCGTTTTCAGCGACAAACTCGTTTCGCCAATGCATCAAACTCAAGTCAACTCCGTCGGAGCTCACCACAACAACTACATTACCCCCATCTCCACCATCACCACCATCCGGACCACCGAAAGGAATATATTTTTCCCTCCTAAAGCTAACACAGCCATCTCCTCCACATCCACCCCAAACTATAAATTCCTTTCTATTTATCATATATATCCCATTATATACTTTATATATTATATTTATAATTAATAATTATTATAAACAATATTGTTATAAGGTGATTCGGTAGTACAAGAAGTCAGATCTTAAAGGTCGATAGGGGGCGGATAATTAACAATTTGTCAACAATTCGATTCTAATTATACACAGTTTAGCGTTTCTTGCTATGGCTCTTGCGCCAATTAATTTGCTCCTTTATTTCGGCGATTTGGTTAGAGAGGTTAGGCTTGATGTTTAATTCACCAGCTATTTTTTCGTAACCGTGAAGAATTGTAGCATGGTTTCTGCCACCCAATTCCTTGCCGATTTCAGTTAGGGAGCAGTTGTTTTCTTCACGTATAATATAGATAGCTATATGTCGTGCTAGAGTAGTTTTCCTGTCTTTCTTTTTGGAGATTAGCGCTTCTATTGTAAGGCTGAAATAGTCCACTACTGTTTGCAAGATTAACTTTATGTCTTGTTTAGGAGTCGTACATGTTAATAACTTGTTGATTATTTGAGGAGTGAGTGTGGATCCGGTTAATTTAGCTTGGGCAGTTAGCAACACCAGAGCACCTTCAAGCTGGCGGACATTCTCGCACACTTTCTCCGCTACAATGTGCAGCACCCCTTCGAGTTGGCGGGTCATCGTCTTTTCTGTTTTAGCTCGCAAAATCTCCAGTCGTGTTTCAAAATCGGGTGGTTGTATGTCAACCACAAGGCCCCCTTCAAGGCGTGATCTTAGCTTGTTACTAAGTGGCTGCATATCTTGGGGCGCACAATCGGCAGTGATGACAATTTGATGGTTATTGTTGTACAGCTCGTTGAAGGTGTGGAAAAAGCATTGCAAGGTTTGTTTCTTGTCGATCAAGAAGTGAACATCGTCAAATAGCAGGATCTGGATACTTCTGAATGTGCTACGGAACTTGTCAACCTGGTTTTCTCTGACGGCGCGTATAAATTCATTGGCAAATTGCTCTCCGGTAATATAGTCTGCTCGCAGCCCATTGCTTGTCGTTAAATGTCCAATAGCGTGTAGTAAGTGAGTCTTGCCCTGGCCAGTGCTGCTGTGAATGAAAAGAGGGTTATAGCTGATTCCCGGATTTTCTGCTACTTCTACAGCGGCGGCATAAGCTAAGCGATTAAAATCGCTGACAATAAGGTTATCAAATGTGTGCTTTGGATTGAATCTATACTGCGTAGCTTTAGCGCTTGTACCGCCATCGGTTTGATTAGCCACAGGGCTAGCTGATAGTTGTTCACTATTGTGCACCACGAATTGGACATCGATATCCTTGCCCGTGATGTCAACTAAGGTCTTCCTTACCAGAGGATAAAGGCGCTTGGATAGCCATTCAGCGACAAAAACGTTAGGAACACTGACGACAAGAGTATTATCCTGACAGTTTAGACCATGGCTATTGCTAAGCCAGGTAGTGTAATTTGCCTTGCTGACCTGAATTTGAAGATTTTCTAGGGCTCTCTTCCAAATTTCTTTCGCAGGTTCCAATCTACCCCCACTCCCAACAATACGCAGCCATAAAGACAACTGCAGAGAGTATTAGGACGCAGCCAAGACCATAAGAACTTAAGAAGTATAGAGTAACAAGTTTCCTCAAATCTTCGCTAGGTAATGTTTGACATAATTAAAAAAATAACTAAAAATAGTTGCGCTATGAAGGTCCGCACCTTTTTTATGGGCACTCCGCAATTTGCAGTGACCATATTAGAGTCTTTACTTCAGGGTGCCTATGAGGTGCTTGCTGTGTATTCTCAGGCCGATAAGCCGGCTGGCAGAGGACACCAAGTTGTTTATCCTCCAGTGAAAAGGTTGGCGCTGGCCCGAAAAATACCAGTTTTTCAAGCCGAAACTTTTAAATCTAGCGAAGTGGTGGAGGAGCTAGCCAGCTTGCAGCCTGAATTAATAATCGTGGCAGCCTTCGGTGCTATTCTTCCTCCAGAAGTGCTTTCCTTGCCCAAGTTTGGCTGTCTTAACGTTCATCCTTCATTGTTACCGCGGCACCGAGGTCCGTCTCCAGTGGCTAATACTATTATCTGTGGAGACGAAATTACTGGTGTTACCGTAATGTTAATGGACGCTGGCGTGGACACCGGGCCGATTTTGGCTCAGGAGGAAGTGAGGATTTCCTCGAGTGATACCACTGGCTCGCTTAGTGTCAAGCTAGCTGACGTGGGAGCTAGGCTTTTGTTAAGGACCTTGCCCAAGTGGCTGGGGGGCGCACTCAAACCACACGCTCAAGACGAATCCCAGGCTACTTATAGCACGTTGATAAGTGGTGAAGATGCCGAGATTGATTGGGGGCTTACCGCGCTCGAGCTCTGGCGAAAAGTAAGGGCGTACAATCCTTGGCCAAGCTGCTACACTTGGTGGCAGGAAAAACGGCTGAAAATCCATGAAGCTATTCCTCTCGGAGATATGGTAGAGGGGGAAGTGGGAAAAGTAATAGCAGTGGAAGAGCCACCTGGAGTTGGAGTGATAACTGGGTGTGGCATTCTAGGACTTGGACAGGTTCAGTTGGAGGCAAAGCGAAAAATGGCGGTAGATGATTTTGTTCGTGGAAGAAGAGATTTTATTGGTTCTCTCCTGAAGAGAGGGTAACTTCCCGTGCCAGCAGTATTTTTCCAAAATTTCTACAAGGTCTGAGACAACAGACAGAACGGCTTGGACAGTTTCTTCGTCCAGCACCATCTTGCTCTTGCTTGTGAAGTTCTGGGGGCAAAGATTAGCCCAGTGCCGGCCTGCGAGTCTTCAGCATTGTGGAGAGGTGTCGAGAGGACTCGGCAAGGCAATCTCGGCCCAAATTCTGAGGCCATCTGGAGGGAGCTCTCTTAGTAGAGAGACTTGTCTTCTTATCTCTTGTGGGGGTTCGTAAGAGACTCCAATTGCGGAGGCTGCGATATCTTGACAGACCACTGAAGGCAACCTATTATATAGCAAGCCCAAGGATGATTCTTGGTTAAAGAACATCCTTTAGCAATAACATATTCTTGATATACTCCCCCAAATTATCGATAAGGTAATCAATCGAGGTCGGTATTGATAATATGAGATTATATGAATATGAAGGAAAGGCGATATTCCAGAAATATGGCATTGGTATTCCTCGAGGGATCTTGGTCAGGTCTGGCAGGGAAGCGCAGCGAGCAGCTATTGAGATTGGTAAGGAGGTTGTCATTAAATCTCAGATTCTAGCTGGCGGGCGAGGAAAAGCTGGCGGGATAAAGAAAGCCGAAACACCTGAAAACGCTGCAAAGATAGTGCAAGAGATGCTTGGTACGGAGGTGGCGGGATACAAGGTCAATAGCTTGCTGGTAGAAGAGAAGCTTGACATTGCCAATGAGCTGTATATGGGCATAACCGTTGATGATAAGAATGGTGCACCAATAGCCATGATATGTGCCGAGGGGGGAGTGGAAATAGAGGAAGTTGCCAAAAGAAGGCCAGGCAGGATAGCCTCTAACCATATCAATCCTCTTTATGATATGAGAAGTTACGAAGCGATAAACTTGGTACGCCAGATCGGGTTGACTGGGGAAACTCTGCTCTCAGCTAGTAAAATACTTACTCGGCTCTATAATGTATTTACTGCCTACGATGCCCGTATTGTTGAGATTAATCCACTAGTGACGACCAGTGAGGGGGCGATGATTGCTGCTGACGCCAGGTGTGAAATAGATGACAATTCACTTTTTAGACATCCAGAATGGCGGGATTTACGTATCCAGCATATTGACAACCCATGGGAACGGGAAGGAGTTAAGGCTGGAGTAAACTATGTGGACCTAGACGGCGATATCGCACTTATGGCCAATAGTGCTGGTGTCGCTATGTCACTATTGGATATCGTTAATGATGAGGGTGGACATCCAGCCTGCTTTTTGGATACTGGTGGAGCCTTATCTAAGGAGCGGATGAAAAATGGTATTGCTCTTCTTCTGAGAAAGACAAAAGCGGATCCCCACGTTAAAGTGATTTTGGTATATACCTCACTGGTTTTTAGCCTGCCGGATACTGTGGCAGGAGGAATAATTGAAGCCATTAAGGCAGAGCCAGCTGATATTCCCATAATTTTAATCTCAGGGGGTGAAGAGAAACGGCGAAAACAGGTCCAAGAGTTGCTCAAATATTCGCGAGTCAAAATATGTCCCGGTGTTGAAAAGGGAGTACGAGAGGCCATAGGAATAGCAAGACAGAAGAGTAGACATGGCAATATTTGTTGACAAAGATACCAATGTATTAATTCAGGGAATTACAGGCAGGCTAGCGACTGTTCAAACAAGGATAATGCTCGATTACAAAACTAAAATTGTTGCTGGAGTTACGCCAGGAAAAGGTGGGCAAACCCAGTTTGGCATCCCAGTCTATGACTCTGTCCAGCAAGCTGCCAGTAAACACAGAATAGATGCCTCAGTGCTATACGTGCCGGCCCCCTTTGTCCAGGATGCAGCCTTTGAAGCTATAGATGCCGGAATCAAATTCATGGTTATTGTAACTGACTGGGTTCCTCTTCACAGCGAAATAAAGATCAAGGCCTATGCCGAGTATAAGGATACCCGGTATATAGGTCCGAATACGATGGGTATGATGGCCCCCGGTCAGACAAGCTTAGGTGGGGTATTGGCAACAGGGGTTAAGCCTGGAGGAATTGCTGTTGTTTGCCGTAGTGGGGCATTGAGTAACGAGATACCATCACGTCTTGCGGAACGGGGTATCAAACTGAGTGTGGTCATTGGGCTTGGAGGAGACCCTGTTGTTGGCTCCAGGATGCTAGACGTGTTGAAGCTGTTGAAAGAGGATGAGCAAACTAAGGGTGTACTCCTGGTCGGCGAGATAGGAGGGACCATGGAGGAAGAAGCAGCTGAATATGTCAAGGCCCATTTCAATAAACAAGTGGTAGCTTTTATTGCCGGTAGAACAGCTCCTCGGGGGAAGGCTATGGGCCATGCGGGAGCTATGATTATGAGTGGACGAGGCACGGCTGAGAGCAAAATAAAAGCCTTTCAATTAGCTGGTGTACCGGTGGCGAGAACTCTTCTTGAAATACCGTCACTGGTAAAGCAAATGACCTGATGACCTGTCTCACAAATAAGTTACCTGAACTGTGAGCCGAGTCAAGCGAAAACCACGACCTTGCGAAGTTATACAAACCTCTCCGCAATGGGCAGGCATTTCATGAGCTGAACGCTCGCTAGAGTCCCCAGGGGAAGTTAGGGCTATAAGAGCAGGGTAGTGTGTTCTTATTGCTCCGATGGTGAAGAGGCTTGCCTAACCTGACGAAACACCAGAGCACCAACAGGACAAGCGGCAACACACTCGCTACAGTCTTGACAAAGGGCCCTACTCATTGGCTCATCCCCAAAAGTGGTAACCATCCTCCGGAAGCCGCGGTAAGCAAAACCAATGATTCCTTTGCCCAGTTTTTCTTGGCATACCCAAACGCACCTGCCGCAGAGCACGCACTTATTAGGGTCGTATATGTATAGGAGGCTGCTGGAATCCAGGGGAAGCTCAGGCAGGATTTTCGTGAACCTTTTTATTCTGAGCTTCACGCCGAGATGCTTAGCTATCCTTTGAAGTTCGCAGGAACCACTTTTTAGACAATGGGCGCAATCCACAGGCAGGCTAGCCAGGAGCAATGCCAGAGCAGTACGGTTTAGCCTCAGTGCCTTTGCCCCTTTGGTATTAACCACCATTCCCTCTGCCACAGGGGTAGTGCAGGCTGTGACAGGAGTGTCCTTACCTTCGATCTCTACACAGCAGAGACGGCAG
>Ga0209427_10007637_pt1 | contig 12233 bp, 13 predicted proteins | sample DeeMarSWOR136_30_FD_187465 | JGI IMG/M metagenome (GOLD analysis project Ga0209427, IMG submission 187465) | Marine sediment microbial communities from White Oak River estuary, North Carolina - WOR-1-36_30 (SPAdes) (version 2) | ecosystem: Environmental > Aquatic > Marine > Intertidal zone >... | reverse complement strand
AATATAGCTAACAAAATGCGAGAGATAAATTTTATATTTAGAGGTAAGTTTGATACTGTTTGGTTTAAAGACAATAATTTAGCCATTCTGGACATAAGTAAACCTTGTAGCCGTGAAGAAGAGTTTACTAATCGGATATTGAGTTTGAGTACTTTCATTAGTGAAGTAGAAACTAAGAAAATCAAAGAATTTTTAGGTGGAAGTAAATTATCAGGATCAATTAATTTATTAGAAACGTTCTTAGACAAAGTTAGTCTGAGTTATGACAAAAAATGTATAGGAGATTTGAGAAAAATTCAATATTTGAGAAATAAGAAATATCCTGTTCATGCAGATGATAAAAAATTTATGGAAGCGTTGAATCATTTTGGATTTTCCAGTTTTCCACCGGATTGGGAAGAACTATGGGAGACCATACTTCAAAGATACTTAAAAAGTTTAGAAAAAATTAAAGAATCTCTTGAATCATGCAATTTAAAACAAATCAAAAAATGCTAAAATGCCAATAGTATCAGAAACTATATATCAACAATTAGAAGATAGAATTGATGCAGAGTACTATAAACCAGAGTATTTAGCGTCTGAAAAATTACTTTCAGAATACAAAAAAATTAAATGTTTAGGGGAAATTGTCCACTCTTTTGCTAACGGCGTTGAGATTAGAGATTTTGTAGATGATGGTGTGCCTTATATTAGGGTATCTGACACAAATAGAGAATTTTTTGTAGATATTTCAAAAACCGCTTTTATTAGAAAAAATGATGCGGACAAAGTAAAGAAAAAAGTGGCATTGGAAATCGGGGATATTCTAACAAATAGATCTGGGACACTGGGTTTCAGCCATATAGTTACAGAAGAAATCAAAAACAGTATCATAAGTTCTCATATAATCCGATTGAGTGATATATCAAACGATATAAATCCATATTTTATAGTTGCTTTTTTGAATTCAAAATATGGCAGATTACAGATTCTAAGAAGAAATAATGGTGCAGTTGTTCCAGAAATAAACCAACCTGCTTTGAAATCTGTAGTTGTTCCAATTCCGCCAAAACCCTTCCAAGAAAAAATAGAAAAACTCGTAAAAGAAGCACACGCAAAAAGAACATTAACAAACCAGAAATACAAAGAAGCGGAAGAGCTTTTATATAAGGAATTAAGAATTGATAAATTAGAGTTAAGGCAGGATAAAACATTTGAGACTACTTTTTCTGATGTTGATAAGAATATGAGGTTTGATTCTGAGTATTACCAACCCAAGTGTAATGAAGTAAAATCAAGATTGGATGAGTTATCTAATAATTATGATGTTGTAGAACTCAAAAAAATTGCCAATCTAACAACAGGAAAACAACAAGAAACCTTTAAAGAATTAACTGGCGGTGTCCCATTCTATAGCATTAAAGATATTGAACAATCATCGTTTAGTAATGCAGACTTTAGATATATTAAAAAAGATGATCATAAGCGGATGAAAAATTCGGCATTAAGAACTAATGATGTTCTTCTTGCCATTACCGGTGCAACAATTGGAAAGACAGGTATTTTCCTTGAAAACGCAGGGAATATATCAGGGGATTTAGCAAGAATCAGGATGAAGGAGGGTGTTAATCCTTTTTATGTTCTTATATATTTAGAGAGTTTATTTGGGCAGTTACAAATAAATCAATATATTTATGGGGCGACTAACAAGCATCTTTCACTTAAAAGTGTTGAAAACATCATGGTTCCAATCATCCCGAAACCGAAGCAAGAGGAAATTTCAAATTTAATTAAAGATTCCTTCAAATTAAGGAAAGAATCAAAACTGCTTTTAGATGAGGCAAAACAAAAAGTTGAGGATTTAATTGAAAAAGAATAAACAAAAAATGACCAGACCAGACCACAAAAATCCGTTAATCTCAAATAAAATTAAAATTTAATAAATTAATACAAAACACAAAAAATGCCAACAAAATTAGACCCATGGGGTTCAATGAAAATAGAAAACTACGAGAAGTTATTTTCCGACTTCGGAATTGAGCCGTTTGAAAAATTTAAAGAAAAATTTAAAGACAACAGGTATGTTAGAAGAGGAATCATATTCGGTCACAGGGACTTTGAAAGAATTGCAGGAGCAATTGAAAAAAAAGAAAAGTTTGCAATGATGACAGGGCTTATGCCTTCGGGAAAATTCCATTTCGGGCATAAGATGGTTGCTGAAGAAATTATCTGGTTCCAGGAACTGGGTGCAGAGACCTATGTGTGCGTTGCGGACATTGAAGCATACAACATGCGGGATATTGACCTCAAGCAAGCAAGGAAACTTGCGGTTGAAGAATATTTATTAAATTACATTGCACTGGGCTTAAAGGGAAAAAATTTAAATTTTTATTTCCAGAGCAATTATAAAATTCCTTATTACAGGTTCAGGGATACGCTTTCAAAGAGAGCGACTTTCAATGAACTCCGGGGGATTTACGGTGAATTATCGCCCGGGAAGATTCTTTCGGTTCTTACGCAGGTTGCAGATATACTTCACCCGCAGCTTGATGAATTTTCAGGCAGGATGCCTGTTGTTGTTCCCGTCGGAAGCGACCAGGACCCGCATCTTCGGCTGACAAGAGATATTGCCGCTAAATTAAATTTTATTTTACCGTCGTCAACATATCACAAGTTCATGGAAGGACTGCAAGGAGGCAAGATGTCTTCTTCTGACCCGAAATCTTATATTTCATTAACAGAAAACCCCAAAGACGCGGTAAAAAAAATAATGCGCGCAAAAACAGGAGGAAGAGCGACAGCCGAGGAGCAGAAGGAACTTGGCGGGATTCCGGGGCAGTGCATGGTCTATGAATTTTTTGTTTATCACCTGATTGATGATGATAAAGAACTTCATGAAATTTATCATGAATGCAAATCGGGAAACATGAGGTGCGGCGACTGCAAAAAAAAGTGCGCAGAATTAATGGAAAAATTTTTATACGCGCACCGGGAGAAAAGAGAAAAATCAAGAAATGTTGTTGCTCAAATTTTAGGGAATTAAAATCAGGTTTTTTAATTTTTATTTATTTTTATTAAAAACAAATATATAATATGACATTTGCAAAATTTAAGGTACTTGAAGGTTTGAGCAATACCCAAAGAGATGCTATAGGTTTCGTTGCATATTTAATACTCTGTGTGATAGTATTTGTTGTTGCACTCACATTTTTTTCGCCGTAATTGAATATGCAGGTAAACCCGGAGCAGAGAATAATTTAAATTATTTATTATTTTTAAGTCCCGGCAGATATTTTAAAAAACGCTCAATACCCGATACATTCGGATAAAATAATTTGAAAAATGAAGATGAAGTTAAAAAAATATTTTTGACCTATAAACTATACGAAAACAAAAAATCATCCTCGTTCACCGAATAGCATTGTACCGACCCGGACCATATTGCTTCCAGCATCTATTGCAATTTTGTAGGAATTACTCATTCCCAGGTCGGGCATCGCTCCCTACGAAAGCCCGTTTGACTTTTTAGTCAAAGGATTTCCCCGTATGACTCGGAAACGAAGCGTGTTCCTTTTTTAGAAATACACTTATAATTTTCTTAAAATTAAGCGGGTATGGTTTAAATTCATAAGTAATTTGAATTTATAAATTAAGTGTTACCTGGACGAAAATAATGACAAAATTCGCGACCCGAAAACTAACTGGCTGATTTATCTAATTGCCGGAATCGGTGCATTAATAATTTTATTATTAATTGCGGTGCTTGCGAAGCGTTGAGATTGTGCAGGTGATTAAACGACTGTCACCCCTCAAAACGGGGTGTCAAATTTATTTTTTATTTTTAAAATTTAATTGATAAACATGGAAGCAGTAACTGTTGAAACAATTCATCAGGAGATAACGGGGCTTCAGGATGACATAAAATTGATAAAAAACATACTTCTTGAAGAATACGAACTCAGCGAAGAAACTATAAGGAAGTTAGAAGAAGCAAGAAAAGTTCCTGATTCCGAATTAATAGACCATGATGAAGTTAAAAAAAGATTTCTCATAAAATGAGTTATTCTATTAAGTGGACACCACAGGTATTGAAAGATCTGGAGAAACTTCCGGGGAAAATCACTGAAAGAATTATCAATAAAATTGAAGAACTCAAATTTAATCCGTTCCATTACCTGGAACATTATGGAGGCGCGGATGTTTATAAACTCAGGGTTGGTGATTACAGGGCGTTGATTGATGTTGATTTTTCCAAAAAGATTTTAAAAGTAAGAATTGTCGGACACAGAAAAAATATTTATAAAAAATTTTAGTGTACGGGTGAAGCGTTGAGAAAGTAACGGGTGATTAAATGACCGGTACCCAAAAAAACGGGGTGTCAAATTTTATTTTTTATTTATCTTCCTGTAATCAATATAGTTAATATTGCATTTGTTAACCAGCCGAAATATTATTCCTGACCTATAAACTATACGAAAACAAAAAATCATCATCGTTCACCGAATATCATTGTACCGAACCGGACCATATTGCTTCCCGCATCTATTGCAATTTTGTAGGAATTACTCATTCCCATGGAAAGAATTTTCAGATCAACACCTGGAATTTTTAAATTATTAATCTCGTCGTATAAAATTTTCATTTTCCTGAAATATTTTCGCGCATCTTCCTGATTGATCGGGTATGGCTCAATTGTCATTAAACCTGCGACCTTTAAATTTTTAAGTTTTGTGATACTCGTTATTAAATTTTTCAATTCATCCGGCTTAACACCGGATTTGGTTTTCTCTTCCCCGATGTTTACCTGCACATAAATTGTAATTTGCTTTTCTGCTCTTTTATCTATCTCTTTCGCGAGTTTAAGTGAATCAACTGTCTGTATCACATCAAAAATCTCAATCGCCCGCGAAACCTTATTTCCCTGGAGATGACCGATTAGATGCCATTTTAATTTTTTTGCATCACTGCCGAGTTCACTGTGTTTTTTTACCGCCTCATGAACATAATTTTCCCCGATGTTTTTGCATCCCGCATTAATTAAATCAAAAATTTCTCCCGTGCTTCTTGTTTTTGACGCTGCAATAATTTCAATATTTTCAGGAATTTCGCTTCTTATTTTTTTATAATTTTCATAAATATTCATCCTGCACCGTTTAGTTCTTATTGTCCGTCATAATTAATTCTGATGTCTGCAACTGTCTTTAAATTTAATCTCCCCGCTTCCTTTTCAAGCCCGGTTTTAATTTCCTTCCCGGGAATTAAAATATATGCGTTAATTTTTTGAATTCCTAATTTATGTGCCGCAAGAGACCTGTGGTGACCGTCCGCAATAACCAGCCCTCCTTCTGACCTGACGACAACAATAGGTTCTGCAAGTCCCTTTCTCAATTCGTATTTCCTTCCTTCAAGTTCATCAAGGTCTATGCTGTTTTGCGAGGGTATTAATTTTTCAACATCAACTTCCTGGTCAGCAAGCGTAATTTTAACACCATATATCTTTTCAAATGATTCTTTGATTTTTTCCACCTTGGACGGGGTAACTCTTTCTATGTGCGCTCGCAAAACATCGCTGTGCGTGAATATTCCGACAATTTTATTTTCCTCAATAACAGGAACCCTGGAAATTCCCTTGCGAAACATTATTCTTGCAGCATGTTCAATTTTTATATCCTTTGGCACCGAAACAACTTTTCTTGTCATTAATTTTTTTATTTCCATCTGGGGGTGCTTGAAAAATAAGTCCATAACATTTATTACTCCTGTGATGTGTTCTTCGTCATCAACAACTGGAAATCCGTCTATCCCCTGTTTCAACATTTCTCTTTCAACATCTTCAACCGTCTGGTTTTCGTTTACAAAAATCACATTCCGGTTCATATAGTCCTCAACTCTAACATCTTTTTTTGTCATTGATAAATTTTAATTTAATTTTTATTTAATTGTTATTTGTTATTGTTTAATGTATATTCTGGAATGGTTATATTATTTAATATATTAAACTATATATTTAATTAAGTATATATATTTAATTAATCTAAATTCATAATATCTAATTAACCTATTTTAAATTAATTAAAAAATGACAGATATGACTGACAATTGCTGGAAAATATTCCTTCATAAAAAGCCGGCGAAGGTTATTTTAACTTTGAAGGATGCGAATGAACCGATGTACGCTTCCGCTATAAGTAAATGCGTGGACTGTACATATCCCCATACATTAAAAATTCTTAAAAAATTCAGGTCTGAAGGGCTGGTTGAGTTTAATAATTCCGATGGGGATAGGCGAGTAATCGCCGTTGAACTTACAGAGGACGGGACATCAATCGCGCATGATATAGCGGGTTTGGTTATGAAATTTGACAGTATTCCGGGTGTAAAAAAATAACGAAAATATTTAATTCGTTTTTATTAAATGATCCGGCGAAATATTTTAATTCGTTATTGTCCATGAGTTTAGCGAAAGTAATTATTTCGTTATTTCCGCATACTTTTGCGAATAAATTTATTTCGTTATTGTTGCATATTTCAGCGAAGGTTTTTCATTCGTTTTAAAAATAAGTCAAATTGAAGACATCTTCATAACGAGATCATGCCCGGATGAGTGAAAACACACCAAAAACTGCCGAATTTTAATTTTATTCTTTTTTTACATTAAAACCCAATATATTATAAAAAGTTCCTATTATTGACAGTAATAGGAACAAAATTACAAAATGGAATTAAAAACAGCATGCAAAGACCTTATCAAAGAAATTGAGGAAGAGATGGAACTGGAAGAATTAAGCCCTGCGACCATATCTAACTATATTTCAACAATTAAAGAATTCTTATTATTTGCAGGTAAAGACCCGGAAGAACTTACAATAAAGGATGTGCGGAAATACCAGGTTTATCTTAAAAAAGAAAAAAATCTTGAAAAAAATTCTCGCGTGTTTAAGGCAAACATCCTGAGGTATTTATTTAAATTTCTGAACATGGCTGGAATAAAAAATAATATTAAAATTCCAAAGCGGGAAAAAAAGGAGAGAGTTTATCTTACGGAAGAGGAAATAAAAAAACTGGTAGATGCTTCTAAAAACGAGAAAGAAAGGACAATTTTAAATATGATTTACAGTTCAGGTGTAAGGGTCTCTGAACTTGTTAATTTAAGAAAAAAAGATATACATTTTGATGACATGCTCGCGGTTGTAAGAGGAAAGGGCAGCAAAGAGAGAACCGTAATTCTTTCAAGGATCGCGATTAATTGTCTTTTAAAATATGCAAAAGATATAGAAGACAATGGTCTGCTGTTTCCGATAACTGCAAGAGGAATCGGGAAGATTGTGGAAAGATGTGCAAAGCGCGCGGGGATAAAGAAAAAGGTCTCGCCGCACATTCTCAGGCATTCGTTTGCAACACACATGCTTGAACACGACGAGGGCATAAGGTCTGTTCAGAGCATCCTGGGTCACGAATCAATAGCAACAACAGAAATTTATACTCACATTTCAAAGGAGCATTTAAAAAAAATTGCGAAAAGGCATCCGCATGATAAAATGTTTGAATGAATATTTGCGAAAATATTTATTTCGTTAAAAGGTTTGATTAAAACGAAGTAATTTCTTTCGTTGAATAAGTATATACTCAATTAGATTAATTTAATTATGTTATATCTATTTATTATATTCTATTATATTCTTTAGTTTATATTCATTCTTTTATATTTATTAAAATGGTATAATTAAAAAGAATTAAATTTAATATATATAATTTAATTATAGCATACGAATGTATATAATTGATTTATATAAATTTTATAAAATTTCCTCAAATTCAAGAAAAATGTGAGAGTTTAAATTTTTTGTAATCTCTCAAGTGCGGTTTTTGCCGACTCCTTAACAATCCGGTTTGTATCTTTTTTGCTCACCTGCGATATTTTCAGTATTATCTTATTTCTTACACCGTAGGGAATGACATACTTCATCCGGGCTATGCTGTTGACTGCTGAAAAACGAACCTCCCACTTTTCGTAACTGCAAAGGTTCAATAATATTTCAAAAATTTTATTTAGAATTTCACCGTGAAAATTGTCTCTCTGGGAGCATATCGCTTTTACCGCATTGTATCTTACAATCCAGCTCCTGTCAGAACAAGCGTTCAAAAGCACATTAGTTAACTTTTCCTGCGTGTTTACAAGGACTCCTGAATCGTACTTAATTTCTTTTACCGCAGCCATTCTCACAACAAGCCGCTCATCGCCGCACAATTTTGAGATGGATCTTGTAACTTCATCTATCAATCCGTGAGGAATAATGGTTCTTGTATTTTTAAAGATTGCTATTGCCTTACTTCTTCTTCTCGGGTACGGGCTTTTTGATAAAATTAAAATTTTTTCTGCAATCCGGCTTTCAAAGTTTAATTTTTTAATAAATTCTTTTACATTCAACAAAACCCCTTTGTTTTTATCCGTGCAAAGGTCATATAATCTCTCGTTAATTTTTTCTCTTTCATTTGCAGAAAACCCCTCGTATAAACTTTTCAATGCAAAAACAGACGCATATCTCACCTTTGCATTCTCATCGCTGCTGAATTTCAATAATTTTTCAATAACCTTTCCCCGGACATTTCCCGGAATTTTATTTTTTAATTTTCCAAGCACATAAGCAACCTTTATCTTTGTTTTTGTATCTTTTGCTCTTTGTTGCAGTAAATTAACTATTGATTTTTCCGATGCCATATATAACAGTAGGATTAAAAAAATAAAAATTAAAAGCAGTGTGTTCCGTTTTGTTCCATTTTGTTCCATGAAAAAGCAATCAAAACCTGAAGCATAAAAACACAATTGCTACGCCGATACTTGTAAATATTGAACCCGTGGCGGGAATATCATACAAAATCATTAAAAATACATTCAAGCCAAATGCCGTGCAAAGAGCAATTCCGCAGCCGATGCAGAAATATTTAATTTTAATTTTTAATTCACCGCCAACATGCTTATTTGAATACATTTTATAAAAAAGATAGAAGCCCGCTGCCGTTGTACCGATAAATATCGCAGACCATGCGAGAGCAGCGGGAATGTTGTAATTTATGTGATACCCGTAAGGGACATATTCTACTGCTGCGAAGTCCTCTGCAAATAAAACAATAGACGCTGAAATAACCGGGATTATAAATAAAAGTAAAATTTTATTATTTATTTCGTTTCCCATGGAATAAGGAATAAGAAAGAATAAAACAGATATAAACCCGAGAATGAGAAATATTAATTTTATGACTAATTCGGATGCTTCCGCATCATCGACAAAGGATGCAATAAAGCTGAAAACAGGCCATGCCGCCATTATAAAAAGAATAGACACAAGACAAATCCTGCTTAACGATTTCTTTTCCGAGTGCAAAAGATATATTCCTACTCCGGCTGAAAACAATGCTGCTCCGATATAAAGCAGCGTCCATGCGTGAAATGTCATTTTTTAAATAAATTATTCAATAAATTACCTTCAATTAATAAATCCGTAATTCATTCCCCGATAACGCTGCCCGTGAATTTCTTTCCCGCGAGGGCTGATTTAAGATTCGCAAGGTCTGCTGCATGAAGCACAATTGTCTTTATTTTGCTTCTCTTTATTATATTTGCAGCAACAAGATCAACAACTGTTGAACTTCCCGCACCCATTTCAACCTGCCCTGAAATTTTAATTAAATCATCGTAACTCAATTTTTCAAGTTTCTCTGCATCATGGTATTTGCGAGGGTCTTTTGTATAAACATAATCGGTTGATGTCGCAATCACAAAAAGGTCTGCCTTAATGTATTCATAAAGCATTGCAGAAACGCCGTCAGTCGTATGCCCCGGGTGCGTTCCGCCCATAATTACAACATTATTATTTTTAAGTTCCCTTCCTGCATCCCGGATTGTTAAACACGGTTCAAGATTTGAAATATCGGAAAGTGAAGCAATAAGCACTCTTGCGTTCAGGTGCGTCGCATTGATACCTATTAAATCGGAAAAAAATTCGGATGCGCCTAATTTGCGCGATGCTGTTATATAATTTCTTGCAACCTTCCCGCCGCCGACAACGATTGCAATTTTATTTTCATTATTTTTGATTAGTTCCCTGATCAGAGAGGAAAATTTTTTTATATATTCATAATCCGCACCGTCAGGTGCTAAAATTGAGCCGCCGATTGAAATTACGATTTTCATTTTTCTTGTAATTGTATGTTAATTATTGAATTTAATTTAAATAATAATATGATTGACCCTGAATTTTTTGAGCAGTTGAAGAGATTTTCGTTCCTCGTGAAAAAGAGGGTTTCAAGCGTATATGCGGGAGGCAGGAAATCAAAGGTACACGGGCAGGGAATTGAAACAATTGATTACCGCGAGTATTTCCCGGGAGATGATATTAAGGCAATTGACTGGAAAATTTACGGAAGAACAGAGCGGCTGCACATCAGAAGGTTTGAAGAAGAGAAAACACTGACAACGCACATACTTATTGATTCAAGCAAAAGCATGGATTTCTCAACCTCTGGAATTATGAAAAAATTTGACTACGGTGCGATGATTGCCGCAGGTTTTATGTACATGGTTGTAAAGGAAAACGAGAAATTCGGGATGGCGACATATACAACGGAATTAGGAAATATTATCCAGCCGAAAAAAGGCATGAATCATTTTTTTAACGCGGTTTCTTTATTAAATAACATTAAACTCCGGGGCAAAACGAATCTTGGAATCTGCGCCGAGCAGTATGCAAAGACCATCAAGACAAAGCCGCTGATTGTTGTGATTTCCGACTTTTTAGAGGATTTTGAGTCAATCAGGGAGGGGATTTACCGCATTTCCAAAAGTTCAAATGATGTAATTGTAATTCATGTAGCAGACCCCGGGGAATTAAATTTATGGGTTGAAGGAGACCTTAAACTGCATGACCTTGAGACCATGGCTCAAAAGCGATTGTACATAAGCCCGGGTTTTAAGGAGAGATACAAAAAAAGACACGAGAACCATATTTTTAAAATCAGGGAATGCTGCGATGATGTCAGGGCGCAGTTTTACTCCGTTAGAACGGACAGGAAAATTTTTGAGACATTCCTGGATATTATTTCCGTTTAATTTAATTGAAATTGAAATTTTGAAATTGAAATTTTAATTGAATCAAAATTTAATGAGTTTGGAATGGTTGTTTTGTGGAAAAATACCCGGAAATTCCAGACAACTTTTAAACAACTTTTAAAGGCGTAATCCCTATATATAATCCGATACAAATTTTAAATAAAAATTCAATAAAAAATGGAAAACAAAAATAAATTAAAATTAAATTCAGGAAAGAGTTTTATTTGTGCGGTAATGATTCTTGGGTTGATTCTTGGGTTGAGCGGAAGTGTTAGTGCCTGCTGCGACACCGGAGGTGGAACCTGTTACACCTGCGGACAGACTATAACACAAAGTTGTACTTTAAATGCCAGTTTAACTTCAAACGGCACCTGCTTCACAATAGGAGTAAATAATATTACAATTAATGGTGCCGGACACAGCATAACCGGAAACACCACCGGGGGCGGAATTGAAACAGAATATGATAAAGATGGTGTAACTATAAAAAATTTTAAAATTTATAATTTCTCTACCGGAATTTATTTAGGGGGGTGTGGGAGTGATGACAATCAAATAATCAACAATGAGGTATCCCTTAACCTGGATGGAATAATTATCACCGATGTGGAATGCGGGAGCGATAATAATACAATTAAAGGTAACAATGTAACAAATAATACCAACACAGGTGTTTATTTTGATTTCGGTGCATACAACAACAACCTAACGGAAAATTTAATCTGCTGGAATGGTCTGGATGTGAATGATGACAATGCTGCAAATTCCGGTGATAATAACGCCTGCAATACAACTTATAACTGGAATGACACCGGAACGACAGGATGCACTTACCAGTGCATTGTATGTGTTGATAATGACAGTGATGGTTATAACATAACCGGGGGCGTATGCGGACCGATTGACTGCGATGATAACAATGTAAGTATATTTCCCGGAAGCGTACATGGCTGTAAGTTTTGTAACGGAAGTACAGGAAACTTAGAAAATGTGGCTGACGGAACATCCTGCGAGGACGGGCTGTGGTGTAATGGGAATGAAACCTGCCAGGCGGGCGCATGTGCTGCGGGAACGCAGCCAACCTGCAATGACGGTGCATACTGTAACGGAGTGGAAACGTGTAATGAAACAACAGATTCCTGCA
>Ga0209427_10007636_pt1 | contig 12233 bp, 9 predicted proteins | sample DeeMarSWOR136_30_FD_187465 | JGI IMG/M metagenome (GOLD analysis project Ga0209427, IMG submission 187465) | Marine sediment microbial communities from White Oak River estuary, North Carolina - WOR-1-36_30 (SPAdes) (version 2) | ecosystem: Environmental > Aquatic > Marine > Intertidal zone >... | reverse complement strand
TTCGGCAGCACGATTGAAAGAGGTGATTCTGGCGTCTTTGTCTATAGTAAAGAGTCCTCCTTGCATACTTGCCAGGATGTTGTCTAAGAATTCCTTGGTAATCTCATCTTTGATTTTCACGCTAACCACTCCTTTGCAGTAAAACTGTTGCTTGACTGAAAACTCTCAGTTCCGATAGACCGCCTTTCTCTTACAAGTTTAATCATTGCGAAATGTTAGCCGACAGGGAATGATCCCAATTCAACAGGAGATAACAGAGCAGATCAATGTGGTTGATCAAATCCTGAACATTGACACGTTCTCTGCTGTGAAAGCCTCGCACCGGGCTGCGCAGGTGCAATCCGGCGCAGGCCGAAGCGGGAAAATGGGCAAAATCCTCCATGCCCAATCCGGTTTTTGTCCTGCTGAACCCAGCCCCTGTGCGCCCACAGAATTTTTGCATCAACTCGAGTACGTGTTTGTAGGGCAAGATTGTGGAGTCGCTCTGCGAGACGACCGCCACGAACGAATCGCGCGGATAGTCCGACTTGAAATCGAGCGGCCCATCAATGGACAAGCTTATCTCAAGGTCTGCGAACAAGTCCGGCTCGTGTTTGCTCAGATACTTTGCGCCCGCGCAACCGCGCTCTTCTTCAGCGGTGAACACCAGCAGAATCCGACGGTGCGCAGCACCTCGAGCCCAGTAATTCGCCTGCAACAGGCGTACGGCCTCCACGATGACGGCCACACCGGACCGGTCGTCCCCGCCGAATGAAGAGGACTTTTCGGAATCGTTCTCGTGCAGGTGGTAGAAATCCCCGGAGCCGTCATCAAACATCAAAAACTCTGGTGTGGATCGGCCTATTGTGTCGACGTGCGCATTCAGGAGGATACCCGGCCTACTGGCCAGCGAGCCTAAGCCTGGAATCTCCATAATCAGGTTGAAGGGAGCTTCACGGTCGTTACTCTTCGCAGGAACTACCACCGCACCTATCCGGGTCAAGATACGCTGCAACTCTTCCTGAACAGGCTGTTCCTGGCCGCTGGGACCCTTGATACGCACAAGCCTCAGGAACGTATCGACAGCCTGGGTTCGTCCGGCGTCATCCAGGAACAGACTCTTAGCATTGGTGGCAGCCTTATGGATCTGCGCGATATCAAGTGCGATCGGCCTCGCAGAGTCCGCAAGGCTGCTACATCCGAGCAACAAGACGACGACTACCAAACATCTTTTCATCCGAGATTTCATATTTGCACATCTTATTAACATCGCTGCGTCTCCTTATCATCATAAGTTAGCAAATTACTCTCAAAATCGCAAGTGTTCTCTGTTGTTTCGTGCAGTTCCTGTAAACTTTAATGACCTTTGAAAGATGTGTTTGCAGAGAAATGAAATACAAAGTGAGATTCACAAGCTCATTTCCAGGTCGAGTCCTCGGGAAATCGCTTCCCTATTGTAAAAATACTTATCATAAAATCGGAACGGTCCTGTCAGTGAAGGAAATTTTACAATAGACTTCTACAGAAAGGATTACAAATGGGCGATGCAAAACTTGAACCTGTTTACTACCTGCGTACAAAGAAAAATAGGGCAAAACGTAAGTCTTTTCACCACAAGGATTAACAAATATAAGTTTTTTCACTTGGCAATATACCAATTGTGTATTAAGCTTTTCGCTGTGTCCTGTACCAATCAGGCATGAGCCTGAGTTCAATTGGTGCCGGATAGCTGGCCGGAGCAGGGCCATTAGTTGGCTGCTTAAATACCCCAGGCAAAAAAGTCTATACAGTAGTCTTGATAGTCTGACTTTGAGTACGTCTGTGGGAAGCATATGTTTCAATACCGGTGAGAGTATTAAGTAGAATGAGCAAGGAGGTTTGAAATGACTGAAAAGACGGAAATGACTGAAAAGATGAACGGGTCACAAGATGAGAAATTCGTACCAACATGTCACATATGCGGAGAAAAACATTGGCCTCACCACATGTTAATTCCTTGTTTTAATAAGCATAAGGCCAAGGCAAAAGCAAGGGCTGAAAAAAGAGAAAAAGCGGAATCGAAAAGAAAGGCCAAGGCTGAAGCCAAAGCAAGAATGCGGGCCGAAGCCAGAGAGAAAGCTGAAACCGATGCCAAGATAAAAGCTGAAAGAAAAGCCTATGTTGATGCATTGGCCGAAGTGGAGCAAAATTTGAGGGCCGAAATCAAAGTCAGGGCGAACGCGGAGGAAATGGCCAGGGCTGAAAGAGAAGCAAAACTTAAGGCTGAAGAAAAAACCAAAGCTTACATGGAGGCTGCAGCAAGAGCCGAGGAAAAAGCAGAAATCGAAGCCAGGTCCAGAAGTGAGGCAGAGCGCAAAGCCAGTTCATACATTGAGGCACTAACCGAAGCAGAGCAGAAGCTAAAGGCGCATGCTCAGGAAATGGCCAAAACCCAGACCAGAGCCCAGGGCCAGGAAAAAGCCATAGCCCAGGCCCAGGAGAAAGTGAAGTCATTTGTTCAGGAAATAGCTGATATAGAGAGGAAGCTGCAAGCCCAGACACAGGGAAGAAGCGAGGCAGAAGAAAAACTAAAAGCCGAGATTGAGGCAAGACAAAGGGCAGAGGAGAAGATAGCCGCCGAAGCAAAAGAAAAGGCAGAAGTACAAGCTACAGCCAAGGCCCAGACTCAGGCAAGGGCCGAGACGGAGGAAAAGTTAAAAGCCGAAACGCAAGCAAGACTCAGGGCCGAAGATGAGGCCAAGGCCGAAGCTGAAAAAAGAGCAGCTATTAAAGAGGAGTTGAAGGCGGTAACTAATGCCAGGGCCAGGAGAATGGCAAAGGCTGAAGAAAAGGCAGCCGCCAAAGCGAGGGAAAAAGCTGAAAGCCAGGGCCATCTCAAGGCCAAAGCCAAAACCGAAGAGCTGTTGAAGGCAGAGGCCCAGGCCAGAGCCGAGGCGGAGCAAAAGTTAAAAGCCGAAACACAAGCAAGACACGTAGCTGAGGAGAAGTTTGCTGCCGAATCGCAAGAAAGGGCAAAAGCCCAGGCCAGAGCCGAGGCCCTATCAAAGGCTAAAGCGGAAGCCGAAGATAGAGCAAGGATAGAAGCCCAGGCCAGGGCCAGAGTCGAGCAGGAAGCGAAAACCGAACTGGAAGAAAAGGCAAGGGCCTGTGGAGAGTTAATGGCCCGGGCCCAAGCAGAAGCCAATGCCAGGGCCGAAGCCCAAATTAGAGCAAATGAAGAGAGACAGGCGCGTTCTCAAGCTGAAGAGAAAGCAAGGTCTTATGCCGAGACATTAGCTGAGAAAGAAAGAGACATCCAGGCTCTGATTCAGGCCAGGATCGAGGCGGAGGAGAAATTAAAAGCCGAAATACAAGCAAGACAAATGGCAGAGGAAAAAGCTGCGGAAGAAGCTCAAGAAAGGGCAAAAGCCCAGGCCAAAGCCCAGGCTGAGGAAAAGGCCAAAGTCGAAGCCCAGGAGACAGCAAGATTAGAATCAGAAGTTAGAGCTAAAGCTGAACAAGAAGCGAAGAAGGAGCTGGAAGAAAAGGCAAGGATTTGTGGAGAGTTGCAGGCCAAGGCCCAGGCTGAAGAAAAGGCCAAGGCTGAAGCTGAGACGAAAGCAACAGTCGAAAGCAAGGCCAGAGCTGAGGCTGAAAACAAAGTCAGGTCTTATGCTCAGACATTAGACCAGACAGAAAGGCAGCTTGAAACCCAGACTCAGGCAAGAGCAGAGCTGGAAAGAAAACTTCAACTGGAAATCCAAGCAAGAGCCGAGGTCGAGGAAAAATTGACGGCAGAAATCCAAGCAAGACAAAGAGCCCAGGAGAAAGCAGCAGCAGAAGCACAAGAAAGGGCGGCAGCCCAGGCCAGGGAGGAAGCTCACGCAAAAGCCAAGGCTGAAGCGGATGAAAGAGCCGCTTCAGAAGCCCAGGCCAGAGCCAAAGCTGAACAAGAAGCGAAAAAAGAACTGGAGGAAAAAGCAAGGGTCTGTGGAGAGTTACAGGCCAAGGCCGAGGCGGAAGCCGAAGCCAGGGCTGAATCTGAAGTTAGAGCAAGAGATGAAAGACAGGCCAGGTCTGAGGCTGAAGAGAAAGTCAGGTCTTACGCCCAGAAAATAACCGAGACGGAGAGATGGTTGGAAGACCAAACTCAGGCAAGACTCGATGCGGAAAATAGACTTGAAGTGGAGACTAAGGCAAGAGCTGATCTTGAGGAAAAGTTACAAGCCGAGATTGAAGCAAGACTCAGGGCCGAAGCTGAGAACGAAGCCGAAGCTCAAAAAAGAGCCGCTTTGGAAGCTGAGTTGAAAGAAGTAACGAGTGCCAGGGCTGAGAAGATAGCCAGGTCCGAAGAGAAGGCCGCTGCCAAAGCGAAGGCTAAAGCTGAAAGAAAAGGTTATCTCAAGATTATAGCAAGAGCCAGAGAGCAGAGAAAAGCTGAAGCCCAGGCAAGAGCAGAGGCGGAACAAAAGTTGAAAGCCGAAATTAAAGCAAGACGCAGAGCCGAAGCAGGAAAAAGGGCAGGCTTTGAAAACGGGCTCAAAACAGGGGTTGCCTTCAATAATCAGGCGGCTCCAATCGAAATTCAGACTGTTTCAGGAAACAATGGAAGCTGTGACATTTGCGGCAGGAAAGATTCTCCCCAGGAGCAACTGGTTAAAATGGAATCCGGCGAGCTGTTTTGTCCGGATTGCCTTAGCGCATTAAAGAAATAATGCTCGGTGTAACACGGATTACACTCCTGCCCCATGGTCTCGGCCTGGTTGTAGTTATTGCCCGGCAACTTGGTCTGTTTTCTTGTGGCAACGAGAAAGCCGGGAGAAGCTGCACAGCTTGCCAACTACTCTGAGCCGGGCGTCTGTAGTCCCAAAGTCCCTTTACCGGCCCTTTGGCTCCCAAGAATCTTGAGCGCGTTGTCACGATATACTTTCCTAAGAACACTGTCACTCAGTTCCAGACCATACAACGGCCAATGGTAGCCGAAACGCTCCCAGGCATAGAAGTGCTCATCTGAAGATTCAAGAACTCGAAACGTAAGCCTGTACGTCCCTGTGCCGAATCTCATGTCTGTTGCATAGACAAGCCGGTCCTGGTACTTCTCATAGAACCGCCCAACGAATCTGGGAATGGCGGCCGTCTCGGCGTACCTCGCGGATATGTCCGCATACAAATTGGGATACCTGTCGAACAACTTACCAAGGCGGCTCAGGTCATAAGAGCAGTTGGCAAAGTGACAGACAACGAAAATCGTCCTTGGATGCCGCTTGATCCCTCTCTCTAAAATTTCCAGCATACCCTCATGTCCTACAATATCCGGCTGATTGTCTAACCTCCATTTGTAGGCATTCATTAGACCATCGTTTTTTTCATCCATGGGCAGATACATCCAATACGGGTCGGCAATATGAATATTTACCGGCATTCCCAGTTCTGCGCATTTCTCTAACAGCGGGTCCATGCGAGGATCGTCGATATGCATTCCCCAGGCTTTTGTGGGCTTGCTATAGAATAATCCCTTGCCTTTATCCCCAAGCTCACCAACACCGCGGGCGCCAAGCTTGTAGCATCGTTCTAATTCCTTCACCGCCGCAGGCCCGAAGCCCGGCTTGTCATATCCGGTATAGTCAAATCCACACCATACCTCGAAACGCTCAGGATACTTGGAATATCTGGCAATAATAGCATCAAACTCTTTGCCCGTCTCTCCCGTCAATATGACCGTTTTATCAATCCCTGTTTCGTCCATGATTCGTACCCATTCGGAAGTCTGCTCGGGAGTTTTCGTGTAGGCGTGGCCGTGCATATCAATCGCAGGATATCTGGCCTTCTTTACAGTTGTCTGTGGGACTTTGTAGATAGACCGCGGACGAAAGTCCTTGAGCAATAAAGTTTCAGGTATGGGCTGGTCATTCGCGGGAAAAACTTCCGTCGTGCAGCTCACCACAAGTAACAAAATGAAGCTGACACGTAGCCAGTTGTTTTGACCAGGGCGGTTTAACTTCATAATAAATCTCCTTCAACAATGGATTCGTTGAATAGCTGTTGAGCCACTTCATCTTTCTCTATATCTGTCTAATAATGTTCTCACACGGCTATTGTTCGCATCCCGGCACAGAAGCGGCAGTGACAAAAAAGTATTATAGCATTCTTTTCACAGAAAATCCCCAACTAATTGAGGAGATATCTTCGCCTCCGTTGTTAGAAAGTTTTTCCTGATTGATTTACGAAAATTTTCTCAATCAGACTTCCACTTAAAACAAAAAAGCATAAAAGACAGACAATCTCTGACCTGCATTCAAATAGTCTTCGTGTCGTTTGTAGTCGATATTTCAACCGGGACAGTTGTCTTAGTCAAAGATATTTGGTAAAAAGACTGAAAGCTGGAAACGAACAGCGCCATGAGGCGCTGAGACAGCAAGATTCAGAGATTATTTTCTGAGTAGCAGAAGAATGAGAGGAGTGAATATGAGCAGAATCAAAAATGTTATGCGGATTTTTATTTGTTGCCTATTTGTCACGAGCTTATCCTTTGGCGCCGAAGGTGCTAAGAAGCCACGAGGTTACTCAATACCACTAATCGACCTTGCCGGCGAGAGACACCGTCAAATTGTGGTGGATAAGGAGCCGGGCCAGTATCTTGGCCATCCCACAACGGTATTGCTAGAGGACAATAAGACAATGATAGCCGTTTATCCGAAAGGTCACGGCCGTGGCGCTATCGTGATGAAAAGGAGCACGGACGGCGGCTTGAGCTGGTCAGAGAGACTGCCTGTTCCGGAGAACTGGGCCGGCTCAAAAGAAGTACCTACGCTCTATCGAGTTATCGATGAGCAGGGCAAGAAGCGGCTTATCATGTTCTCGGGGTTGTACCCTATCCGGATGGCGGTATCAGAAGATGACGGACTGAGCTGGACGGCCCTTAAACCTATCGGTGACTTCGGAGGAATCGTTGCGATGAGCTCTTTAGTCCGGTTGAAAAATGGGAATTATATGGCCCTGTTTCATGATGACGGCCGATTTCTTCGAGGCTCCGGTAAGAGAGAGAAATTTCAGGTATTCAAGACTATTTCTAAAGACGGCGGCTTGACCTGGAGCCAGCCCGAAGTTATCGCAGAACACACCACGGCACACATTTGTGAGCCTGGTGCGATAAGGTCACCGGATGGAAAGCAGATTGCTTTGCTTCTGCGCGAGAACAGCCGCAAATACAACTCGTTTGTCGTCTTCAGCAATGATGAAGGGCAAAGCTGGACAAAACCAATAGAGCTGCCCGGGTCGCTGACCGGTGACAGACACACCGGCCGTTACGCACCGGACGGCAGACTGTTCATTAGCTTCCGCGATACCACACATGAAAGCCCAACAAAAGGCGACTGGGTCGGATGGGTAGGAACATACGAGGACATCGTCAACGGTCGTGAAGGTCAATATCGTGTACGCCTGATGGATAATCACAAGCAAGCCGACTGCGCCTATCCCGGTCTGGAGGTCCTGCCCGATGGCACGTTCATCGCCACAACTTACGGCCATTGGGTAGAAGGCGAGGCACCTTTCATCGTGAGCGTTCGTTTTAAGCTGAAAGAAATTGACGCCAAAGTTAGTGATCTGTAACGCGATAAATGTGTAGTGGTTATCAGGGGCGGTTACTACTTGTGCGAAGTAGCTCGCTACGTAGCACGAGTCGCAAACCGCCCTTACTACATTTTTCTCAAGAACGTTAACGTGCTATGGCCTCGATTTCCTATGGCTTTACAGCCCGCTTGTAGATACGAACATCATCAATCAGGCCGGACTAGAAAGACCCCGTCTCCATAGCCGTACCGGCACCAATGTACAGATCGTTTTCTGAACCTTTTCTTTTTTCCTGAGTGTTTTTAAAAGTACGTAGTACTTTTTACTAACGAAAAGTACTACGTGCCCTTCCTACAAATTTATGGGGTGTAACTTTGGGTGAGTGAGGGCACCTTGATTTTTGACGAGAAAGAGATTCCCGCCTTAGCTGATCTTCGACTTTACTTGGTCTTCGTCTTTGCTCAGGGCCAGCTTTTCGCTGGAATGACATAGAAGAACGGTCAGTTTGAGTAGATTCTTAATTCGTTTTGCAAGTTAATCACAGTGAAACACTTCTTCCATATTGGCCCACCATTCACCCTCTTTTCTGGTTGGTATGGGAGCCTGGCAAGGTTCGCAGAACGTCCACCATTTTTGTGTTATGGGGTCGGCAGCCATCCTGGCCATATCGGCTTTGAAATCATCGCCGGTATATTCGAAGTAACTGAACAGGTAGTATTTGCCCTTTTCCAGCTCGCCGAGGTAAATCGAATAGTTGTGGATATTACATTCTTCAATCATTTTCAGCACACCCGGCCAAACATCCGCGTGCAGCTCTTTGTATTCCTCAAGCTTCTCAGGTCTTAGGCCAATGACGTTGCCGTAGCGTTTTACTCTTTGCTGGGCACAGCCGGTAAATAGAAAGCTAAGGGTCAACAATGCTAAAGTAAATCTCGATAAATTTCTCATTACAATAATCTCCTTTATGACGGTTTCATACTAAAAATCACATACAACACAACCATTGTAACGAATAGTAAAACAGTCAAAAACTTATAATTGCCGAAGCCGGTCCATCCCTTGTCACGCAGGGCCTGCATCGGATTGGCCCAGACTAATTTTTCGCTTTCAGCAGTATGTTTGTGAGGTTTAAGCAACGACACAATAATCAGCACTGCAGAGCACAGCACAGCCAAATAAAAGGTCGCCATCATAGGCGGGATTTTCCATTCGATATATTGCTTTAGCCAGTCTTTGTCCTTGAACCAATCGAGTAAAAAGACCACCAGTCCCATAGCCGACCCGAGCCAGAGCGTATATAAGGCTGCTTTGCTTCCGGCTCGCCGCCAGAACACGCCAAATACAAACACCACTGTAATGGGCGGAGAAATGTAACAGATTATGGCAGTAATCCCCTGGAAGATAGTTGGGTAGTGACTTACAAACGGCGACCATACTATGGCGGCAATCATAGCGACGAACGTCACTATACGTCCTATGACAACTAAAGTCCTGTCGGAGGTTTGGGGACGCCATCGTTTGTAAATATCATAACTAAACAGTGTCGCGATGGAATTCAGAGCGCCGGAGACAGTACTCATTAGTGCCGCCAATAGTGCCGCGGCGACCACGCCTTTGAGGCCGACCGGTAATAAATGGTTAATCATAAATGAATATGTATGCCGGGGGTGCTCCATCGTATCGGGCAGCTTGCCCTGGTTGATTAGTCCGAGACAAATCAGGCCTGGGAGCACGAAGATGAATACCGGCAGGATTTTGATAAAGCCGGCAAACAAAGGACCTACGCGAGCGTGGTTGGTATCTTTAGCGCCGAGTACGCGCTGAACAATAGTCTGGTCGGCACACCAATACCAGATGCCAATAATAGGATAGCCGAGGAAAACTGAATACCAGGGAAGGCCTGATGCATCGTCGGAAGAGCGAAGTATCGTCATTTTGACCGGCTCAACACTTGCGACGAATTTGGACCATCCGCCTGCGTGCCAAAGGCCGAGCACTGTTACGCAGACTGCTCCGGCCACAAGCACAATAGTTTGAATCGACTCGGTCAAAACAACAGCCAGCAGTCCTCCAATAATAGTGTAGAGGCCTGTTAGTACCGCAACGGAAATAATGCTCGTCATAATGTTGATGCCGAACATACCTTCCAGCACAACTGCACCGGCGTAAAGAGAAAAACCGATGTGGATGAAGACAGCCGAGATTATTGAAAGCAACGCCAGCCAGTCACGACAAGGCCGGCTGTAACGCTTTTCAAGAAAATCAGGCAGCGTTGCCACCTTGGCACGGAGATAAAAAGGTGCAAAGAATAATGCTAAAATGATTAGGGTAAAAGCCGCCATCCATTCGAAGTTGCCATAGGCAAGGCCGTTTCTGTAACCTTCTTCGGCCAGACTGACGAGGTGTACAGTTGAAATGTTTGTCGAGAAAAGCGCCAGACCGATGACAGGCCAGGTGAGCGTTCTGCCGGCAAGAAAATAGCCTTGCCCTTCCACTGTCCGGCGTTGGCGAAAGCCGACCAAACAGCCGATGGTGACAATACCGACCAGATATACGACTATTATGGTCAAATCGATTGGGTCCATAGCTAAACTCGCCGCAAGCATATAACTATTCTCCATATAGATGGTAGCGCATTGTAACAACGATCGATAATGTTTTGAACGATAGTGTATCAGAGAACGCTGTCAAGTACAAAAGTGTTTGAAAAGGATTGATTCCAAGTGACTAATATTCGGGAAGCAGCATGAGATTTTACGGCTGACTCGTAAATTATGACGACGAGAAAGTCCACCTCACCGTGCACGTCGTGGAAGATAGACGGTTGTTCGAGCAAAAAATTAAGACTATTTTTTAGGATTAAGCAGAACGTCCAGCAAGTTCTGAACGTCGTCCGAATAATATTATGGATTCTTGGGTGTAAAATCTTACAATTTTACGCAACGGCAAATTAAAGTTTTTTAATTTGGGGTATTGAAATGGATAGACGAAAGTTCCTGAAAAAGTGTGGGGCGGCCGTGACATTTCCCTGTACAGGGAGATTGTGGGCGGCCCAAAAGGCGAATAGAAGCAAGGTCCCGAATATTCTTTATATAATGTCCGATGACCATGCCGCGCATGCTATCAGTGCATATCGGAGCAGGCTGGCAAAGATTGCTCCGACGCCAAATATTGACCGACTTGCTAAGGAAGGGATTCTTTTCGAGAACTGCTTTTGTACCAATTCGATTTGCGTACCCAGCAGGGCGACGATATTGACCGGACAATACAGCCAGACTAACGGTGCTCTGGATTTGGGCGGCAGACTTGAGCCGGAAAGACAATACCTGCCCAAACTGATGAAACAGGCCGGTTACGAAACGGCCATGATAGGAAAGTGGCACCTGAAGCAGGAACCTGCGTTCGATTATTATTGTGTGCTTCCGGGACAGGGCTCGTATTTCAATCCGATTCTCAGGGAGTCGGGCGGGCAGTGGCCCAAGAATGAAAAACGCTTTGCAAGATATGACTCATGTCACTCGTCTGATGTTATTACCGATACCTCGCTCAAGTGGCTCAAAGGCAGAGACAGGTCGAAGCCTTTCTTTTTGATGCACCATTACAAGGCACCGCACGATAATTTCGAAAATGCCGAACGCTATGACTGGCTCTTCGATGACATGGATATCCCTGAGCCTGTGAGCCTGTGGCGGCAGCCGAATTATGGTTCGCAGGCAACCAAAGGCATGGGCACATCCATCGGTAAGCGTAACAAGCGACGGAATATGGGGATGCATATGTTTGTTGACCAGTCGCTGCCGGATGAGCAGTACAAACGGACGGCATATCAGCGTTATTTGAAGAAGTATCTACGGTGTGTTCGAGGGATTGATGATAATTTGGGTCGGCTGTTTACGTATCTGGAAAAAAGTGGGCAGATGGAGAACACTGTTATCATCTATACGTCCGACCAGGGCATGATGCTCGGCGAACATGATTATATCGACAAGCGCTGGATGTACGAAGAGTCGATGCGGATGCCGTTTCTTGTAAGGTATCCCAAGATGATTAAACCGGGAACTCGCACAGATGAAATCATCAATAATACCGACTTCGCACCGACGATACTGGAGCTGGCGGGTGTGAAGGCCCCCGGCTATATGCAGGGTCGAAGTTTTGTTCCGCTGCTGCGGGGCGAAACGCCCGCCGACTGGCCCAAGTCAACTTATTACCGTTACTGGATGCACATGGCGCATCACGATAACCCGGCGCATTTCGGTGTTCGGACTAAAGAATACAAACTGATATTTTTCTACGGCCTAAATTACAAGAAGGGCGGTCCTAAACCACCCAACCCGGCTGGGAGTTGTATGATATGAAAAACGACCCGCACGAAATGAACAACCTGTACGGCCAACCAAAATACGCTGCTGTGGTCAAAGAGCTGAAGGCCGAACTGCTGCGATTAAGTAAAAAGTACAACGAAACAGATGATAAATTCCCTCATATTCAAAAGGTAATCGAGGAATACTGGGACAAGTAAACACGATTATGGTATTATCAACAAAACAAACACTACCGGTTAAGGAAAAATCTGATGAGTGAATACGTTTGCACAAGACGTGGTTTTTTAACGAGTGCCGGTCTTGGCTTTGCTTCTTTATCGCTGGCGGGTGTCTCGGCCTTTGCAAGGAGACGAAACAAGCCCCCGCTTGTTGCCGGCC
>Ga0209427_10007635_pt1 | contig 12234 bp, 7 predicted proteins | sample DeeMarSWOR136_30_FD_187465 | JGI IMG/M metagenome (GOLD analysis project Ga0209427, IMG submission 187465) | Marine sediment microbial communities from White Oak River estuary, North Carolina - WOR-1-36_30 (SPAdes) (version 2) | ecosystem: Environmental > Aquatic > Marine > Intertidal zone >... | reverse complement strand
CTTGGAATGTGAATAAAAAGATAAGTCCCTGTATAATAGGGACTTACGGAGTAGCGGAGGTGCGTTGGAGTCGAACCAACCTTCCGACCTTTAGGACGGAACACGCGGCTTTGAAGGCCGGGAGGGACACCGGTCCCCTTCCACCTCCTAAACAGATCTCCAGAAATATAACGAAAATCAGTAAAAGTGTCAATCACCTTGTGAAAGGTATAAAATAGGATTCAGGAACCAGTGACCAGGAACCAGGAACCAGGATTCAGGGATAAACTTTCCTCGAAATGGATGGTATTGATTTTCAGGTAGGTTGTGAATGTATTTAGCACCGCATTAAATGAGATTCGAGGGAAAAGTATATCACATTTATATATTTCTTCATGATTATTCTCTTAGTTCCACAAAAGTATCATTAAAAGGACAATTCGGTAAATGTCGACTGATTCGAGGACAAAAAGATTGGGTCAGCTCGAGTGATCGAGCACCCAAATTCTACATCATAAGTTATATGTATTGCGACATGGAGTGTTCGGGAGTCTAGAGATCTTAAGGAATAGATCTCTCCGCTACGTCCCGGTCAGAGGAACCGGGATTCTGTCCCGGTCGGCCAGGACGCGTATTTTTGTCCTCGAATTACTTAACATGAACAGAAATGACAATTTTATTAACCGTATAAAAAATAATATTTTGAAACTTCTGAAAAATGACCGTTGTAGTCATTCCGAGCAGAGCGAAGGAATCTTATTACATCAATAATATTAGGAGATTGCTTCGTCATATAATTCCTCGCAATGACATAGTAAAACGCATTTTTCAGAAGTTTAATTTTATTATTAATATTAAGATTATTCAGAATAATGAGTACCTTAATTTAAAAAATTTTACATTAGACTTTTTTTATACCTTAATAATGTTTCAAAATTATTGAATATAATCTAACCAATTGGCATAATATAGGTCACTTCATTATCTTTTTTGAAGATTTGTCTTGCACAATATTATCATGTACCCAAATCGAAAATGAGTATTTTTATCTTCTTAATAAAGATATCTTTTCTCTGTTACTTTTTGACGGACTCCCGGCTTTCGCCGGGACAGGCTCGTAACCAAAAAGTCCTCCGGCGAAATAAACTCGTCCGGTACCTGCCGGACTCAAACAGAATTTCGCTGGTTAAAAAAATACTCTCGTATATAATTTTTTAGGTACCCATTTTTATGATAAAACAATTTTAGTGGGATAAAGAAAAACCTCATATATTTCTTTGAGATTTTGATCCAATATTCAAGAGGAAAGGTGTATTACAGTGTATTAACGGATTATTTGTGTCACAAATTTCCAATAGTGGCACATTCTAGCGTGCCAGAATCATTTTTCCGATAGCTTGCTGATTGGCTACTTTCAGATGATAGAAATACACGCCACTGGCAGCACTCTCACCGTTTTGTTCGGTTCCATACCAGCGGGTCAGGTAATTTCCTGCCGGTAAAGGCTGATCGATTAAACTCTCCACAAGCTGACCCTGCACATTGTACACAATCAATTTCACAGGTTTATTACTGAGTTCGGGAGGTATGGAAAATTTTATGATGGTTGAAGCATTAAAGGGATTCGGGTAATTCTGCGACAGTACCCACTGCTCTGGGAGAGAATACACCGGAGGTTCGCCCGTACCGCCTGAACCCATATCAGAATGAAGGGAAATTATCTCACCTTTGGCTTCACCTGCCTCATTGGCCAGATAAATATTTACCCATCCGGGACGAAAAGAAGGCTCAATGCTATATAAATCTCTCCACTCCTCATCGGTTAACCGTTTAAAATTGGTGCTAATATGCTCATAATAGCTTAATACCGGTCCGATATAGGCAATGCGCTCACCCTCAGTCTGTTCAACAATCACTACTCCCAGGTTGATGGGACCAGTCCCAACATGATAAACCCATCCTATCCAACCACCAAAGGCATCAGTGGGAGCGGTATGGATATCAGCTACTACCAGATCATCTTTCATTAAACCTTCTTCGCCTGAGTAGAAGAGTTGGGCATACCAACCCCGGTATTCTACGGCACATCCACTGGTTTGATTATAAAGCATTTTCTGAAGAAATTTTATTTCTGTGTAACTCAGTGGTTCTCCTGCCAGTTCTTTTGTAGCGATAGTGTGCAAAGTATCCGATATGTGTTCCATGCTTTCAAAATATTTCAATAAATAGGAAAAGTTTAGCTGATTAAATTCCTCCTGTGCTCGCCGGGCAAATACTTTTACCGCCTGGTAGAATTTCGGAATGGGTTCCACATAGCTATGAGGAAAGGAGCATATCACCCCGACACTATAGGACTGTTTGGCATAGAGGAGGTTATCATGTCGTAACTGGGCCCAGGAAGAAAGCTGGGTATTCATTTTTTCCTGCCACCAGGCAGCCGTGTGCATAAATTCAGGGAATTCATCTTTTTTATCGGGTGGATTCAAGGAACGGATACAATTTAACCAGGCATTGAAAAGAGAGGTCTCCCAGTATTCGTTTTCATATGAGTCAATCAAATAACGCAGGGCTGACAGATTGGGAGCATAATAATATTTTTCTAATTCCTCTTTCAACAGTTGAGCGGCGGCATCATTCCCCAGGGCAAAAAGAACATCCAGGGTAGAGGGTAACATCCGGAGGACTTTCTCACCATTATGGATGATCTTATCGTACACTACATTTCCGGTGACATAAGAATCGATGATGAACCGTTGTCCCAGTAACATAAAGGCGGACGCCGGTCTTAACTGCTCCGGATTCATGGGATCTGACATTAAAATTTGGGAGTTAATACGCTGGAAAGCGTAACTTTTTTCCTTAAGAGTATTCTGAAACGTCTCAAAAAGTTGATCATCCAACAAATCCTCCGCATTCTCAATCTGGAGTTCCTCCATCAAGGATTGCATATGAGGAATAGTTACGTTATCGGATTCTCCTACCATGAACCGTATCAAATGATCCATTTCCTCATATTCCTGGATAGCACCTGAATCGAAAGACATCTCTGTCAATAAAATCGCATCCACTGCTTGTCTTTGATTATCTGGATTATCCGTCTGATCGAGATTATCCGAGACAGGCGGTATGAGATAAAATTCAGTTCGTCCTAACCACATCATCGACTTGAAATATTTTGTCAAATCTTCTGACTGGGTGTAGTGTCCTCTGGGAGTGAACTGGCTGAAATCTACAATGCGTTTGGTTTCGGCAAACAGGGGATACTTGGCCGGTTGTTCCTCTTCAATAAGTAAAAGCAATTCATCAACTGTCTTAACACTTTCCTTCAGTAGTGGTTGAGTTGAATCGTCTAAAAGTCGCTGAGCAATTGTGAGATAAACGTCGATATCTATCAGACTTATATACATGGTCGAGTTTGCCGGATACTTTTGAATATATTTTTCCAATTCTCCATGTAGCTTCTCGAGCAGGATTTTAAGTTTAGGAATTAAATATGAATATTCCAGATCCATTAAAATTCTATCATAAGAGATATGCAAGGCATGCAGAATGGCATCGGTGGAGACAAATACCGGCAGATCTTTGTGATAAATATCCAGGAAAGCGTTACCAAAGGATGGACTGGATATACGTTCGCTGACCATGAAACCATGTTTTTCCAGTAATGCTTTTTCATAATCAGTCAGATTAAAATGATTATCAATGAGGTTCAGGTATAGTGGTTGGGACTGCGATGCGCTAATATTTTCTTGGTAAACTCCGGCAGGATATTGAAGTTGTAGTTCCTGTGCGGTGATGGATTTGTTTTTTTCCAGAAATTCTAGATATTCTTCAAGATTAAAATTGTCAACCGTTTGAGAAATGATCTTTTGTGATAATATTAACAAAAAAAGGAAGGATATAATTTTAAAGTACTTCATGACTTTTCCCCCTCTTCCCGAAAAATTACAATACAGTTATAAAATAATAAATTAAAGGCACATAATAAAGAAAAATTTAGCTGATAATGAAATTATATTGTTTTGATTATTCCCTTGTGATCTATTCAACTTTTAACCATTAGGTAAATTATGAATGATTTTCTTGACGAATCTGTGCCTCCTCAGGTATGTACAGACCAGAGAAATAGGTTACACCAGTTCAGGGACAAAGGTAACACATTAGTTAAATTGTTCGTTATATTATTATTCTAGTGGTGTTTATAAATTAAAATGAAATTATTCTTACCTTTTCTATAAATATACCCCTTCCCTTGCTCCCTTCCACTGCCGGCAGGGGAAGGGTTTTTCAGGTTGCTATGATTGCAGTAATGAATGGGATTAGGGTATATTTTAACTAAAGAGGATATCCGCCCAATCTATTGTATTTTTCCAACATTTTTTTCAAATTCCTCAACCTACTAATCTATGAATTCTATAGGAGAGAATGAATGGGTAACGTGGAGGTAAAAAATTATAACTCATGTACCCGAACATGTTTAACATATCTCCCCGGTCTATACAATACATAAGGACGGGCTTATCCGGCTTGACAAACGAGGATCAAGGGGTGGGTTAGAGAATGTTAAAACTGTTACCTATGTCTCCGAACACCTGTTACTGATGTCCCTGAGCTAAATATTACCTGAGGAAAGGAAAGGCTTTATTTATTGGGTTAAAGAAGGTTATCTGAGACAGATCATAAATGAAATTCATAAAAATATTCAATTTTAAACGAACATTCATATTTTAAAATAAAAAATCCCACATCCTATTTTATTTTCATATTTACACTTCAATCTTCACTTATTAGATTATTCAGGGTAATGCAGTCTTAATTCAGATGAGAAATAAAATGGGAGAAAAGTGTATGTCAGACAAAAAAGCAGATCTCGCTGGTCCCGGTATTGGCAATTATGATGATCTGGAAAAGATTCTACCAAATGATTACAAACCGTTACTTCCACCCCTCAAGCGAATGAAGGCACTCTTTGCCGTGAAGGACTATATTGAAACGAATCTTTGTAAAGAGCTGAATCTGCAAATGGTGCAGGTGCCGCTGATTGTGGATCGGGATAGCGGTATGAATGATTATCTGGACCGTGACGGTTCCCGTACCCCGGTGGAATTTCATATTTCAAATGATTACAACAAAAATCCCGTTGATGCCCAGGTAGTGCAGGCAGCCACAAAATGGAAACGCTTCGCCCTCAAACAATTTGATTGTAAAGTAGGGGAAGGTATCTGTACCGATATGAAAGCAGTACGTAAAGATTACTTTCTTGATCATGACCATTCCAGTTATGTAGATCAGTGGGACTGGGAACGGGTGATTACCGCTGATCAACGAAATCTGGATTTTTTAAAGGAGGTGGTCCGTAAAATTTGGAAAGTTATCTACGGAGCAGGTAAACAGGTACAGGAGATTTTTCCCGAACTCAAAACTGATAGATATCCTGATTTTCCGGAGGAGCTGACTTTCCTGCATGCGGAAGAGATTTTGGAGGAATTTCCGGATTTACCCCGCAAGGAGCGGGAAACCAGGATATTACAGAAATATCCCGCCATTTTTATCATTGGAATTGGTTGGATTCTGGAAGATGGATATCCCCATGAAATGCGAGCGGCTGATTATGATGACTGGGTCACCGAAACCGTATCGGAGTCCGGACAACCCATGCATGGACTGAATGGAGATATTCTGGTGTGGAATCCGGTCACCCGTCGTCGCCATGAGTTGACCTCCATGGGTATCCGGGTAACCAAAGAAACCCTCAAGCAACAGTTGGAGATTACCGGGCAGTTGGATTTTCTAAAATTGCCATATCACCAGATGATTCTCAATGATGAAATCCCCCTGAGCATTGGTGGTGGTATCGGACAATCCCGTACCTATATGTACCTACTGCGCACCGCTCATCTGGGTGAAGTGAGTGTAACGGTGTGGCCAAAGATCCTGAAAGATATGGGTGCCAAAAGAAATATAAATGTACTGGAATAAATAAAACATGAAAATTTAATTTACCCAAATTATATTTCTTTAGTGAAAGTTTTATACGCAAGTATAGTCTGGATTTATAAGAGCTTAAGATGGGAGGAAAGGTTTTCCTGACTGATTCTGTTAGACAGGGAGTAAGTTTATCTTTGCTTAATTCCTCATCTTTTTATTAACAAAGATCTTGCAGGTATTATGATATTCTTTCGGCTGCAAAAGCATAATATTGATATTAACAGGACCATATTTTTCAATGGTTGCTCTATTCAATCTCACTGTTATAATTATTACCTGTCTCATCTAACTCACCCCCTTTGACGCTTCATTTATTCTTTACAGATATCTTTCTCCCCCTCTCTTTATTAAGGAGAGGAGTGTCCAGTTAACTGAGCTAGTGAGTATCTTAAAACAAAGTAATAAAAGCATTAAAAGGAAGGATTTATTTCGAAAGCTTCATTTTCAGTTGGTAGAACTGACCCACCCCTTGATCCCCTCCCTTAATGCATGTATAGACTTGGGACATGGGTAACAGGTGTTTGGAGACATAGGTAACACATTTAGCTAAATTTATGGCTACTTGATTATTATGGAGGTGTCTAATAGTTGGAATGAAATTAATCTAACCTTCTCTATATGTATACCCCTTCCCTTGCTCCCTTCCCCTGCCGGCAGGGGAAGGGTTTTTCTGGCTGTCGTAACTACAGTATTGGCTAGGGTTAGGGTAAATTTTAACTGAAAACAATATTTACACCATAAATATTTATAATAATTCATTTTTTTAATTAATTTCACCTTTTGATACAACCCTAGAAGCCCTATTTATAAGGCTTGGGGAGGGTTACAGGAAACAGCCTGTTCAGAGAAATAGATATAATTATAAAAATTCATTTTTAAACGGGCAGTAATGCTTTAAAAGAGAGGGGAAAATAGACAGTGAGTTCAGTTGTACCGTGAGTATTAAAAAAAGTGTATTTTTATTTATATAATTTTACTTTTTGGACTCTTCTCAATCGAGTGAGTTTTTTGGATTTATAATTATGCACAATTATTAATATTTATTCATGTATTTAATCTTTTCTGATTGCCCTTCCGGTTTGGTCCAATATAGGGAGAAATCTATTAAAGTTATTAATCAAGCAACAAATAGTCATTTTTTTGTTTGATCAAAAATTTAATATTGGGTGCTCAGTCGATTTAAATGACAATTTTATTAACCGTATAAAAAATTAATATTTTATTATTAATTATAGTATACTAAAAGGTAACATTAGAATAAAATAAAAAAGCTCCAATCTTTTACTGATTGGAGCTTTTTAATTTTTGATTATTTTCTGTTGTTAGCGTTGGTCTATTGGCACATAAGATTTGGGGGGCGCTACATTTTTATAGGCCGGGCGGATTATACGGCGTCCATTGATCAACTCTTCTATGCGATGGGCTGACCAACCAACCACCCTTGCCATGGCAAATAATGGAGTATAAATCTCTCTGGGAAAGCCTAAGAGGTCATACACAAATCCTGAAAAGAAATCGACATTTGGTGAGATAATTTTATTTGAATTTTTTACTTTCTGAAATATTCCTGGTGTCAATTTTTCCACGTTCATATAGAGTTGATATTCATCGGCGCGTCCAACTTCTTTTGCTAAATCCTTGGCTTTATCTTTTAATATAATAGCTCTGGGATCAGATTTAGTGTAGACAGCGTGTCCCATTCCGTAAACCAGACCTTTTCTGTCATGCGCTTCACCTTTGAGAATCTTCTCAAGATATTTGGAAACCTCATCTTCATCTTTCCAGTCTTTTACATTTTCTTTAATGTTTTCCATCATATCCATTACAGAAGAATTTGCGGCACCGTGCAACGGGCCTTTTAAGGATCCCACTGCAGCTGCAATTGCTGAGTAAGTATCGGTATGGCTGGAGGTGACTACATGGGCTGTGAAAGTCGAGTTATTACCCCCACCATGGTCGGCATGTAAAATCAGAGCCAGGTCCAGTAAATCCGCTTCCATCTGGGTGTAGCTTCGGTCAGGCCGCAACATGTATAGAAAGTTTTCTGCACAGCACAGATCCGGATTTGGTGGATGCACGAAGAGAGATTCCCCATGTAATTTATGCCGCATGGCCTGATAAGAATAGGCGATGATAATAGGAAATTTCGCGATGAGATTGATACATTGGCGGAGTACATTGGATATAGCGATATCATCGGGATTGGGATCCAAACCATAAAGCACCAGGATGACTCGTTGCAGTTTGTTCATGACACTTGGACTTGGAAAGGCAAGGATAGAGGTTTCATTTAATCCCGGGGGTAACGTGACAAAGGGTTTCACGTAATCCTCAAATTCTTCTAATTCCTGCCGGTTGGGTAGTTTTCCAAAAAGTAAAAGATAAACCACTTCAACAAAACCATGTCTTTTTTCTTTCTGAATACCATCGGTGAGATCTCGTATATTGATGCCCCGATAATACAGTTCACCTTCAGTGGGAACAACTTCTTCATCCACTATTTTAAAACCAATTACACTTGATATTTGGGTTAAACCAACAAGAACTCCTGAACCATCTTCATTTCTCAATCCTCTTTTAACGGAAAATTTCGTATAAAGATCGCGGTTAATTTCTGATGATTTTAGAATATCGGTAGAGACTCGTTCAACAAAATTTTGATTCATATGTCAACCTCGTTTAGAATGTATATTAAATTATTAATTGTTCTAGATTCATTCCCGTCTGGTGAAGATCATAATTCAACAGATTTGATCAGCTTCTCAGATGTTATGGAAACCAGACGATATAACATATTCACAGAAGAATATTTTAATAATAAATTAGAAATATTTTTTTTCAAAGTGAATTTTGAAAAAGAAATCACAAATCCACCCTTTGCAAAACCTATTCAGAATATTGCATTTTCCTTGCCATGCAAAACTGATTTTTTCCCTTATTTTTCATTATTCAAAATTATTTCTTGCCCTAATGTATTAAAATATATAAATTTACAAAATTTATTTTCATTTTGTGAAAAATTGCGTTATCGCAAGTTGATTTATAGAAATTTTACAACTTTTAGATATCAAAAAATATTCATTAAAATAAGAGCACAATAGAAGAAATGCCCCGACCATTCGATTATAAGAAAGAATTTTTTGAAAGACCTTTTTTGACGCCGGAGAATATCAGATTCTGGTCCATACTTGCTGTTGTTGCCTTTGTTTATTTTTCATTTGCCATTAGCTCGATCCACTGGGCCTCAAATTTACCATCAGAAAAAATATTCACTGAAATTAAAAGAGGGTACCAGGCATATTTACTTGATCTGGAAGTTGAAAATATAACTCTGGCAAATGATTTATTAGTTGACGCAGATCTTTTATTTAATCCTGATTTAGATATCAATAAGCAAGCCTTCCCAGAAGCACAAGAAGTTTCCACTGGTAGGAGAGGAAGGGGGAGGCGTGGTAATGCAAACGTTTTATTTGCAAATATCGAAATTGAGGCGATAACATCTGCTGTGAAAAAGGTTCCTGGTTATACCGGTATAAATCCTTATGATAGTCGTAGAGAAAGATCACTTTCCTACGATAATGAGATAAATCTATTTAAAAGCCACCAAGACCGCATTCGCATTCCGATACCGAGTAATATAAAATTCGCCTCTCGGAATGGTAATCGTGATATATATGAAACAACCGCCGTGATGGAGATAAATGAACTGGATATTAAATTTTGCTTTGAGAAGGCGGCACGTTTCAATCCGGGATTTTCTGGACATATCTTACTCAGTTTCACCATCCATCCGGATGGCTATGTGATTCCTCCCAGTATAAAAATAATACAGAGTAATATTAACGATCCACGCATTCTGGATTGCGTGGTAAAAAGTATTCGAAGATGGAGGAACTTCAAACAAATTGCCTACGAGGATGGCAGTTTTACCATAACAAGGAAATATATTTTCTAGAAAAATTTTGGATCTTGATACTCTCCAAAGACAGATTTTAGTGCCTCAACCATTTCCCCTAAGGTACAGTAAACTTTGGCACACTCGATTAATATGGGCATGAGGTTTTCTGTCCCTTGAGCAGCTTTAGTCAGTGTATCCAGTTTTTCTTTAACAAGTTGCTGGTTTCTTTCCCGACGAATCTGTTTTAAATTGTTATTCTGTTGTTTTTCTACTCCCTGATCTATCTGAAGTATCGGTATATCAATTTTTTCATCTGGTTCGATGAAATCGTTCACACTTACGATTATTCTTTCTTTTTTTTCAATTTCTTGTTGATATACATAAGCGGCTCTGGCGATTTCCTGCTGGAAGAAACTCTTTTCGATGGCGGGAATGACCCCACCCAAACGTTCAATTTTCCGGAAATAGGATTCGGCAGCTTCTTCCATTTTTCTGGTCAACATTTCAATGTAGTAACTCCCACCCAGAGGATCAACAGTATAAGAGACACCCGTTTCATGGGCCAGAATTTGCTGGGTTCGTAAGGCAATTTTCACTGCTTTCTCAGAAGGTAATGCCAGCGTTTCATCCATTGAATTGGTGTGCAGAGATTGTGTTCCGCCTAATACCCCTGCCAGTGCCTGATAAGCGACCCGAATGATATTATTTTCCGGTTGCTGAGCAGTAAGGGTACAGCCAGCGGTCTGGGTATGAAAACGCAACATCCAGGAGCGTGGATTTTTCGAACCGTATTTAAAACGCATCCGTTTGGCCCAGATTTTTCGAGCTGCCCGGAATTTAGCAATTTCCTCAAAAAAATCGTTATGAGAGTTGAAGAAAAATGATAATCGTGGTGCAATCTTATCGATATCCAAACCTCTCTCAAGAGTTGCTTCCAAGTAGGTAAAACCATTAGCCAGGGTAAAAGCCAGCTCCTGTGCGGCGGTAGATCCGGCTTCTCTAATATGATAGCCGCTGATACTGATGGTATTCCACTGGGGAACATTTTCGCTACAATACTCAATCATATCCACAATGAGTCGAATAGAGGGAGAAGGTGGATAAATCCACTCCTTCTGGGCGATATATTCCTTTAAAATATCATTTTGCAGAGTACCCCGCAATTGATCAAAAGGGATCTTCTGTTTTTCTGCCATTGCCAGATAAAAGGCCAGTATCATTGCGGCAGGACCATTTATGGTCATGGAAGTACTCACTTGATCCAACGGAATTCCCTTAAAAACAATTTCCATATCTTTTAACGAGGAAACAGAAACCCCGCATTTTCCGACTTCTCCTGTACTGAGTGAATCGTCCGCATCACATCCCATCAGTGTGGGCAGATCAAAGGCAACTGATAATCCCATTTGGCCTTTTTCTAAGAGATACTTGAATCGTCTATTCGTATCTCTTGGTGTGCCAAATCCAGCGAATTGACGCATGGTCCATAGTCTACCCCGATACATATTATAATGAATTCCCCGGGTATAAGGGAATTCACCTGGATGTCCGATATCTTTAAAGTAATCAATATCCGCCATATCAGCTGGGGTGGCTAGTAATTCGACCGGTTCAGAGGAAGCAGTGACATATTTTATATCCATGTCCCGGCTGCGCTGATCTTTCTTTTTCAACCAGGTGAATTTTGCTTTTTTTACCTTTTCTATATTATGAAACATTCGGTTTCTCCATATTTTATCCTTACACTAATAATCTACAATACATTTTAGTTATGCTTTATATTCTATGCAATGACAAATTAATTGTATTCTAAAGGAATCAACATATTTCAAATTGAGACACAAATCACCGGCCAGAGGTATGGAGTTGAGTAAATTAAAAATCCATTGGCTTGAGCTACTTATTATTATATTTTTGGAACCCGTTTGCTAAATTGTAATCTAACTAATTTTAAGATAAAAAAGGAGAAACGAATGGTAAAGCATGATGTAAAAGATTTAGCTTTCGCACCTGAAGGGAAAAGACGTATAGAATGGGCTGACAACGATATGCCAGTTCTGGTGGAAATCCGTAAACGTTTCGAGAGGGAAAAACCTTTAGCTGGAAAAAAGATGAGTGCTTGCTTACATGTTACAGCAGAAACTGCCAATCTGGCCCGTACCTTGAAGGCTGGTGGTGCTGATTTGGTTCTGGTGGCTTCAAATCCTCTGAGTACCCAGGATGATGTTGCTGCCTCCCTGGTAGCAGATTATGGTATTTCTGTATTTGCAATTAAAGGAGAAGATCATAAAACTTATTATGATCACATTCATATTGCTTTACAGCACGAACCGGTCGTCACCATGGACGATGGTGCCGATCTTGTCTCG
>Ga0209427_10007634_pt1 | contig 12235 bp, 15 predicted proteins | sample DeeMarSWOR136_30_FD_187465 | JGI IMG/M metagenome (GOLD analysis project Ga0209427, IMG submission 187465) | Marine sediment microbial communities from White Oak River estuary, North Carolina - WOR-1-36_30 (SPAdes) (version 2) | ecosystem: Environmental > Aquatic > Marine > Intertidal zone >... | reverse complement strand
CCAAAGCGGACAGCGCGGCGCAGCACCCGCCGCAGCACATAGCCCCGCCCCTCATTTGAAGGCATTACCCCATCGGCGATGAGGAAGGCAACCGCTCGGCCATGCTCGGCGATCACCCTCAGCGCTCGGTCAGTCTCCTCATCATCGCCATATTTGACTCCGGCGAGTTCAGCGACACGAGCTATGATCGGAGCGAAGAGGTCGGTCTCATAGAATGAGCGCTTCCCCTGGACTACGGCCACTGTCCGTTCCAATCCCATCCCTGTATCCACGTTGTTCTTGGGTAGCGGGGTGCGGTTGCCACTTTCGTCCTGGTAATACTGGGTGAACACCAGATTCCAGATCTCGAGGAAGCGACCGCAGTCGCAGCCGGGGATACAAGTGGGCAGCCCACAGCCAACCTCCTCACCGAGATCATAATGAATCTCGCTACAGGGTCCACAGGGCCCTGAGTTCCCAGCAGGACCCCAGAAGTTATCGTCCTCACCGTGGCGGATGATGCGCTCCTCGGGAACGCCGAGTTGGCGCCAGTAGGCAAAGGACTCATCGTCATCGAGGAAGATGGTGATCCAGAGCCGCTCCCGAGGCAGGCCGAGATGTTCAATGACAAACTCCCAGGCGTACTCAATAGCCTCCTGCTTAAAGTAGTCCCCAATGCTGAAATTGCCCAGCATCTCAAAGAAGGTCAGATGTTTGCTATTCCCCACCGATTCGATATCGGTGGTGCGGAAGCACTTCTGGCAGGAGGTCAGCCGCGGACTGGGAGCGGGGCGTTCGCCCATAAAGTAAGCCTTGAATTGCACCATGCCAGCACTGGTGAGCAATAAAGTAGGGTCCTCGTGAGGGATCAGCGACGAACTGGGAACCCGCTTATGCCCCTTGCCCTCGAAGAAGCGAAGAAACATCTCTCTCATCTGGTCGCTGGTCATGTCATCGCTCTCCATATGGCGATTTTAGGCGAATTTGAGTTCAGTGTCAACGGCAAAGCTCCCGTTGACACTCTCCGAGCTTCGTTGTAAAATTGTAATCAGAGGGAAAGTGAACAAGGGGAAATGTTATCCGATCCGGGGACTGACCGTCGGGCTCAACTTGTTAGGTTTTGCCAAGAGCTTTTTAGAAGCAGGCGCCTTATCATTGCCAGCAATCGTGGCCCTGTGCAATATAACGTGGCTGAGGATGGCGAGCTTGAGGTCAGCCGTGGTGGTGGTGGCGTCGTCACCGCCCTCAGCTCCTTTGGTTGCTATATCAAGGATTATACCTGGGTCTGCTGCGCCCTATGTGAGGGCGACCGTCTTGCTGGGCAAAGGGCAAGAAACAGCTGCTTTAGGTTACCCCTGGAGGGGCAGAAGGCATATCTGCGCTTTGTAATTCCCCCAGAAAACGCTTACCACAAATACTACAATATCTTCTGCAACTCTTTACTCTGGTTGCTACAGCATTATATGTGCGACTCATGTCGCACTCCCACTGTCGATAACAGGGTCTATGATGCTTGGCAAAATGGCTATGTCTCGGTGAACCGAGCCATTGCCGAGGCTACCATCGCCGAGGCCAAAAAAGCCGATCCCCCTCCCGTGGTCATGATTCATGACTACCAGCTCTACCTTGTCGCCGGCTATATTCGGAGCCAAATGCCTAAAGCTATCTTGCAGCACTTCATCCACATCCCCTGGCCTGATGCCAGATATTGGCAGCTGCTGCCCAGCATGATGTATCGCTCTATCTTGGAAAGCCTCTGCGCCGCTGACATTGTCGGCTTGCAAACGAGGCGCGATGCGCACCACTTCTTGCACACATGCGAGTTCGCTCTCCCCGGAGCTGAGGTTGACCCGCAAAGCCATACCATAAACTGGAATGGACACCGGACCACGGTCGCCTCCTATCCGATATCGATCGATGTCGCCAATCTCATGACGCTGGCTCACTCACCCCAAGTTCGGGAATATGAGGAACAGCTACACCCTTATTTTGCGGCACAGACTATTGTCCGCGTCGACCGCACTGACCCGAGCAAGAACATTGTTCGGGGCTTGAGGGCCTTCCGCATTCTGCTTGAGCGCCAGCCACAGTTTAGGGGAAAGGTCAGGCTTGTTTCCTTCTTGGTTCCCTCACGCAGCGGGGTAAAACTGTATCAGAGATATGCCCAAGAGGTCATGGAGTTAGTGGCGGCGATTAATGCGAAATATGGGGATGAGGAATGGCAGCCGGTAAAGGTCTTCTATGAAAATAACTACCCCCAGGCGATCGCCGGCCTACGCCATTACGACGTGCTCTTGGTAAATCCAGTGCTCGATGGTATGAACTTGGTGGCCAAGGAAGGCCCTATCGTCAACACCCGTGATGGCGTTCTCATCCTCTCTGAAGGCGCTGGGGCCCATGAGCAGTTGGGAGCGAGTGCGCTCTCAGTGGCACCAGCTGATCTGGAAGGGACAGCCCAAGTGCTCTATGCTGCGCTGACTATGCCCCTTGAGGAGAGGAAAAGGCGAGCTGCAGCCTTAAGAAAAGCGATCGAGGCCGAGGATATTACCTTCTGGCTCTATCGGCAGTTTGAGGATATCAAGGCGTTGACCCAGAAACAACCCGTAAAAGCCAGGTGAGGAACCGTTCTACATCGGCAACCCCATTGAGGATGAGGTCTGCTTGGCTTGCTATCTGAGGCGTTGCTTCCTCAGCGATAACCCCAATGCTCAGGCCTTTAAAGGGCTGTCCCTTAACAGCGTGGCGGAGGGCAACAAAAGCATCGACGTCAGTTACATCGTCTCCCAAGTAGATTGCCCCTCTCAGCTTGTACCTTCGCACCAGGTCTAATACGGCAGTGCCTTTATCTGACGCTATTGGAGGAACGATGTCCACTATCTTCCTCCCTTCACGAATCCTGAGTTCGCTTGCCGTCGCTGACTTTGCTAGTGCCCTCAGAATCGCCTCTCGAGCACGCTCAGGTTCGCGACAGCGGCGATAGTGGATAGAGGCACCGAGTCCTTTATTCTCCAAAGCGATGCCATCGATATCGAGAAGCTCAGTGAGCTCATCAAGCACCTCGCTGATCTTTTTTGGGTACTCCTCAGCCCCGGGCCAGAGTTCGACACCGTGGCCAAGCCAGCGCTCCAGCCCATGATTGCCGATATAAATTAGGCCCTCGACCGCCATCATTCTTCTCATTTCCATAACAGGTCTGCCGGAAACGACCGCAACCAGCGCCAGATGCTTTGCTAATAGGGCAAGGCTGTCCCGGCAGATGGCAGAGACTCGAGCCTCTTGAGGTGAGGGCGCGATCTGGCTTATGGTGCCATCGATATCGGTGAATAGTCCGCAGCGAGGGCGAGTGACAAGCGCTTCAACCGAGTCAAGATGATGGAAGAGATATGCTCGCTCGATTTGCATCCTATTTACCTTGAGTTTATTATATCATTGTTTATGAACAGGCCACGCGTTCTCATCTGGCTGCTCACCTCTCAGTGCAACTTGGCCTGCCGCCATTGCTACACGGCGCGATTTCCCCACCACGGGGAGCTGAACCAGGAGCAGGCTTTGACGGTGGTGCGGAATGCAGCCGAGGCTGGGATAAGCCGGGTTGCCCTCACCGGGGGAGAGGTTTTCCTGCGCCGAGATGCCCTCGAAGTCATAAGGCAAGCCTGCGAGCTGGGGATGAGCACCAGCGTGGTCAGCAACGGCTCGATGCTCGATGAAGAAATGGCAAGGGAACTGGCAGACTACGGTGTATTTGTCTACTTAAGCATCGATGGCACCAGTAACCAGACTCACGAGAAAATCAGGGGCCGTGGAACCTGGGACTCTATCGCCTCAGCGGTGGCGGCGATGCAAAAATTTGGCCTCCGCTTTGGCACGGTGATGGCGGTGAGCAATTTGAATTATGGCGAGGTCCACGGATATTTATCCCTGGCTAAGGAACTGGGCGCTTTGGTCGGCTGCCTGATCCCGGTGATGCCTGCAGGCCGGGCAGGGATGAATATAATACTAAAGCCCGAGCAGATGTTGCACGTGCTCCAGGATGTAGATGAGGCAGTAGCAGAGCTGGATTTCCCGGTATCTCTCTGGTGTATCCCTTTTGCCAGGCTGGTGGTCAAATCCAAACGCATCTCGGCGGGCTTTTGCCGCACTTCAAACGATCTCGACCTCGATCCCCAGGGGAACGTGCTGCTTTGTGATGTGCTCGATATCGTCTTTGCCAATATCAAGGAGAAAGGGATCTTGGAGGCTTGGCAGGAGCAAGAGGAGCACCCATTGGTGAAATCGTTGACCAGCCCAAATCTTCATGAAGCGTGTCTTGCCTGTCCACTGAAAAACAAATGCCGCGGTGGCTGTTTTGCCCGTGCTGCGATAATAAGCGGGGATATCGAGGCCCCCGACCCACTGTGCCCTCGAGTCGCGGGAATATTATAAGACTTCACGCGCTTTCCCCACTTGACAAAAAATGGGTTTTGTGCTACACCGTTATCACAACATAAAATCCACGGTTTGTCACCACACAAAATCTACAGTTGAGGGGAGGTGGGAGATATTGACAGATACCGAATATATCGTCTAGGAATGGTCTGTCTGAATTTCTCAACCTGAAAGGAGGTGGACGACAATGATGGTACAGATGGAAGAGCTTTCTAAGGCAATTGCCGACCTGGATGAGCCAAAAGTGCTCAAGCTTGCGGAGGAGTTCTTAGCCTCAGAGCCTTCAGAGGCTGATCTTAACCGAGCGATTAAAGCCTGTCAGGATGGCATGGTTGAAGTTGGCAACCGGTACGAGGCTAAGGAGTATTTTCTCCCCGAGCTCATCTTTGGCGCCGAGATTCTCAGGGACGTGATGAGTCGCATGATGCCGCTATTGAAGGTTGCGCCGGCAAGGATCGGCAAGGTGGTGCTGGGCACAGCTCATGGAGATATCCATGATATCGGGAAGAATATCGTTAGAGACATGCTTGATGCCGCCGGGTTTGAGGTCTACGATTTAGGCATAGACGTGCCTGTCCAGCAATTTGTTGATAAGGTTCGGGAAACCAGCCCTCAAATTGTCGGCATCAGTGGTCTTCTCACCTTGGCTACTGAGACGATGAAGGATACCGTTGACGCAATCAAAGATGCCGGCCTCAGAGACCGCGTCAAGGTCATTATTGGCGGAAACCTTGTGGAAGAAGGGGTTAGGGCTTATGTTGGAGCCGATCGTTTCACCAAGAGCGCTGCCGAAGGAGTGGAAATCTGCAAAAAATGGGTGGAGGGTTAAAAATGGAAAAGAGCGTTGAGGAGCTATACAACGAACGCCTTAGCAGACTGAAGGCGGCAATCAGTTTACAGGAGCCCGACCGCGTTCCTTTGGTGTTCCCAGCCGACACCTGGGTGGCGCATTACTCCGGCTTTACGATACAAGATATTCTATATGACTACGAGAAGTTAATCGCAGCCATTGACAAGGTTATCGAGGACTTCGACTGGGACGCCGTGTTTCCCCCTTTTGGTATCTGGCCAGCGCCGGTACTCGATGCGATCGGCCAGAGAACAATGATGGTAGCAGGGGAGGATGTGGCAGCGTCATCCTCATTTCAATTCCCAGATGCCCCCACGATGCAACCTGAGGAATACCCCGAGCTTATAGCTGACCCCTACGCCTTCATTGTGGAGAAGCTCTTGCCCAAGCGAGCCACAGAGTTGGCAAAGCCTTTCCCCCGCAATGAGCTTGCCCTAGCCAAAGGGGCTCTGTATTTCGGCATGTACCTTGCCCGCCTGGGTGCTGCGTTTCAGAGATGGGCGCAGGTTTACGGAGCACCGTTGGCGGTCCTGGGCTTCACTAAAGCACCAATAGACATGATTGAAGATCAGATGCGTGGATTTAGGGGGATGTGCGTGGACATCAAGCGCCGCCCTGAGCAAGTGAAGGCAGCTTGTGAAGCCGTGCTCCCCCTGGCAATCAGGCTTGCCAAAACGTCCTATGGCGGCCCGCCAGCCGACTGGCCACCCCTCTTTATACCCCTCCACCTTGGAGAGTTTTTGAGGCCGGTTGACTTTGAGGAGTTCTACTGGCCCACTTTCCGCAAGCTTATTCAAGGGGTGACTGAAGCAGGTTTCACGTGCTTCCTCTATGCCGAGGGTAACTGGGACCCCTATTTGGACTTCCTGGCTCAACTGCCCAAGGGGAAGGTCATAGCGGTGTTCGAGTACGTGACTATGAAAAAGGCAAAGGCTGTTTTAGGCGATACCTTGTGCATAGGAGGAAGCATCCCCAACGCCTTGCTGGGCTATGGGACCGAGGACGAATGCGTTGCCTGTGCCAAAGACCTCATAGATACGGGTGCGCCTGGTGGGGGGTTCATTCTCTCCGCTGGCAAGGTTTTGCTCGTTCCAAACGATGCTAAGCCGGAGAATCTGTTGGCGGTGACAAAATTCGCCAAAGAATACGGCGTCTATAAGAAGTGAATGTGAGGTGAGCTCATGGCAGAACAGAAGATGCTGAGCATTCCCTGGGCTGAGAAAAAAAAAGAGGTGGCGAAGATCCTGGGCGAGGAGGAGGTAATAGGTAGAACATGGGATATCGGCGAGGACCTGCTCTTCTTCTACATCATGCTCTACGCTATGGGGATAACTTAGCCTCAGTGGGTAAATCTGGAATCAGGCTCTTCTTCATATATGCGGGAGCATCTTAGTAGCTCAGGACACTGGCGATTGTGCCCGGTTAGCTGTTTTGCGCAAGCCGAGAAGCGAGCTGTGCAATATTTTACTCGTTTTCCTCTTCTTCTCGTTCCCAGATGGGGCGAGTGAAGTGATCGATATAGTCCGTCATGTCCTCCTTGGCTATTCTCTCCATCTCCTCATCGGCCCGTGTTGCTTGTTCGCCGAGTTCACCAAGGTCGATATCGATCCCCAGCATCGGGATCAAAGCCTGGAGCACGCTCAAAGAGGCCCTGGGATTTTCCATCTCGGCAAAGTGCTGCGGCGTTTCCCCCAGTAGGCAGATGCCAGGGATGCCTCTCTCCTTAGCCACCCCTAACAGCAAACCATTCAAGCCCCGGATGTGATAATCGCCTCTTTGCACCACACCGTATCGCTTCAACTCCGCGATTAACCACGCATCGGTAACCGCCCCCCAAACCCTTGATCCTTCGGCACCATGGGGAATGATGGCAGCAGCAAAGGTGTAAAGCCTTTCTACAGCGAACCTCTCAGCAACGTCTAAAACCAAGCCGGCATATTCATATTGGTTTAAGGCTGGCTGCGCCTCTGAGATGAAGATTATGATGTCATTTCCGGGAACCCCGTGCTTCCAATAATAAAACTTGCTTTCAGGGAATCTCGGCATTTTTACTACGTCGTCTTGGATCAAAACCCCGGCCGGGCTGAAGAAACCAAAGGGCTTGATCTCCCCAAACTCCTCAGCGCCCAATTTATCCCTGAGATAGCTTGCCGCTTTGAGGGCAACGTTGCTTATCCCCGGCCAAGCCGCCACCATAATGGGGTTGTTGAGAATAGGCTCTTGATAAAGCTCGATAGCGTTCATGAATACCTCTGCCTCCTCAAATGAAATCCTCTTTACCTTTTTGCGTACTTACTGACTCTCGAAGCAGGGCTCCGAGCTGGCTTCTCGCGCTCTGCGATGTCGAACTTGCGCCCGCAGGCAAGACAGCCAACACGGCGGTGAGGAATCCCCTCCTTATCCGCCCAGACCTTGATCACGGAAACCCTGGGATAACCACAATATTGACAGCGCATTTCCCCTCCCTAACTATCTTCGAGCACCGGTGTGAAAAGAGACTGGATATCTCTGCTATCCACTGTCTCCAGACTCTCCACGGTGAGGTCAGCCGCGGCCAGGGTTTCCCGAGGATGGGTATTGGCTACGGCAATGCATTTCATGCCCGCAGCCTTAGCCGCCCTGACCCCATCGATAGCATCCTCAATGATAACACAACAGCGAGGCTCAACGCCCAACTTCTTTGCCGCTAACAGGAATCCCTCGGGATCCGGCTTCCCTCTGCTTACATCCTGGCCCGAGACCAGGCAGTCAAAGAGTTGCTCTATGCCGAGAGAGGAGAGCAACAGCTTGATGTTCTCGGGCACAGTTGACGAAGCCAAGGCCAAGCCGAATCCATCTTCCTTAAGCGAATGCAATAACGGCAAAACGCCCGGTAGTGGCTTGATATTTCCCTTCACTCGGGCTCGGTAAATCTCCTCCTTTCTCTCCGCGAGAGCTTCTACCTGGTCAGCGGAGATATCGGGAGCAAGGGCCTTCCTTATGACATCACTGTTCTTGAGCCCGAAAACACGCCTGAAATCCTCGGCGGTGAAAGGGCGCCCCATCTCCTCAGCCAGTTGCTGCCAGGCGCCAAGATGGAACGGGCCGGTATCAGCTATCACCCCATCCAGGTCCCAAATAACTGCTTTGTCCTCCGTTTTGCCCCTCATCGTTCACCAGGGTTTCTATACCCCATGCCGTGGTCGGTACTGGATGGCCTCAGCCAGCTGGCTGGGGCCGATAATGTCAATGCCGGCGAGGTCGGAAATGGTTCGAGCCAGTTTCAAGATGCGATGGAAGGCCCGAGCGGAAAGGGACAGTTGCTTCATCGCTGCTCGAAGCAGACCCTGGGCCCCTGGCTCCGCCCCACAGAACTCCCTAACCTCCACCGGGGTCATATCGGCATTGCATAAGATATTTGTCCCGCCAAAGCGCTGACGCTGAATTTGGCGTGCTGCTTCGATCCTCCCCCGCACTGCCTCCGAACCCTCCCCAAGCCTGTCATCGGCTAACTTCTCATACTCGATGCGGGGCACCTCGACAAATATATCTATGCGGTCAAGCAGGGGTCCACTAATGCGCCTCTGATAGCGTGAGATCAGGGTTGGCGAGCAGGTGCATTCCTTTACCGGGTCGCCATAGAAGCCGCACGGGCAGGGGTTCATCGCCGCCACCAACATGAAGTTTGCCGGGAAGGTCACGCTGCCCTGGGCTCGACTGATGGTCACCTTCTTGTCCTCCAAAGGCTGGCGCAGAACCTCGAGATCGGCATGGCCAAATTCAGGTAGCTCATCGAGGAACAACACGCCACGATGGCTCAGGCTGATCTCACCAGGCCTGGGCCAGCGACCACCGCCGACCAGCCCGGCATGAGAGATGGTATAGTGAGGGGCCCGAAATGGGCGCTGCGTGATAAGCGGAGTGTCTGGAGGCAACAACCCGCTCACACTGTAAACCCTGGTCACCTCCAAAGCCTCTTCAGAACCCATTTGGGGCAGAATAGAAGGCAATGACCGGGCTAACAAGGTTTTGCCACTCCCCGGGGGACCGCTCATAATCAGGTTATGTCCACCAGCGGCCGCTACCTCTAGTGCCCTCTTCGCATGCTCCTGTCCCCTGATGTGAGCCAGCTCCACCCCAGTCCAAGGCATCTCGGCCTCCGCTGGGTTCTCATCCCCCACATAATCAGGAATTATCGTCTCGCCACGAAGATGAGCCACCAACTGGGCCAAGGATTCCACGGGAATGATCCTGACCCCTTGAATCAAAGAGGCCTCTTTGGCATTGATGGCGGGGACGAAAACAGTGGGGCCTTTCCGTTCCCGAGCCAGAGCTACCATGGACAGGATGCCATGGGTATGACGTAGCTTGCCATCGAGGGACAGCTCGCCCAGGAGGAGGGCCTGAGAGGCATCAAACGCAACCTGATCTGAGCTGATGAGAATCCCGATGGCAATGGGCAGGTCATAGGCAGGCCCCTCCTTCCTCAGGTCCGCCGGAGCCAGATTGACTGTGATCCGCTTCATGGGGAAGGTATACCCCGAGTTCCTGATCGCAGCACGAACCCGCTCCCGAGCCTCCTGAACCGCAGTGTCTGGCAGGCCGACGATGACAAAGGAGGGCAATCCGGGCGAAATATCAACCTCAACCTCAACTAAGGCACCATCAAGTCCAACCACAGCACAACTCGCTACCTTAGCCAACATGCCTGATCCCCGTTCCCTTTGTATCATCATATAATTGGGCCCTTGCCTTGTCAACAGCTTCTTGCCTTGACAGCTTTTGAGGGCTATAATTTCCTTGCCATCAGGAAGACAGGAAGGGGGCATTAGTGCACGCTGTCCTCGTTTTGGAAATGCAGCAGGACTTCATCCTCGAGGGTTCCGTCCTTGATCTGGGGGAAACGGGGAGGGCGATGATTCCCAGGATCGAGAAGCTCCTCGATGTGGCCAGGGAAAGAAAGGCGCCGGTAATTTACGGCAATATCTATTTTGTCGCCCAAGACCCGCTATTTACAATGCTGCCGCTAGACTATTGCATTGCGGGAACAGCTGGGGCTGAGGTGGTGGACGAATTAAGGCCAAGTGATGGTGACCATATCGTTACCATCTACAGGATGAATGCCTTTCTCTATTCCAATCTGGAGTATCTCCTGACGGTGTTGGGCGTTGCCACTGTGATCATAACCGGGCAATCCACAAACACAGGCTGTCTTCTTACTGCAATGGAGGCATTTCAGCGCGGGTTTAAGGTGATTGTAGCTTCCGATGGCTGTGCCACTTACAAGGAGGAGAAACACCGAGCTGCTTTGGAATACTTACGTCCCTATGCACGGATTCTCACCATCGACGAAATCATCGACTTGCTTAAAGGGTAAAGGAGACTTTTATGTATGCTGTTCTCGTTCTGGAAATGCAGAAAGACACCATCTCCAAAGGCGGCGCTGTGGACATGGGGGAGAGAGGAAGGGCGATAGTGCCTAACATCCAGCGGCTCATCGATGCTGCCACGCAAAGGAAAGTGCCGATAATCTATGGCAATCTTTGCTGCATCCCCAGCGACCCCTTGGTCAAGAAGTTTCCCATAGCACACTGTGTAGTCGGAACCGCTGGGCGTGAGGTGATAGAGGAATTGAAGCCGAAAGCTGGTGATTATCTGGTCGACACCTACGCAATCGACGCCTTCCTGCACACAAGTTTGGAGCACATACTAAGGGCAGTGGGCGTTGCCACAGTGGTCATAACCGGGACTTCAACGGATGGCTCCTGCCTCTTGACAGCTATGGGCGCATTTCAGCGCTCATTCAATGTGGTCGTGGTCTCCGATGGCTGTGTTACCTATAATGATGAAAGACAGCAAGCGGCTTTGAAGTATCTTAAACCCTTCACCAAGATACTCAATTCCGATGAGGTCATCAAGTTACTGAAGGGGGATGTATGAAAAAGGAGCTGATGGAGATATTAGCCTGCCCCATATGTAAAGGGACCCTGGTGCTCAACGTCGAGGAAGAAGACGAAAAAGAGGTGATCACCGGCTCTCTATACTGCGCCAGCTGCTCTGAATACTACCCGATCAAAGATGCCATCCCCAATCTCCTGCCGCCACAGCTTCGAGAGTGAAGTCACGGGCTGTAGGTCACGCAGGCCTCAGGTGATTCCCAGACCTCGATGCTGGAGAGTGAGACAGCCGTCTCTCCCAATTTGCCTTTCAGTTCCCCGAAGATGGTGGCAGCCAGATTCTCTGAGGAGGGATTGATGCTATCAAACGGCGGCACTTCATTCAAGCAGACGTGATCGAATCGTCTTAGTATCTCATCCAAGTGCCCTCTCAATGCCACAAAGTCGAAGGCAAGCCCGATATCATCGAGCTGCTGCGCCTGGACGCTGACCACAACTTGAAAGCGATGTCCATGCATCTGCTCACACCGCCCCTGATAACCCCTTAAGTAATGTGCGGCATCAAAGTGCCGCCGGACCGATACCTGATACATTTCCCCTCCATTTCCTCACTTGCTTCCTGCAACAACTGTTTGACCGTCTTCCCCGCCGAGGGGTGAATGAGCTCTGGGGCAATCTCAGCCAGTGGAGCCAGAACAAAGAGGCGCTGGGCAAGCCGGGGATGGGGGATGGTCAAGCTTTCCGCCGTCACCACTTCATCCCCGTAGAAAAGGATATCGAGATCGATGACCCGTGGTGCGTTAGCGAAGCTGGGGGCGCGACCAAGTTCGACCTCGATTTCCTTTACCAAGCGGAGCAGGCTGAACGCGTCGAGCTCTGTTGACACCTGACAGACAGCATTGAGGAACCAGGGCTGCTCTCGGTAGCCCATGGGCTCGGTCTCATAAATAGAAGACACCTGCTCAACAGTCACCCTTTGCCTCAAGCGCTGAAGCGCCTTGGCTATGTTCCTCTCCCTATCGCCCAGGTTTGACCCCAGTCCAAGATAAGCGGTAACCATGTGACAAACCTGACCCTATTGTAGCATGGCTCAACCTCAATGAGA